>Ga0232063_1172637_pt1 | contig 9570 bp, 8 predicted proteins | sample LAC_MetaT_7_FD_165509 | JGI IMG/M metagenome (GOLD analysis project Ga0232063, IMG submission 165509) | Metatranscriptome of anaerobic ammonium oxidizing microbial communities from anammox membrane bioreactor (MBR) in UC Berkley... | ecosystem: Engineered > Bioreactor > Anaerobic > Unclassified ... | reverse complement strand
GAGGTAATCGTTGGCGAGGGCGAGCCGCAGGCGTATGGGGCCGTGGAAGGCGCGGTCGGGGTTTTGGATGTCGCCGCGCGGGATGTCCCAGACGAGGGAGGCGGGGCCGAGGCCGCGGGCAAAGCCGGTCAGGTAGATGAACGGCGTGAGGAGGGAGCCGGGGTTGCGCGCGGCGAGGAAGGCGGAGGTCCCCTGCAGATCCGTCTCGCCGACGAGGGCGAGGATCTGCCCGTCGCGCGGGTCGAGGACGAGCGCGCTGGCGGACGGGTTCGCGAGGCCGGTTTGCGGGAGCGCGGGGAGGACGCGCGCCGCGCCGCAGTCGGATTCGTCCGCCGGTCGGCGCGCGAGGCGTCTCACGTAGATTTGCGTGAGGCAGGCCGCGCTTTTCTGCAGGTCGTAATCGAGCGTGGAGACGACGTTCAGCCCGCCGCGTTCGATGCGCTGGCGGTCGAAGCGCGTGGAGAGTTGGGTCAGCGCCAGGTTGACGAAGGCTTCCTCTCCCTGGTCTCTTTTCTCCCGATGCGGAAAGGGCGGGGGCGCGGGCAGGTCTTCGGTCATTCCGAGCGCCTGCATGACGAGGAGCGTCTCGCGGGCGCGCTGGGAGGCGGCTTCAGGCGCGTCGATGGGATTCAGGCTGGGCGCCTCGGCGGCGGCCGCGAGGACGGCGGATTCGGCCAGGGTCAGTTGCGTGGCTGGTTTGTCGAAGTAGAGTTCGGCGGCGGATTCGATCCCGAAGGCGTAATTGCCGTAGTTGGCCGAGTTGACGTACCATTCGATGATCTGGTTCTTCCCGTAGCGCGCCGCGATCTGCGCGGCGAGGATGCGTTCGCGCAGGGCGCGTTTGAGCGAGGGCGGTTCGGCGAACAGCAGGAGGTCGTAGGCCAGTTTTTGCGCGAGGGTGGGATGCGAATTGGGGTTGTCAAGTCCGCTGAGGGCGTAGCCGGGATGCGAGTCGAAGCGCGGGTCCGATGCGGCGAGGGTGGCGTCCACAAAGTCTTTGGGCAGGGACGCGAACGGGATGTAGACGCGCGCGGCGTCGGACGGGGCAAAGACGAAGACGACCTGCTCGCCCGTGCGGTCGTAGACGCGCGTGGGCTGGAGCAGGAGTCCGTCCCGTTGGTTCAGGAGAATGGGAAGCTGGTCAATCGAGGGCAGGCCGCGCGTCAGGTCCGCGTAGGCGAAGACGGACGCGAAGATGACGACCGCCAGCGCGATGGAAAAGACGTATCCCAGTCCCAGCCCCGCGGCGCGGAGGCGCGAGTCGCGCTGGCGGCGCAGGTCCGCGCGGCGTTCGCGTCGGCGGTGGACGATTTCGGCCATGTCGGGCATGGGTTGATTTTACAACGAAGTTGGGGGAGGCGCGGGTGGAGATTGGAGATTGGGGGTTTGGGAATTGGAGATTGGAGATTGGTAATTGGGTTAGGTTCTTACGATGGCGTCCGTCATTTTGACGACGCGGCTGATGGACAGGACGTCGTGCACGCGGACGATGTCCGCGCCGCGCGTGATGCCGACGGCGACTGCGGCGGCCGTCCCTTCCACGCGCTGGTCGGGTGGAAGGTCGAGGGTGTAGCCGATGAAGGATTTGCGCGAGGGGCCGAGCAGGACGGGGAAGCCGAGGGCGCGGATCTCGTCGAGGCGGCGGATCAGTTCGAGGTTGTGCGCGACGGTTTTGCCAAATCCGATCCCGGGGTCGAGGATGACGCGCTCGTCGGGAATCCCGGCGCGGCGGGCGACGTCCACCGAGTCCATCAGTTCGCGCTTCACGTCTTCGATCAGGTTTTCGTATTCCGCGCCGACGTAGGCGCTGCCGAGCCGCGTCTTCACTTCCACGCTGGCGGGGTTGCTGCGGTTGTGCATCAGAATCACCGGGCGCTGAAAACTGGAAACCACTTCGCCGAGTCTTGGGTCGGCGCGCAGCGCCCATACGTCGTTGACGATGCGCGCGCCCGCGGTCAGCGCGGCTTCGGCGACTTCGGCTTTGTAGGTGTCAATGGAAATGAGCGCGTCGGGGAATTCGCGCAGGACGGCTTCGATGACGGGGATGACGCGTCCCTTCTCCGCGGCCGCGTCCACGGGCTGGGAGCCCGGGCGCGTCGACTCCCCGCCCACGTCGAGGATGTCGCAGCCCGCGGCAAGGAAGGCGCGGGCCTGTTCCACAGCGACGGAGACCGCGTCCCCTTGCGCGATGATCCCATCGCCCGAAAACGAATCGGGCGTGACGTTGAGGACGCCCATCACATAGGTGCGCGATCCCCAGTCGAAGACGCGGTCGGCGACTTGTAATGATTTCATTTTCGGCGCGTATCACCCTGCAATTGGAGACACTTGATATTCGATCCGACCCGGCAAATTCACCCGCTTGGATGCATCCAGGATTTCGAGCGAAACAAGGTTGCCGTTTGTGTCGTAATCCAAAATCACGCCCGGCTTATCCTCGTCGCTTTCCGCAACGGCGGTGTCCGCGAAGATGATCGTCAACGTATCCAGGTCGCGGTCATATACAACTTTCATGGCTCATCTCCAATACTTGTCAACCTTGCTTGTCCAGTAAGCAGTTACTACTTCCGGCGGGCGACGGTCAATGTCCACAAAGACGCGTAGGAGGAATGTCCTCGTCGGCGTCCCTTGATTGAATCTTGCCTGATATACGGCTCGCCCCGCGCGGACCATTTCGGATTGTTCCGGCGCGGACAAAACCTGTGCAACTTCAGATTCACTGATGCCGCGTCGCGCCATTTCGAAAAGCGCATGGTTTGCAAAAATGAAATCGTCAATGGCGGCAGGCAGGGACATGGCTACGGGATTTGATCGAGCGGGCGTCCCAGCCAGGCTTCCGCTGCGTTGATGTCGGTGAAGATCTTCATCGCCGCGGCGGTTTCGGGCAGGGCCAGCGCGGCCACCGTGCGGATGGCCTCCGCAGCCTTCTCGTCCGCCACCACCACCGCCAGACGGATGTTGCGCGCCGAGGGGTCGCTGTTGGCGTCCACCGCCATGCGGATCGCCTTTTCGGGAATATCTTTGACCGCGCGCAGGTCGTACAGGTTGCGCGTGCGGCGGTCCGCCCCGAGCAGGTGTTCCAGCGCGAACTCGTGCCAGGCTTTGACGGTCGCTTCGGAGAGGTCGGTAAAGGTCAGGGTCATGCCGCCGTCGCCGCGGCGCACCACGCTCAATCCCACGTCGGGCGCGGGCGTCCAGTGCAGGGGTTTGGGTTGGGTCATTTCGCCTCCAGTGATTTGCGCGAATTATAACGCAGGCGGTTCGTGAATATCGAGCAGGACTCCCAACTCGGCCAGCGCGGCCGCGATCTTTGGAAGCGCCTCGCTCTTGACGATGACCGCCGTCGGGCCGAGCGATTCGCCCAGGAAGCGCGCCGCCTTCGACTTCCGCAACTCTTCCAGGACCTCGGGCCGCGCGGCGCGTAAAATGGTTTGACTCTCCGCCCGGGCCTCCGTCCCGTTGACTTCCCAGCGCTTCAGCGCTTTTTCCAGCGCGGGCGGGACGGCGTTCCTCGTCGCTTTGGCGAGCAGCGATAGCAGCTGCCCGGCTTTGAGTCCCTGCTCGGAGGCGCGCTTGAGCGAACGCGCGCTGACGCGGTAGATGAAGTCGTCGCCTTTGGGTTCGTCCCACTCGCAGAATCTCGCGATCTGGTAACGCGCGGCGCGCGAGGCGTAACGCGAGACGGAGATTTTTCCGCTGGAGGCGATCGTGATCTTTCCCGGCTGATCCGCGTACCTGACCAGCGTCGCGCCTGCCTGCCTGACGCGGAAGGCCGTGAAGTCTTTCCCCTCGCCGGGCGCGGCCAGGTCGGCCAGTCCCAGCCAGCGCATGGTCTGGATGATGAAGCGGACGAGGGCGCCGTCCACCGCGTCCCAGTAGGCGAAGCCGCGCAGATACTGTCCGTCGGAGGCGCGCTTGATGAACCACGAGTCGTAATCGCCCGCAGGCCGTTGGAAGTCGGGGTGTTTGAGTTTCAAGTCGCGGAGGAAGGCGGGGAAACTCCACCATTGGTTGGGCGGAAGCGCCTCGAGAAAACCGAGGAGGGTTCGACGGGTGTCGAGCGGCGCGTTGGTCCACTCGCCCTCGCAGACGATGGACGGGACGAGGCGCAACTCGTCGAAGCCGGGGGAGGACTTCCATGCTTCGACAAGCATCGTCAGCGCGTCGAAGCGCGGCGCTTCGAGGAAGGTCTTCACCGCCTCGGTCTGGGGGACGTTTTTCCTGAGAATTTTCGCGGCGTGGAGCAGGGCGGAGAGTTGCGGGGCGAAGCGCCGTTCCGTCTCGCCTGCTCGCAGCGCGGCCAGCAGGGTGGCGGCGTCGTCGAGGACGCGGTCGTCCGCGGGGATCTCGAAGGCTTTTTCCACGGGCGTGGCGGCCCTCCCCAAAATTTCGCCCGTGTTTTCTTCGCGCCTTTCGCGGTCAATGACTTTCAGCAGGTCGTCGGGGATGTAGGCGAATTCCTGCGCGCCTTTGTCGGCGTCGAAAAAGGCTTTGGCGAGGAGGCCGCGGTAGAAGAGCGTCTCCGCCGCGGAGACGGGGTGACGGTGCGGCTGTTCGCGGTCGCGTTTGCCGGGGCCCATTTCGCGGATCTCGCCGAAGCGGCGCGCGAACTCGGCCCAGGGGATTCGTCCGCGCGCGGCGAGGAGCGCGTCCAACGCGGGACGGGCGTCGGCGGGGAGAACGTCGAGGGTCTCGCGCGCCAGTTCGGGGTCCAGGAGGGAGGCGGAGAGTTCTTCGGCGGCCGCGTCGCGCGCGCGCGCGTCGAGTTCGAGTCCCCATAGTTCGGCGACGATGCGGAGATGTCCGAGGTCGTGAGAATGAAGCGAGGCGAGCAGGTCGGGCATGGTTGGGTTTAAGGTTACAGGTTGAATGTTGAAGGTATTGTAACCTTCCAATCTTCAACCTGCAACTTTCAACCTTTGACGGCTCGCAACGCGCCCGGCGCTACCTCGAACGAAATGTTCCGCACGTTCGAGCCGAAGGAGGTGAAGATCTCGCCGTCGGCGTGGATGTAGAGCGGACGGTCGGATTGCATGCGGAGCGTTTTGAAGGAGCCGAGTTGGATGTGCGGGAAGCGCAGGTGAGCGCCTTTCATGAACTCCGGCACGAGGCGGAACATCATAAGGCGGGAGATTTTTTTGACGGCGAGGAATTGGAGGATGCCGTCGTCAATTTTCGAATCGGGCGAGATGAGGAAGCCGCCGCCCTCGCGCCCGCCGTTGCAGATGGTGGTCATCAGCACGGTGTCTTCCCAGGACTCGCTGTCGCTTTGGAATTGGATCCTGGCGGGGACGTGGTTGAAGACGATGGTCTGGATGACGGCGGCGAGGTACATCAGGAAGCCCTTGATGATGGGCAGTTTGTGCGAGCGGATGGTGACGACCGCGTCGAAGCCCGCGCCGACGGTGTTGTCGAAATATTCCTTCCGCCCGCTGTCTTCGTCTGTGAGCAGGCCGACGTCAATGGCCGAGACGGTTTCGGCTTTGAGCGCGTGGGCGAGGGCGTGATCCGATCTCTTCGGGATGCCGAGCGCGTGGGCGAAGTCGTTGCCTGAACCGATGGGGACGACGCCGAGAATGGGGCGTTTCTCCGCGGGGACCTGCATGAGGCCGTTGACGACCTCGTGCGCGGTTCCGTCGCCGCCGAGCGCGATGACGAGGTCGCAGCCTTCGGCCGCGGCCTGCTTTGCCAGTTCGGTGGCGTGGGTCGGGTAGACGGTCCCGCTCCAGGAGATGTCGCCGTGAAATTCCTGCACGATCGGGCGCAGGTTGTTGGCGACCGTCCAGGCGCGTCCCATGTCGGCCATGGGGTTGAGGATGAGTTTGACTTTGCGGGGCATGGTTTTCTCCGATGGATGAATTGGCGGCGTGACGCAGGTCTGGTTTGCTGGTTATAACCCCGCTGGCGTTCAAAGTGACAGGCGTTATGGCTGGGCGGGCATGGAAGATGAGCCGGGCGCGTCTTTTGCCAGCAGGAATTGGCCGCGGCTGTGGCGTTTGGCGCGATAGAGGGCTTCGTCGGCGGCGCGCAGGAGTTCGGACGCGCCGCGTCCGTGCGTGGGATAGACGGCCACTCCGCCCGAAAGTCCAAGCGTGATGCGGGAGCGGTTCGGCGCGAGAAAGAAGAAATCGCCCGCTTTTTCCCTGATCTTTTCCGCCACCAGCATCGCGGCGGGAAGCGCCGTCTGACTCATGATGAGGGTCAGTTCGTCGCCGCCATAACGCGCCAGGAAGTCGGTGGAGCGTACCCCTTGAGCGATGTACTTGGAAAAAGCGCGCAGGGTGTGGTCTCCCAGCGCGTGTCCGTACGTGTCGTTGACGGACTTGAATCCGTCCAGGTCCATCATCACAACGGCGAAACTCTGTCCCGTGCGGTCCGCCTGGGCCACTTCATTTTCCAGCCGCTCATCCAGGGCGCGGCGGTTGGGCAGGCCCGTCACGGTATCGGTGTAGGCCTTGCGGCTGACCTGTTGGTGCAGGCTGGCGTTCGAGATGGCCACCGCGGCCTGGTCCGAGAGCAGCGCGAGCAGGCGGACTTCCGCAGCCGAAAACCCCCCGGTGGTGGAACGCGAGAGGTTCATCACGCCCACCACGCGGTTTCTCATCTTGAGCGGGATGCCGATGATGGAACCTTCCCACTCTGGGGGGGCGTCCCGGTAAAGCGGATGGTCTCTCATATTTTCCACAATGATCGTCTGTCCCTTGCGCGCCACGGCGTAAGTCAGTCCGTTTTGACGAGGTATGGCAATGGCGTCGGTGCGTCCGTTGGGCTGCAGGCCGGCGCCGAAGATCAATGTCTCGTTCCTGTACAGGAAAATATGCACCGCGCGCGCGTCCAGCGCCAGCCGCATGGCCTCTTGCGTAATGGCGTTCAGCACGGCGGACATATCCAGGTTGGCGGTCAGGCTGGCGCTCAGCTTGCGGAGGGTGTCCAGTTCCGCGGTCTGTTGTTTCAACAGGGAAAGCAGGACCCGGCAATAGCCCGGGTTGGACGCGAGAAAAAGTCCGCCCTCGCTTTCGGGCAGGTCGGCTTTGCCGAGAGCGCTGAGCAGGTCGCTGAGCAGAAACAGCAATTCTTCGCGCTCGCGCCCGCTGATTTCCCCTTCCTTCAACAACCGTCTTGCCTTTTCGAAGATGATAATTCGATGATCGCTCATTTCAAACCAGATAAACGCGAGAAGGATTTGTCCGGGTGGGTCCAATAGCGCGGCTGAGCGGAAAATATAAGATCAGCGCTTCACAAAAACGCGTAAGCGGCATTCTCTAACGCCAAAACCGCGCTGGAGAGCGGGCGCTATGCGGTCCGCGGCGCTTGTGATGTGCTGACGACGCCATTATAGCCTCATTCTTTTCAGAATCGAACTATGTTAGAATGAACCAAACTCACAAAAATGGAGGGCAGACGACATGACCTCGTCCCTTTTGCCTGCCACCCCGCTCCAGCCCCGCAAACGCGCCGTCATCGTCGGCGCGTCCGCAGGACTGGGAGCCGCGCTCGCCAAAAAACTCGCCCGCGAGGGATTCGCCCTTGCGCTTCTCTCCCGACGCATGGACCGGCTGGCGGAGCTCTGCGCGTCGCTCAACGCCGACGGCGTGACGCGCGCCCTCGCCTACGAACATGACGTGACCAACTACGAGGAAGTCCCGTCCCTGCTGAGGCGCGTCATCGCGGACCTCGGCGGGCTGGATCTCTTCGTCTTCAACGCGGGGATCAACCTTCCGCCCGGCCTCGAAACAATGTCCGCCGCGGACGACATCCAGATGATCGCCGCCAACTTTTCGGGCGCGGTCGCATGGCTGGCTCCCGTCGGCGACCTGATGAAGGAAGCCAAAAGCGGGACGATCGTGGGCATCTCCTCTGTGGCGGGCGACCGCGGGCGCATCGCCAATCCCGGCTACAACGCCTCCAAAGCGGGGATGACGACCTATCTCGAAGCGCTGCGCAACCGCCTCACGCGTCACGGCGTGCATGTGTTGACCGTCAAACCCGGCTTCATGGCGACGGACATGCTGCGCGCCAGCGCGGGTCCCAAACCCTTCACCATCACCCCCGAGCGCGCCGCCGACGACATCTACGCGGCCATCCGCAAGCGCAAGCAGACCGTCTACACCCACCCGATTTGGAAATGGATCATGCTGGCGATTCAACACGTCCCCTCGACGGTGTTTAGACGGCTGAGTTTTTAGGATTGAAATATCCAGGAGATTCGAGGAATGTGAGAGATGAGTGATCCATCCCGACCATCCAATTTTGAAGAACGTTACAGAATTTATCTGGACGAATCGGGAGATCATGTTTACCGCGCTACAAATGAAAGCGCTCATCGTTTTCTGGGCTTACTGGGCTGTTGGTTCAATAATGCAGATTACCTTCGTTTCCACGAAGCATTGGAAAACTTCAAAAAATATCATTTTCATCATCACCCCGATAACCCCATCATCCTTCACCGAGAAGACATTATCAACAAACGTAGAATATTCAAATTTCTACAAGACGATCAAAAGCGCGCGGCGTTCGACGCCGATCTTTTGGACGTGATTCAATCCGCCAACTTCCGCGTTGTAGTCGTTGTTGTTGATAAAGCAACTTTACGGGCTTCTTATGGCGAAGGAGCGGGCCACCCGTATCACATTGGGCTGGGTTTTCTGTTGCAGCGTTTTGCAGGCTATCTCAACCGAATCAACCGCGTTGGCGATGTGATGGCGGAAGCGCGCGGTGGCGCTGAAGATACCCTGCTAAAAGATTCGTACACTCGCGTTTACGAACGAGGGATTTGGGGCGTCACTTCGGCTGATTTTTTTCAGTCCGCCTTGACCTCCCGTCAATTAAAATTGCAGGAGAAGAAAGCCAATATATCCGGCCTGCAGTTGGCAGATTTGATCGCTCATCCAGCCAAGCAATGGGTTTTACGCTACTATGGTTTGCTGGATGGTTCTCCCGCCCCGTTTGCTGCGAAATTAATGAAAGTAATCGAAGAAAAACTCAACCGCCAATTATACAATAACAAACTCGAAGGCTATGGATTTGTTCTATATCCCAAAAAATAAAAGGGCCTCTTGAGAGACCCTCTTACGCTCGCCCCTACGGGCGATCCACCTCCGCCAAGCGGATTAACTACATTATAAAGCAAATTTTCCGAAAAACCATTGCGATTTCAAAAAAAATACAATCTCAACATGACAACCTTCACCTCCCTCGAAAACTTCGGACACTCGCTCAAAGCGCAGTCGTATCTCGTCCGGCCGCGCTCGGCGGACGAAATCCATGAAACCTTCCAGCGCGCCAAACGGGACGGGCTCACCGTCGCCGCGCGGGGCGCGGGACGCAGTTACAACGACGCAGCCATGAACGGCGGCGGGATCGTCCTCGACCTGTCGGGGATGAATCAAATCCTCGAGTGGGATCCCGCCACAGGTCAGGCGCGATGCGAGCCGGGCGTCACGCTCCGGCAATTGTGGCAGCGCGTCCTGCCCGATGGCTGGTGGCCGCCCGTCGTCTCCGGGACGATGACCACCACGCTGGGAGGCTGTCTCGCCGCGAACATCCACGGGAAGAACAATTTCCGCATGG
>Ga0232063_1051432_pt1 | contig 9659 bp, 9 predicted proteins | sample LAC_MetaT_7_FD_165509 | JGI IMG/M metagenome (GOLD analysis project Ga0232063, IMG submission 165509) | Metatranscriptome of anaerobic ammonium oxidizing microbial communities from anammox membrane bioreactor (MBR) in UC Berkley... | ecosystem: Engineered > Bioreactor > Anaerobic > Unclassified ... | reverse complement strand
GGATAAGCCCGATATCGATCACATAGAAGGGATTCCTCCGGCAATAGCCATCCAGCAGAAAAATCCGGTTAAAAACCGGCGCTCAACCGTTGGCACCGCTACGGAAATCAATGATTACCTGAGACTGTTATTTGCACGGATTGGCAAGACATATTGCACCAACTGCAAGCGGCACGTTCAGATCGACAGCATTTCTCACATCGTTGAAACCATATTATCATTACCGGAAGGCACCCGGTTTCAGGTTGCTTTCCCGATTACGGTCAGTCAGAAGGTGTCTGGACAATCCCAGGTTGATCTCCTGAAAGAGCGGGGATTGGTGAGGATTCTTGCGGATAATTCTCTTATTGATATCACTGCCACGACACCAAACTGGGATATCAGAAATGCAAAATCTGTTTATGGAATCATCGATCGCCTGACGGTGAAAGACGTAATTAAGGAGCGTCTTACAGATGCGCTGGAAACCGCGTATCGTCTTGGTTCGGGGCATTTAAGCATTTTTCTCAATCTCCAGAATCCCACCCTGCACTCAGGTATCCCGGCACCGGGAATTCCAACGACTATTCAGGGCTCGCCTTGGATTGAGCTTAAATACAGCAAGCAATTTCTGTGCAGTTATTGCGCCCTCGGATATCCGGAACCTGTTCCAGGGTTATTTTCGTTTAACAATCCCATTGGCGCCTGCCCCAAATGCCAGGGTTTTGGATACACGATTGAAATTGATATAGATAGTGTCATCCCGAACAAAGAAAAAACCCTGCGTGAAGGGGCAATAGCCCCCTGGAATACACCCACATACAGATCCCTGTATGAGGCGCTGGAGAAAGCGGCTTCCAAATATCATATTCCCCTGGATGTTCCCTTCCACAAGTTGACAAAAGAGCAGATTCATTTGATTTGGGATGGGGCGAAAGAATTCTGTGGCATTCGCGATTTTTTTGCATGGCTAGAACAGCGAAAATATAAAATGCATGTTCGCGTATTTTTAAGTAAATACCGGGGATATACCTTATGCCCCGCTTGCAACGGGAGACGCTTACAGGGACAGGCGCTGAATGTTACCGTAAACCATAAAAACATAGCGGACATTTGCGCCATGACTATCGACGAGGCGTGTCAATTCTTCAGGGAGCTTCAGCTTACGGAATATGAAAAAATAATCGCCCACATGCTGTTGCAGGAAGTACAAAAGCGGTTGGATTATCTGATTAAAGTAGGCCTGGGGTATCTTAACCTTGACCGTATGACCCGGACGCTTTCCGGAGGAGAGGCCCAAAGGGTCAATCTTACAACGTCTCTTGGTTCTTCACTGGTAAACACCCTCTATATCCTGGACGAACCCAGCATTGGTCTTCATTCAAGAGATACCGACCGGTTAATCCAGATACTGGAGCGATTGCGGGATATCGGAAATACGGTTGTTGTCGTGGAGCACGACCGGGAGGTTATCAAAGCGGCAGATGAGATTATTGACCTTGGTCCGGGCGCTGGTGAAAATGGCGGCGTGGTTGTTTTTCATGGCCCATTTAAAAATTTGTCCGCCCATAATGGTTCACTCACAGGCCAGTATTTAAAAGGCAACAAGGTCATTAAAACACCATCTCGCCGGAGGATGGTTGGCAACAGGGCTCTTGTTTTAAAGGGCGCCTCACAAAACAACCTGAAGAACATCGATGTCACCTTTCCCCTGAATATGATGGTTTGTGTAACGGGAGTTTCAGGATCAGGAAAAAGCACCCTCATCCAGGACACCCTGTATGGGGCTATCAAAAAAAAGAGGGAAGGATTTACGGGGTTTATAGGGAAACATGACGGCATTAAAGGAACACAATTTATTAACGATGTTATACTTGTTGATCAATCTCCCATAGGACGCACCCCTCGTTCCAACCCCATTACGTATGTAAAAATATTTGATGAAATCCGGAAACTTTTTGCATCGTCTCGGGATGCAAAAATACGAAATCTGAGCGCTAGCTCTTTTTCTTTCAATGTAGCAGGCGGAAGATGTGAACATTGCGAAGGCGCGGGTACCATCAGAGTTGACATGCAGTTTCTCGCAGACATTTATGTAACGTGCGACAAATGTGACGGGAAACGATTCATAAAAAAGGTGCTCGACACAAAATATAAAAATAAAAATATCCACGAGATCCTCGAAATGACTGTGAATGAAGCCTTCATTTTCTTCTATGATTCTCCCCGTATCACGAAGGGGTTAAAATTTCTTCAGGATACCGGATTAGGCTATTTAAGGTTAGGACAGCCGGCTACGACCTTGTCAGGCGGAGAGGCTCAGCGACTAAAGATTGCTACTTACATGGCCCAGGAAAATCCCGACGCAATGCTTTTCATCTTTGATGAACCAACGATCGGATTGCATATGGACGATGTTCAGAAATTGCTCGTTTGTTTTCAGGGATTGATTCAAGCCGGGCATTCCTTAATCGTAGTAGAACATAACCTCGATGTCATTAAATCAGCCGATTATGTCATTGACCTTGGTCCTGAAGCTGGCAGTGCGGGAGGATATATCGTTGGTTGCGGCACACCGGAAGAGATATCGCTCATAAAAACGAGTCACACGGGGAGATACCTGAAACCGTACCTTTCCTGAGTATTCTGTTTACCATGGAATGAAAAATTACCATGAAATTTAATAAAAATAAATTTCTGTTGATTATCGGCATCATCGTCAGCGTTGTTTGTACTTGGTTATTTATCAGAAACATTGAATGGACGCTTCTGAAAAATGCCTTACAAGATGCAAACTACTGGTTTATCATCCCAACGATTATCTTAACTCTGGCCGTTTATGTGGTGAGGGCAATCCGTTGGCGCATATTACTGTCGCATATTAAATTAACTTCCGTGATGAACTTGTTGTCGGTTACCTGCATCGGCTTTATGGCAAATAACATATTTCCCGCCCGGGCAGGAGAAATTTTGAGACCGTTTCTCCTTACGAAAAAAGAGGATATAAAATTTTCAACATCCTTCGCCACGGTAATCGTCGAGCGGATTTTTGATATGCTGGGTCTCATTATATTTACCGTAGTCGTTATCATCCTGCTGCCACACCCTTCTGCTTCTCATCATGATACCCTTGCGCACATTTCTGCACGTCAGGTAAGCGCTATCAATGAATCAATTATCCCTTCCCTGAAAAAATGGACCGAGGTGTTTGCTGCGGTCGGTATCTTTACCATTGCCTCGCTTTTCTTCGTCGTTCTTAAACCCGATTTCTTCAAGGAAATACTCTCAAAACTCTGCACCTTTTTTCCGCATAATCTTCGAGATAAGATTTTGAGACTGTACGAATCCTTTGTTTACGGCCTGAAAATCCTGGAAGACAAAACACAGGCGGTATGGATACTAACCCTCTCTCTCTTCATCTGGGTTCTTGGAGGAGCAGAAATATATCTCCTCGGGTTTGCCTTTCACATGCATCTCCCCTTTGTTGGAGGATGCCTTGTCGCTGTTTGTCTGGCGCTGGCAGTTGCCCTGCCCCAGGCGCCCGGATATATTGGCGTCTTTCATATCGCCGTACTAAAATCGTTGCATATTTTTGGAATAGAAACCACGGCCGCCCAAAGTTATGCCATTGTCTTGTGGGCTATCAGCATACTCCCTTCTACGATCATAGGCTTCCTCTTCCTCTGGCGGGAAGGCATCGCCTTCCATGAAGTCATGAAGCTGGAAGAAGAAATCGCTGAAGGAACGCTGGAAGAGCTGGAGGGGGTAACACGAGACATTAAGTAAATCGATGTCAGAGGAAGATCTTCTCAAATTAACGATTAATAAGTCGGTAAAAGGCATTCGGCCGGTACGGCGCCGAAAACCGTACTATCGCATTGCAGTAGCCGTGCTCATTGCTCCCGTTGTGGTATTCCTTTACCTTCGCGGGTTCTTGACACCGGCTATCCATGTTGAAGTTGCCAGTGTTGCCAGAACTTTCCCGTCTCAGACCCTTACCCTGTTGAATGCCAGCGGTTATGTGGTAGCCCAGCGCAAGGCCTCAGTAGCTTCCAAAATCACCGGACGTCTTATTGCACTCAACGTTGAGGAAGGAAGCAAAATAAAAAAAGGCGAGATCGTTGCGCGCCTCGAAAATGAGGATGTCCTTGCTTTGCGGAATCAGGCGGTTGCAGCACTGAATGTAGCGCGCTTCAACCTTCAGCAGGCAAAGGCAGAACTTTACGATGCAACGGTTTCTTTCCGCCGCACAAAAGATTTACTGGCAAAGGGAATTGCAACACCTGCTGAATACGATGCCGCCGTGGCCCGCTACCAGAAGGCAAAGGCTGCTGTTGCCGGAGCAAAGGCTTTCATCAAAGCCGATACTGCAGCGCTTCAGGTAGCCAGAGTTTCATTGGAATATACCCTGATCCGGGCGCCCTTCGACGCCGTGGTTTTAACCAAAAATGCCGATATCGGCGATATCGTTACCCCCATTGGAGCGGCTGCCGATGCGAAGGCGGCTGTTGTTACGATTGCCGATATGGACTCGCTCCAGGTGGAGGCCGACGTTTCCGAATCAAATCTGGAAATGGTAAAGGTTGCTCAGCCCTGTGAGATTCAACTCGACGCCCTGCCTGAGTCCCGCTTCCGCGGAGAGGTGCACATGATCGTACCGACGGCAGACCGGAGTAAGGCAACCGTAATGGTCAAAGTTCGTTTTCTCGAAAAAGACAGCCGTATCCTGCCGGAAATGAGCGCAAAGGTTGCCTTTCTCTCCCGGCCAATCAAAAAGGAAGAGCAAAAACCTCTCACTGCTATCAATCCGGGTGCAATAGTAACCAAGAACGGGAAGCATTTCGTCTTTCTCATAAAAGACAACCACGTGGTGCAAACCTCCGTTGTTCCGGGAACTACGGTTGGCGATATGATAGAGATCATTAACGGAATAAAGCAAGGCGATAAGGTGGCCGTTAAACCGCTAAATAAATTGAAAGATGGTTCAAAGATCAAGGTCATAGAGAAATAATGGGACAGAAAGCGCCTCTTGTTGAGATAAAAAATTTAAGTAAATCCTATTACAGAGCGGGTCAGAGAATACCGGTATTGGAAAACATTACCTTTGACATCGAAGACGGCGAGTTTCTGGCGTTAATGGGTCCTTCGGGTTCAGGGAAGAGCACCTTATTAAACCTGATTGCCGGCATCGACAAGTCTGACAGCGGCATCATTACCGTGGGGGGTATCGATATTACCGTGTTATCAGAGACAGATCTCGCTCAGTGGCGTGCCGCCAACGTTGGTTTTATCTTCCAGTTTTATAACCTGATTCCGGTGCTCACCGCCTTTGAGAACGTTGAACTACCCCTGCTGCTGACTCACCTTTCCCGGAAAGAACGGAGAGAACACGCGGAGGCAGCGCTCCGGATCGTCAATCTTTCCGATCGCATGAGTCATCATCCCAGTCAGCTTTCCGGGGACAGCAGCAACGCGTGGCCATAGCCAGGGCTATTGTAACTGATCCTGCGATTCTCGTGGCAGACGAACCGACCGGCGATCTGGACCGGGTTTCGGCAAAAGAGGTGCTGGAATTAATGGGGCGCCTGAATGCCGATCTTGGCAAGACCATTATCATGGTTACCCACGACCCCCACGCGGCAGAAAAAGCCCGTATCATAAGACACCTGGAAAAAGGCATTCTCAATGCATCTCCTCAGGTTCATCTATAAAAACACCTTTCGTCATACCCTCCGGACATCATTGACTATCCTCGGTATTGCCATCGTTATCCTTGCCTTTGGGCTCCTGAGAACCGTGGTAAGTGCGTGGTATGCGGGAGTCGAGGCTTCTTCCGTGAATCGTCTCGTGACAAGAAATTCCATATCCCTGGTTTTTCCACTCCCTGTTTCGTACAAGGAGAAGATGCGTCAAATATCCGGGGTGCAGTTCGTATCGTACGGAAACTGGTTTGGCGGTATTTATATAGACGAAAAGAACTTTTTTGCAAACTTCGCGGTGGAGCCAAAAAGTTACCTGGAATTATATCCCGAATACGTGCTTTCGCCCGATCAGGAGGCTGCTTTTCTGCGAGACCGGAAGGCCGCAATTGCCGGAGAAAAGCTGGCAACAAAATACGGCTGGGAACTTGGTGATACCATAATCCTGAAAGGAACGATTTTCCCGGGTAACTGGGAGTTTGTCCTGCGCGGGATCTACCGGGGCAGAGACAAAAGCACCGATGAAACCCAGTTTTTTTTCCATTGGGACTACCTCAACGAAACCCTGAAAAAAATCTTGCCGCTGCGGGCAGACCAAACGGGTTTTTATCTGATTGGCATAACCCGTCCTGATCTGGCTGAGGAGGTGGCAATAGCTATCGATAGCACCTTTAAAAATTCACTCGCAGAGACCCTGACCGAGACCGAAAAGGCCTTCCAGCTGGGTTTTGTTTCCATGAGTGAGGCGATTGTTGTTGCCATACAGATGGTTTCCTTTGTGGTCATTATTATCATCATGATCGTGCTCTCGAATACTATGGCAATGACTGCCCGCGAACGCATCGGTGAATATGCCATATTGAAAACGCTGGGATTTGGAGGATGGTATATTGCAGCATTGATATTCGGGGAATCCCTGTTTATCGCCACGATTGGCTGTGCCATCGGTATTATTTGCACTTTTCCGGTAGCAAAAGTCTTTGGCAATACCCTGGGAACGTACTTCCCGGTGTTTCATGTTGCAGCGACAACCATTTGTTTCGATATAGCGGCTGCTTTTCTCGTGGGTGCGACAGCAGCAATTATCCCGACCTGGCGTGCAATAAGGATCCGTATTGCTGATGGACTGAGGAGGATTGGATAGATGAAAATCCCCTTTTTATACAGTTTCCGTAATCTCCTGACCCGCCGGCTCACGACTACACTTACAGCATCCGGTATGGCACTGGTGGTATTTGTTTTTGCATCGATCTTAATGCTTGCCGAGGGATTGCAAAAGACCCTTGTCAATACCGGTTCCTATAATAACGTGGTGGTCATCCGCAAGGCATCGACCTCAGAAGTACAGAGTAGTATTGACCGACAGCAGGCAGCTATTTTAGAAACCCAGCCGGAGGTTGCCTTTGGGACAAATGGCCGGAGGTTGCTGGCAAAAGAGCTGGTAGTGCTTATCAGTCTTCCGAAGCGGGGAAGCAGTAAACCATCAAACGTGGTTATCAGAGGAATTTCCGGAAGTTCACTCTTGTTGCGCCCGCAGGTAAAACTCGCTGAGGGGCGCATGCCCAGGCCCGGTTCATCCGAGATCGTTGCAGGTCAAAGTATTGCAAAAAGGTTTAAAGGAGGAGGCATGGGAGAAACACTCCGTTTTGGCATGAGGGACTGGATGGTGGTCGGGATATTTGATGCGGGGAATACGGGTTTCGGCTCAGAGATATGGGGTGATGTCGATCAGCTTATGCAGGCATTCCGGCGTCCCGTGTATTCCTCCGTTCTCTTTCAACTGAGCGATCCTTCGGCATTTACAAAATTCAAAGCGCGTATTGAAAGAGACCCAAGGCTTACGGTGGAGGCAAAACGGGAAATCATTTACTATGAAGAGCAATCAAAAATGATGGCAAAATTTCTGCGAATCATGGGGTTGTCGCTCACGATTATCTTTTCACTGGGCGCTATTATTGGCGCCATGGTTACCATGTATTCCACAGTAGCAAACCGAACGAATGAAATCGGAACACTGCGCGCCCTGGGGTTTCAACGAGTGAGCATCTTGGGGGCTTTTCTCATGGAATCGCTCATCCTCGGTTTTCTGGGGGGCTGCGCCGGGCTTTTTTGTGCATCATTTATGCAACTGCTTACCATTTCTACCATGAACTTTCAGACCTTTTCCGAACTCGCCTTTACCTTTTCCCTCACCTTCGGTATTATCTATAAGTCCCTGGCTTTCTCCCTTATCATGGGCTTTCTCGGTGGTGTCCTCCCCGCAGTCAGGTCTTCGCGCATGAATATCGTGAACGCCCTTCGTGCGGGTTAATATGTGCACAGCATCATCAACAACCTCATATACTGAAGATTATTATGTTGAGATCTGCGAGAGGTTGGGTTGAGGAACAAAATCCAACGTTTCCGTAAATGACATTGCCAGCGTTGGGTTTCGCTCCCATTCTGCCCGACCTGTAGAATTTTATAAATTTTGTTAAACGAAAAGGAGGCATTCCATGTGTTGGTTATTTCTGATCTTATCCATACTTTTAGAGGTCTCAGGCACGATGTGCTTGAAATTATCCCAGGGTTTCACAAAGATAGTACCATCCGTACTGCTCTTTGTCTTCTATGGATTCAGCCTGACGTTATTATCTTTTGCCCTCAAAAAGATTGACATAAGCGTTGCTTATGCAATATGGTCAGGGCTGGGAACGACCCTCATTGCAACGGTGGGTATTTTATGGTTTCGAGAGCCGCTAAGTGCTGTAAAGATAATTTCGATTGGACTGATTGTACTTGGCGTGTTAGGATTGCGTCTGAGCGATGGACTTCAACAGTAGTTTGGCTGGGGAACGAAACTCAATGTTTCTGTATATGGCATTGTTGGCGTTAGGTTTCGCACTTGATTTAGTAACCGAACGCATTTCTTTATCATCGGGCCTACGGCCGGAAACGACCGGAAAATTATCGGCAAAGGCTTGTATTTCGATCAGCGGAACCGTTATGACGACACCTGGCAAAATACACATAAATCTTCCCCTCTTTCAAATACCGTCAATTTCGTGATGAACGATTCAAAAATTGACTTAAAGAATTTGTATCATAAAATTTGACCTTTATTGAAAAAATGATTTTTACCCGTTACGCACCTATTGCGTTTAACTAAATAAATTTCGGGCATTCTTCCTATTGAATGGGTAAAAATGAGAGAAAAAACGATCCCTATATGATACATATGAATTCTGTAATTTTAAACTACAGCATAAGGTATCAGACATTTTTGGTGCTTTCAATGCCATAGTAATAAAGTTTACCCGACCGGAAAAAAACCGTCTGCGGTACCTGCGGCAACAGATGTGTGTACCCCGAAATGGAAATTCGCCGTGTTTCCTGTCTTAGCCCGACCTTCACAATTCGAGGGGTATGCAAGCTGCTAAGCCAGCAAACTCAAGGGGTCGTACAAAAAAGTTGGCACTACAAGCCATTTTGAGAATTCACCCCTTTCATATCAAGGGTTTCCCGGCGATACCTGCCCAAAAATAACTGTTTTTATGTGCAAATTACGAAAGTCGGGCTAACCGTGAGGGAGGTTCGGGATAAGGCTTTTTTGAAACCTGTGCAGAAAGGGCGTTACCCGAAACAGGCCTTCCACTGCCGAAGTGCGGGTTACAGTTTAACACAATTTCACCAAATATCTGATCAGGTCCGTGCTCGTAATAATTCCTACGAGATGACGTTCGTTGTTAATCACCGGAAGAGAATGAAATATTCCATCACTCAGAAGCTGCGCAGCTTTTCGTACGCTGTCATTTATATCAATGGTAACGAGGTTCCTTTTCATAACCTCTTCAATTGACCATTCGTCCGCAGTGGATACCGTAATGTTCAACCGGATAATATCGGTCGTACTGATCATACCAGAAAGCCTCCGGCCATCTACCACCGGTACATGATGGATTTGATTTTCCGCCAATATCCGGAGGACCTCGCTCATTTTTT
>Ga0232063_1003649_pt1 | contig 9921 bp, 10 predicted proteins | sample LAC_MetaT_7_FD_165509 | JGI IMG/M metagenome (GOLD analysis project Ga0232063, IMG submission 165509) | Metatranscriptome of anaerobic ammonium oxidizing microbial communities from anammox membrane bioreactor (MBR) in UC Berkley... | ecosystem: Engineered > Bioreactor > Anaerobic > Unclassified ... | reverse complement strand
GATTGACGATACCGAGAGTCGGGAAGTTCCTCTAACGATTGCGTTTTTAGCCATCGTCAGCGACGGAACACCTGCTTGCCAAAAAAATGAGCCGCCAGGGAATCGAACCCTGAACCTGCAGCTTAAAAGGCTGTTGCTCTGCCGATTGAGCTAGCGGCCCGTATTGATTTGTTAAACGCGTGAGCTGAAAAAAAACGGCGTGAGCTCGAGCTCTACGCCGCGACAAGTGAAATCAAGCCGCCGCCTGATTTACCGCGCAGCAAAACGAATCGTCACACAGGACGACATCGAGCGTTTAGAGTTCGAGAACGCTTGTGCCATGTATCACCTTTAACGTGAGCGATTTTACCATACATAACGGCGGTGTGTCAAACATTTTTTGCGAGCGCTGTTTATTTAACCATTGCCGCTTGCGCGAAATGCAGGACTTCGGAAGGAAAGAGTCCCAACGCGATGGTGAAAAGCACGACGACGACGACAGCCAAGCCAAGCGCCAGCGGCGTGCGCGCGGGCGCGGCAACCCAACCTTCCGCCGGGGGATTCATGTACATTTTGACGATGGGGTGGAGATAATAATAAACCGCTACCAAACTGTTCAATACGCCAATGATGGCGAGCCAAACATAATCGGCATTGACCGCCGCGCCAAAGACAAAAAATTTGGCGACGAAACCCGCAAAGGGCGGAAAGCCCGCCAGAGAAAGCAGTGAAATTGCCAACGCGGCGGCTGCCCACGGTTTCATTTGCGCTGCGCCCGCCAATTCGTCCAGCGTGAGCCGTTCCTGCGCGCCTTGACCCAAGGCAATCAAACCGCCGAACGCGCCCAAATTCATCACGGCGTACGCGGCGAGATAAAATAGCGCAGAGGACAAACCGGCTGCGCCGCCGGCGACGAGCGCGACCAAAATATAACCCGCGTTTGCAATGGACGAATACGCCAACATCCGTTTGAGATTGGTTTGTGTCAGCGCCGCAACGTTGCCGACGGTCATGCTGACGACCGCAATCAGCGCCATAATCAGGCGCCAATCAAATACGTCGGTTGGAATCGCCACCATGAACGCGCGAAAGAACGCGGCAAAGGCGGCGGCTTTGGTGGCGACGCTCATGAACGCGGTGAGCGGCGTCGGCGCGCCGACATATACGTCGGGAATCCACCATTGGAACGGCACGAGGCCGACTTTGAAACCGAAACCCACCAGCAAGAGGCCCGCGCCCATCAAGAAAAGCGGATAGGCGGCGAACGTGGGAGCGCTGACGGCGGCATTGATGCTTTCTAAATTGGTCGTGGCGGTGGCGCCGTACAGCAACGCAATGCCGTACAAAAAGAACGCGGAAGAAAACGCGCCGAGCAGAAAATATTTCATGCCCGCTTCGAGCGAGCGTTCATTGGTGCGCCAAAACGCGGACAGGACATAGAGGGGCAGGGAAAGTAATTCGAGCCCCAGAAACATGACAATCAAGTCGTTCGCGAGCGCCATCAAAATCATGCCGCTCACCGCGCCCATCAACAACGCCAGATATTCGCCCAAGTCCAAGCCGCGCGCGGCGAGAAAATCGAGCGAAAGCAAAATCGTCACCGCGCCCGTAAATAAAATGACCAAACTAATGCCTAGCGCAAAATTATCGGCGACGATGCTCTGATTAAAAGCGGAAGCATTGGCGCCGAAAAGGACCAGCGAAAAATACGCCGCCGCGCCCAAGCCCAACAAGGCAAGCAGCGCCAACCAATTTTTATTTTTTAGCGGCAGCAAGACATCCGCCAGCATGATCAAAATCGCCGTCGCCGCGGGGAGCAGCGCGGGCAGCAGCGGATACAAATTGATTTCGGGAAGAGTCAGAGGCATACGTTAAAATTCCAATGGGCGCGCGGTCAATCCTAATCCTTGGTTTTGGCTTGGCGTTTGGCGTTCAGATTTTTGCGGGCGCGCGCCCAGCGTTCGCGTTTTTTGCGATAGCGGCGCGCGACTTGGGCATTCGCGTGGTCGCGTTCCGCTTGCAGCGCCAGCAATTCAAAACCCGTAGCCGCTTTGCCCCACGCGGTCATACGCGAACGATTCAGCACCGCGTCGGTCAAGCCCTCGACCACTTGAATCAAGTCGCGCCGCGCGCCTTCAAATTCGCTCAGCGTTTGCGCGGGCGTCTGGACGCGGCGGCGCGTGACCTGCTCTTCATTCCACGCCGCGAAATCATTGCGGTCCGAAATGACATAGGTATAGATGGATTCGCTCAAATGAAAGGTTTGCAGGACGCGCACTATCTCTTCGTCCCACGCGGCGATATACGCAAGCACGTCTTGCAGCGACCATTTTCCCGCCGCGTTGGGACGCGCGTAATCCTCTTCGGTCAGGTCTGCCAGCGCGTCTTGCAAATCGCGGCGCCCGGTCCGCAAAGCGTGAATCGCTGCGTCGCGTTTCATTTTATCAACCCTGCTACGTTTGACGGATTCAAGAGCGCGGCGATGGACGCTTGCATCGGGTTCAAAAACAGGTTGGGCATGACGCCAATCAGGACAATCAATGCTACCAACGCGAGCGTCAGCGCCAGTTCGCGGCGATTCAAATCGGGCAAGTTTTTATTTTTCTCGTTCGTCAAGGGGCCCTGCATCACGCGTTGATACGCCCACAACAAATAAATGGCGGACAAGATCATTCCGGTCGCCGCAAAAACTGTGTAAAGCGGATTTGCCTCCCACGCGCCGAGCAAAATTAAAAATTCGCCGGCAAAGCCATTCAAGCCCGGTACGCTCGTCGAAGCGAACATGACAATGAGCAAAAAGATGGACAGGACGGGAATTGTTTTATGCAGACCGCCGAATTCGGCAATTAAACGCGTATGGCGGCGTTCATACAGCAAGCCGACGAACAAGAATAACGCGCCCGTCGAAAGGCCGTGATTCACCATCTGTAAAATCGCGCCGCTCATGGCTTGTTGCGAAAAGGCAAAAATGCCGAGAATGATGAAACCCATGTGCGAGACGGACGAATACGCGACGAGCGATTTCAAATCTTTTTGGATCGCTGCGACCATCGCGCCAAAGATGATGCCGATGATGGCAAGGGTAATCATTACGGGCGCAAATTGCTGCGACGCGTCGGGAAAGAGCGTGAGACAATAGCGAATGAAACCGTACGCGCCGAGTTTCAACAGCACGCCCGCCAAGATAATCGAGCCCGCGGTGGGCGCTTGGACGTGCGCGTCGGGCAGCCAGGTGTGCAGCGGAAACATTGGCACTTTGATGGCGAACGCTAACGCGAACGCGGCAAAGAGCCAGGGCTGAAGCGTCGCGGGCGTAATCATCTTTTGCAATTCGAGCAAATCAAAGGTGCGCGCGCCGGTGGAAAAATACAGTACCAGAATGGCGACGAGCATCAACAGCGAGCCGGACATGGTGAACAGCACGAATTTGACCGCCGCGTAAACGCGCCGTTCGTGTCCCCAAATGCCAATGATGAGCGCCATTGGAATGAGCGAAAATTCCCAAAAGACGTAAAACAAGAATACGTCGAGCGCGACGAATACGCCGAGCATTGCGGCTTCGAGCAACAAGAAAAAGATGACATATTCTTTGAGGCGCGTGTTGATTTGCGAGAACGACGCGGGAATCGAAATCAGCATCAAAAAGGTCGTCAACATGACGAGCCAGAACGACAAGCCATCCACACCGACGTGATATCCAATGCCGACTTGCGGAATCCACGGTTGATACTCGACAAATTGCATTTGGCTGGTATTTGGCACAAAGTTCGCGAGCAAATACACCGCCAAACCGAATTCGACGGCTACGGCGCCAAGCGCCCAGCCCTTGATGAGGCGCGCGTTATTTTTCGGCAGCAGCGCGGTGACGAGCGCGGCGGCGATAGGGAAAAGCAATAACAATGAGATTATTGGCATATGAATAACTCAGTTACATCCAGGAGCCCAACCAAATGAAGCTTCCGCAAAATGTCATCCGAACCTTTCAGCAACCGTGTTGCATCCGAGCGCGTTTTGCCGTCAAGCGGCTCCTCGAGATGAATTCCCAAAAATTTTTGACAGAGTAATCTTCGAGCGCTAGAATTGGCACACGCGCGAAAAAATCGAAAGGTTTTTTGCACCTAGTGAAGAGACGCCTCCTGTGGCGTCCTGTTACGGTAACCAGCCCGTGACTAGCTAGGTGGTTTTTTTTCTTCCTGAAACTCTGTAATCGTTAATCGGTGGGCAATTCCCTCAAGTAGAGTCGTTTCTCCAAATTGTTTCCAACGATGCACAACTCCCGCAATCAGGTCCGAGACCTGAATCAAGGGTTCACGCAAAGAGCGTTTTGCAACAATCTTTTTAAAACCCTGTCGAGCGCCCCGAACTCGCAATCCTCTGCGGATGTCATGCAAAATCTGTCCAGATGAATCAATCTCGTCCAAAACGAGAATACTTTCGCAAAAATAGTTGCCATTTTATGGCTCAAGGTCTTGCAATCACCAGTACAATCACCACCACAATGCCAATGAGCATCGCCAGCGCGTAACCGCGCGCATAACCGCTTTGGAGCGTTCGCAGCGTGTTGCCAAAGCGTCGCAGCGCATTGCCCAAACCATCCGCCAAACCGTTGATAATTTTACCGTCCACGCCAAGCCAAAACGCATTCGCCAGCCAGCGGCCCGGGCGCGCAATCAACGTATCATAGAATTCATCCACCCAATACTTGTTCAAAAGCAATTGATAGAGCGCTGGATAGTATGCGGCGAGGCGCGCGGGCGTTCGAGCGTCGCCGCGATAAAAACGCAGCGCCAGAAAAATTCCGACGATTGCCGCCGCCGCCGAAATGCCAATCAACAACCATTCCAATTCCGGCGGAATGACGATGGCGGTTTGATGAAATACCGGTTCCAGAAAATGCTCGAACCGATTTTCGCCCAACACCGAAGGCAGCCCAAGGAACCCGGCAAACAGGGCGCCGAGAGCCAAGACGATGAGCGGAACCGTCATAACCCATTTGGCTTCGTGCGGGTCCAGTCCGGGCGCGCCGTGCGCGTCCGCCGCCGTGTGCGTGTCCGCCGCATCCGTCGTCGTAACGATTTCGCCTTTGCGCCAACGCGGTTTGCCGCCGAATGTCAGAACCACCGCGCGGAATGTATAGAACGCCGTCAAGAGCGCGGTCACGACACCGGCTAGCCACAAGCCGATATTGCCGGTCTTGAACCCGGCGGCGAGAATTTCGTCTTTGCTAAAGAAACCGCTAAACAATGGAAAGCCCGACAGCGCGAGCGCGCCGATGAGAAACGTCCAAAACGTAATCGGCATGATTTTTCGCAAACCGCCGAGCCGCCGCATGTCGAGCATATCGTTCATGGCGTGCATCACCGCGCCCGCGCCGAGAAACAAGAGCGCTTTGAAAAACGCGTGCGTCATTAAATGGAAAATGCCCGCGCTGAACGCGCCGACGCCTAACGCCAACATCATGTACCCGAGCTGTGAAACGGTGGAATATGCCAGCACGCGTTTCAAATCGTGTTGGGTTAGCGCAATCGTCGCCGCAATAAAGGCGGTCAAGACGCCGATGACGGCAACGACCGCCATGGTCGCGGGCGCAAGTTGAAACAGGACGTGCGAACGCGCGACCATGTACACGCCCGCCGTGACCATCGTCGCCGCGTGCATCAACGCGCTGACCGGCGTTGGCCCTGCCATCGCGTCGGGCAGCCAGACATACAGCGGAATCTGCGCGGACTTGCCGGTGGCGCCGAGAAACAACAACAGCGTCATAATCGTAACGACCGGCGCGCCGACTTGGAGCATAGTTTCGGCGTTGTGAAATACTTGACCGAAAGAGAGCGAGCCGAGCGTCCAAAACATTAGAACCATGCCGAGCGTGAAACCAAAATCGCCCACGCGATTGACGACGAACGCTTTGGTGGCGGAAGAGCGCGGCGAAAGAAATTTTTCATCCGTGCCGACCGCGAGATTGTCGCGGTTGTACCAAAAACCGATGAGCAAATACGAACATACGCCTACGCCTTCCCAGCCGAGATACATCAAGAGATAATTATCGGCGAGGACTAGCACGAGCATGGCGAACGCAAACAGATTCAACGCGGTAAAAAAGCGCGCGTAATCTGAATCGTGCGCCATATAGCCGACGGCGTACATGTGAATCAAGGCGCCGATGCCGGTGACGACCAAAATCATTACGGCGGAAAGCGGGTCGAGCCAAAAGCCGACGTCCGCCGAAAAAGAGCCGACGCCAAGCCATTGATACAGTGTCTCGTGAATCACTTGGGCTTCGGGCGGCAGAGCGATCAAATTGATGACCGCGTTGACGGCTACGCCAAAGGAAGCTGCCATGACCGCAACGGCGAACCACGACGAAAGCGCGCGCGGCAGTCGTCTGCCGATAACGCCATTGATGAGGGCGCCGAGCAGCGGCAAAGCCGGAATCAACCAGAGAGTTTGTGACATGAGAAAAATCGGAAACCGTTTATCCGCGCAGCGAATCAATCTCGTCCATATCCACGTTATCGCGCGCGCGGAAAATGGCGACGACGAGCGCGAGCCCGACGGCGACTTCAGCCGCCGCGACCGTCAGCACGATAAAGACAAAGACCTGCCCATCCATGTTTTCCAGATAATGGGAAAACGCGACGAATGCCAGATTCACCGCGTTGAGCATCAATTCGATGCCCATGAGCATGATGAGCGGATTGCGACGCACCAAGACCGCCAGCGCGCCGAGCGCAAACAAAAGCGCCGAGAGAACCGTAAAATGCGTGACCGTAAGCATGGACGCTACGTTAACTCAACCTTCGATATTTTTGCGCGCGCCTTTTTCGCGCCGCGCCAAAACCATCGCGCCGACAATGGCAATCAACAACAGCATCGAAGCAATTTCAAAGGGCAGCAAAAATTGCGTAAAGAGCAGCGCGCCGATCACTTCGGTATGTCCCAAGTCCATCAGCAGCGATTCGGGAAATTGGCCCGTCGGCGGCGCAAGGGGCCCGCTTGCAAACGCCGCAATCAGCAGCAATGAAAACGCGCCCGCAAAGACAAGCGCCGCGATACTTTGCGCCCGCGTGCGCGCGCCCAAAATATCGGTGCGCGGATTCAACACCATAATCACAAAGAGAAATAAAATCAGCACCGCGCCCGCGTAAATCATAATCTGCGCCACCGCTAGAAAAGGCGCGTTCAGCAAAATGTACATGGCTGCCAACGCTACAAACACGAGCGACAGCGACAGGGCGCCGCGAATCGGACTGCGCGCAATCACGACGCCCAACGCCGCCAGGACTGCCAGCGCGGCAAAGAGATAAAAGACAATCGCTTCCGTCAATGCGCCTAGATCCATGTCAACCCTTTTTCAAACGTCGCGTTTGTTCCACCACATCGCGACAGTGCATTTCGTGATGCGCGTACATCGCCAGCAAAAATTCTTTGACATCCGTATCGCCCGCCGCGGGATGCACGCCGTGCCGCGTCAGCGCTTCCGCCGGAATGGTTTCCAGCATCGCGCTCAGGCGCGCGTAATCGCGTTCGAGGTCGGCGCGCACTTGGTCGAACGTTTTGCTCCGACCGCGCGCCACTTGTTCGTCGTTGAAATGTTGATTGTCAAAATCGGCGGGTAGCGCGCTGCGCGTGTGCGTGATGATATCGCTCAATAAATCCAGCATCAATTCCAAATTGGTCGCCAAATGTACGAGCGTATCCTGGACCGACCAATCGCGGCCCGGCAAACGTTCTTGGATTTCCGCCGCGCTCAAACGCGCCAGACTCGCATACAGCGTATCGCGTGACCGCGCAAATTGCGCGGCGAGCGGTTCCAGTTCGCGCAACATTTTAACGCAACACCAATTGCCCGCTTTGCCACGAAAGCCCGATAATGAGCGCGGCGGTGAACAGGATATTGACCAACGCGAGCGGCAGCATAAATTTCCATGTGAAATTCATCAGTTGGTCGTAGCGCAGCCGCGGGAACGTGCCGCGAATCCACATGAAAATAAAAATCAACACAAAGACTTTGAGCGCGAACCACCAAATGCCGTCCCACCCCAAAATGGGAATTTGGCTCAATGCTCCTACGCCGTGAAACGGCGAAAGATAACCGCCGAAAAAGAGCGTCGTCGCCAGCGCGCACACGGTGATAATGTTGATGTATTCCGCCATGAAAAAGAACGCGAATTTGATGGACGAGTATTCGGTATAGTAACCGGCGACAAGTTCCGTTTCCGCTTCGGGCAAATCAAAGGGCAGGCGGTTCGTTTCCGCAATCGCCGCGATAATGTACAAAAGGAAACCGAGAATTTGCGGCACAAAGAGCCAGCCGTTCGCCGCCTGAAAATCTATGATGCGATTCAAGCTGAGCGTACTGGTGAGCATCAACACGCCGACGAGCGCAATGCCGAGCGTGACTTCGTACGAAATCAATTGCGCCGCCGCGCGCAGCGAACCCAAGAGCGAATACTTGTTGTTGGAGCTCCACCCCGCGAGGACCGTGCCGTACACGCTCACCGAACCGATGGCGAGAATATACAAGAGGGCGACATTCACATCCGCAATTTGCATCGGAATTTCGACGCCAAAAAGATTGAGCGGCGGAGCGATGGGAATCACGGCGAACGCCATCAACGCGCAGACGACCGCAATCATTGGCGCAATCACAAAGACCAATTTGTCCGCGTTCGTGGGGATGAGCTCTTCTTTGAACAGGGCTTTGATCGCGTCGGCGAGCGGTTGCAGCAAGCCGCGGGGCCCCGTGCGATTGGGCCCGATACGCACCTGAATTTTGGCAATCGTCCAGCGTTCGACCAACTGAATGTACGCGAACGTGGTCAGCAATGCCACAATCCAGACGATGCATTGAATGACCAGGATTACAAAATTGACGATTGCGGGGTCAACGTACAAGCCAAAAATATCCATAGTTCATTTGCGTTCAGGATGGATGGGCGGCGGCGCGCAGCTGCGCGATGAGCGCGTCCAGTTTTTCATCCGTCATCGCTTCATATTGCGCGTTATTGTCCAACAAGAGGACGGGCGCTTGATCGCAGCCGCCCAGACAGGGCGCGTGGCGCAAAGTAATCGCGTTATCGTCGGTCGTCTCTTGGCCCTGTTCCAAGCCCAAGCGTTGGCAGAGCCGTTCGTACGCGGCATCCGCGCCCACGAGCGCGCACGGTAAATCGGTGCAAAAATCAATGACGTGCCGTCCAACGGCTTGGAGATGGTACATGGTGTAAAAACTCGCCACCGAACCCACCTCTGTCGCCGTCAGGTCCAATTCTGCCGCGACCTCATCAATCGCGTTTTGGGGCAGCCAGCCGTATTCTGCTTGCGCGATATACAGCGCGGGCATCACCGCCGAACGCGCGTGCGGGTATTTTGTTTTGAGGGCTTGGATTTTTTCTCGTGCCGATTCGGAAAGCATCAATTATTCAGAGTTGAAAGTTAAAGGTTGAAAGTCGTAAGGTAACGCGTTTGCAAACATTCAACGTTCGACGTTCAACATACTCAATACCAATCGAACCCGCCTTTGCGCCAGACATAAATGTAACCGACGAGCAGAATGACGACGAACGCCAGCATCTCGGCGAATAAAAATAACGGCGCTTGGCGAAAGACGACCGCCCACGGGTAAAAGAAAATAATTTCAATGTCGAACAGAATGAACACGACGGCGACGAGATAATAGCGAATCCAAACGCGCCGCCGCGCCGTGCCGATGGAAGGCATCCCGGATTCATACGTTTGGCCCTTGATGGCGTTGGGGCGTCGCGGTCCGAGAAGGGCAGAAACGCCTACGCCGATGGCGGCGAACGCAACCGAGATGACGAGCATTACAAAGAGGGGAAAATAGTCGCCGGACATGAAAAAACGTTACAGGGACAAAGCATTTGCCGCAATGCTCTGCCCCCCTGCACAAATGCGATGATAAAGCCAATTATTTCATTTGTC
>Ga0232063_1018957_pt1 | contig 10002 bp, 10 predicted proteins | sample LAC_MetaT_7_FD_165509 | JGI IMG/M metagenome (GOLD analysis project Ga0232063, IMG submission 165509) | Metatranscriptome of anaerobic ammonium oxidizing microbial communities from anammox membrane bioreactor (MBR) in UC Berkley... | ecosystem: Engineered > Bioreactor > Anaerobic > Unclassified ... | reverse complement strand
CGCGGTGAAGTGCCTCAGCAGTTCGGGGGCGTAAGTGAATTTATAGCCGCGCACCGATTCGGCCCGGGCTTTGATCTTCGCCAGCGAATCGGCCACGTAGTCCATGTGACTCTGCGTGTATGTGCGACGCGGGATGGCGAGACGCATCAGTTCGAGTTTGGGATAGACCATCTGTCCCGTTTCGGGGTCGGGATGGGCGAACATCACGGAGCCGATCTCCACGCCGCGCACCGCGCCCTCGCGGTATAGCTCGACGGTGAGCGCCTGCCCGGGGAACTCGCCCTGCGGGATGTGCGGCAGGACGGCGCGCGCGTCCACGTAGACGGCGTGCCCGCCCGCGGGTTGGATGGTGGCGATCCCGCCCTCGTTCAGGCGGGAGACGAGGTAGGCCGTCTGGTTGAGACGGTAGCCCAGGTAGGCCTCGTCCAGCCCCTCGTAGAGTCCGACCGCCATGGCGTCGAGGTCGCGGCCGGCGAGTCCGCCGTAGGTCGGGAATCCTTCGCGCAGGATGAGTTCGTTTTTCACGTCGCCGAAGAGTTTTTCGTCGTTCATGCACAGCAGTCCGCCGATGTTGACGATGGCGTCCTTTTTGGCGGACATGCACATCCCGTCGGCGAGACGGAACATCTCGCGGGCGATCTCTTTGACGGATTTGTCGGCGTAGCCCGGCTCGCGCTGTTTGATGAAGAAGGCGTTTTCGGCGTAGCGCGCCGCGTCGATGAAGAAGGGCAGGCCGTAGGCGCGGTAGGTTTCGGCCACGGCGATGAGATTCGTCATCGAGACGGGCTGACCGCCGCCGGCGTTGTTGGTGACGGTGATCATGCCGAAGGGGATCTTTTCGACGCCCGTCTTTTCGATGAAGGCTTTGAGTTTGGCGATGTCCATGTTCCCTTTGAAGGGATGCGGGTTGGACGGGTCGAAGGCCTCGTCAATGACGAGGTTGGTCGGACGCCCGCCGCGGGCGCGGATGTTGGCGTCGGTGGTGTCGAAGTGCATGTTGCTGGGGACGTACATCCCCGGTTTGACGAGGCAGGCGGCCAGGATGTTTTCGGCGGCGCGCCCCTGGTGGGTGGGGACGAAGAACTTGAAGCCGAAGATGTCTTCCACCGCGGACTTGAGCCGCAGGTACGAGCGCGCGCCCGCGTAGGATTCGTCGCCGCGCATGACGGCCGCCCACTGTTCCTGGCTCATCGCGCCGGTGCCGGAGTCGGTGAGGAGGTCAATGAAGATGTCTTCGGCTTTGACGGCGAAGAGGTTGTAGCCAGCCTCTTTGAGCGCGGACTCGCGCGCCTCCCTTGAGACGAGGCGGATCGGTTCGGTCATTTTGATGCGGAAGGGTTCGGGGGGATAGATGGGCATGGGTGATCCTTAAGTGATTATTCTTCCTCTTCGGAGCGTTCGTCGGGCAAGTCGTATTGCGCCTGGTCTTCTTTGACGTAGTGATTCCCAAATTGCTCTGATAGTCCAATAAATTGTTCAAGCGGGACTTTTTGTATTTCTTTGCGCAAATACTTCTCTATTTCGCCGTCGTTCATCCGAAGTAATTCATGTTTGAAGCCGATGGAATCGTGTAATACTTGCGCAACTTGCTTTGGCCAATATCCCGCGCTCATTTGGATGATGGAGCCTTGCACTTCCCGGGCCATCCATTCAATTCTACTGTTTGCTCCGATGCGGTCAACGAGAATGATGGTCGCCATAAAAAATTTCGAACGGCCTAATGAGATTTCGCGTTCAAAGCGCGTTACTTTGTCGAGAGAGATCTCAGGATTTCCCCTTCCAATGAAGCCAATATCGAAACGAACGCCCTGTCCTAATTCATAAAGTAAGGTCGCGTCGCTTTCTCGCTTTTCGTTCCGAGAGGCAAGCCAGAAGACTTTTTCGTATTCTTGAGGCGGCGGTGAGATGTGTTTGAAGCCCAAAATATGGAGTAAGGAACCCAATACCAATTTCTCGAATAGTTTTCCATAAGCGGATTTTTCGGAGCCTCGGATGGCGAGCGTTTGCGCGCCAATTGCATTCGTCAGGTAAGTTACCCAAAGCCAGTTGATTTGCGCTTTCTGCTTTCCATTAAAGATAAGTTCTCCATGTAAAGAGCCTTTTTGCGCCTCACGCAAAGTGATAACGTCATTGCAAACCTGGATGTATCGCTCTCTATATTCTGCGATGGAATCGGGGTTATCGCGTAAGATGTTTTGAAACCCTTTGTCCGTTAAACCAAGTATCCATTGGGCAAGCCATCTTTCTGATTTTGAGAGGCCTTTCCTTGAAAGTAAATCTGCGGCTGTAAACGGAAGGTTGGCGATAAAATCTTTCGAACCGGAAGCGCCTTTTATGAACAGCTCGACTGTCGCCAGGTTCAATATCGCAATTCTGCGTCGCGTTAACGACTCAGTCGAATCTCGTAAATTTTTTCCCGTGAGTATATCGAGCACAACGCCGCGCACAACGTCCAAACCGATTTGCTCAACAAACTGACTGCCGCTTGCTGAAAGCAAGTTTAAATCGGCGGGCGAGATCAACTCTGTCAGGGAATTTGAAGGTTTGATTTTTTTTGGCATCTTATCTTTCAAAATAGCAGGTCATCTACGTCAATAGGAGGACAATTTATCGTATGAACTTGCCGCGCGTCTTTTCCAAGCCATGATTTGGCTTCTTCCCGAATGATAGAAATATATTTTGGGTTTTGTTCCAGTAACACGAATCGCCGTCCGAGCGCCACGGCTGCTTTTCCAACTGTCCCAATACCGGCAAAAGGATCAAGAACTACATCCCCTTTGAAGGAATAGTATTGGATTACCTTTTCCGCCAATTCAACGGGAAAGATCGCAGGATGGCGTGGATCGTGGGCTGGAGTTAGTCTCCAAATGTTTGTGCGTTCATAATCGTCGCCGACTTTGGACGCCTTCACCGTTTCTCTGTCGGGGTGGGCTCGTATATTCCAATCGATCAGTTTGTCGGTGTGTTTTCGATAAACCAGAATATATTCCGTCACGGGGACAGGCTTATATTGCAAAGGATTTCTATCCGCGGCAAACCTTCTGCCGCGTCCTGTAGCCCATCCCGCGCCTTCAGGCTTTTCCCAAATGATGTCGTCAATGAAATCATATCTTTCCTCGATAAATAGCTTGTGCACGTCAAAGGGGACGGCAATTCGACGCGACGCCTCGCTTCGGCTTGCGCGGCGGACCAGTACAGGCGAAACGTTCATTACAAAAAAACAACCTTCTGCCAAAACGCGATGGGAATTTTGAATGATCTTGCGGATTTTGAGCAGATATTCTTCATACGTGACGTAATCCGTATATTCAGGGCGGGCATTGTAATAAGGTGGGGATGTAAAAATTAAATTTACGCTGCCCGCTGGAAGTTCTTGCAAGAGTTCCTCGCTGTCTCCTTGTGCTATTGTATTTCGCAGTGATGACAAAACATACGTCCCATTCGGTTTTTTGGTCTTTGTTTTCTTTTGCCCATTCCGACCGAGCAGGCGAGATTCAAGTACTTCAGGATTTGTGGATTTGTCTTCAATGATCAAGGATGTGTATGCGTCAACGACGATCTCGCCAATTCTGTCACGAGACGTTTTTCCCACCAATGGCACGCGCCAAATATGATAACGGTCGTCTACTTCTGGCAGGCCAAATTCGACAGCGTTCTCCAGTTTGGCGCGTTGAAGCCAGAAGGTTGCAACTTTTTTGGCAGATTTCACATCCAGAACATTATATTTTCTTTTCGTGGCAACTGTAGTTTTGGTAAGCATGGCGAGTTTATTTTATCATTTATAATACCCACGGTCACAAATTGCGCTTTCCGCCTTCTAAAAAGCGGTATACCTTTAGCCGCGCAAATCGGTTTCATTTGAAATTGATTTTTGTTTTCTCTTTATATATTCCGTGTACAACAACCCCGGCGGACAAGGTCTGCATCCGATAAACTTATGCATGTCCTTGTAGGGGACTTTCAAAGGCGCGAACAGGTCATTATCTGCCGAGTCGGAGTCTCTGCGGAGGTGGGCGATGTAGGTGAGAAACAATTCACAGGTGGGACACAGCCTGTGCGGCTGCGATTGGACGGCGGCTTGAAGTAATTCTTGTAGTTCGGCGCGGGTGAGTTTAGGCATGGGATTTCCAGAAGGATGGGAGTATTTTAACGCTAATTTGAGATAAGATGGCTGTACTTTTTAGATGCAGATAACGTGAAATTCACAAAAAATCCATGTCGTCCGCGAAACCCGTGTACAAATTGAGCTATTTCGAACTCACGTTATTTTACATCCAGAACTTGCCTGTGGTATATTTCCCCTGATGTCCGTTTACCTCCACGACATTCCCCTCCCCGAAGCGCAGAAGCGGCTGCAGCAAGCCCTCGAAGAGGCGGGACTGTGGCGTCCCCTCGGCGCCGAGACCGTCCCGCTCGACGAAAACGCCATCGGCCGCGTCGTCGCCGAACCCATCTGGGCGAAAGTCTCCTCGCCGAACTACCACTCCTCCGCCATGGACGGGTTCGCCGTCCGCGCCGCAGACACCGAAGGCGCGGGCCCCGCATCGCCCGTCGTTCTCCATATTGATCCGCAGAAACCCGAATTACCGATTGCCATTTACCTCGACACGGGCGACCCGCTTCCCGATTGCGCCGACGCGGTCATCCCCATCGAAAACGTCGAATCGCTCGACGCCGACGGCAGCCTGACCTCCGACCTGCGGCGTCCCGCCTCCATCCGCATCCGCGCCGCGGTCGCGCCCTGGAGCCACGTCCGCTCGCTGGGGGAGGACATCGTGGCGACCCAGCTCGTCCTGCCTGCGGGACACACGCTCCGTCCCGCCGACCTGGGCGCGGTCGCCGCTTCGGGTCACGCGGACCTTCGGGCGGCGCGCCGTCCCCGCGTCGCCATCCTCCCGACGGGTTCCGAACTCGTCCCCGTCGGCAGCGACTTGAAGCGCGGCGACATCCTCGAATACAACTCGCTCGTCCTCGCCGCGCAGGTCAAATCCATGGGCGGCCTCCCGACGCGTTTCCCCATCACCCGCGACGACTTCGACGCCATCTGCGCCCGCGTGGAGGAAGCCGCCCGCGACCACGACCTGATCCTGCTCAACGCGGGCTCCTCCGCCGGAGCGGAGGACTTCTCCGCGAAGGTGATCGAAAAACTCGGGACGCTCCTCGTCCACGGCGTCGCGGTCCGCCCCGGCCATCCGGTGATTCTGGGAATGATCAATCGTAAATCGCAAAACGCAGATCGTAGATCTGAATCCCAATCTCCAATTACCAATTACCAATTACCCATCATCGGCGTCCCCGGCTACCCCGTCTCCGCCGCGTTGACGGTGGACATCTTCGTCGAACCGCTTCTCGCCCTCTGGCTGGGACGGCCTCCGTTCGAAGCGCCCGAAGTGGAGGCCTCGCTCACGCGCAAGATCACGTCCCCGCTCGGCGACGACGACTTTATCCGTGTCGCGGTGGGACGCGTCGGCGAGAGACTGCTCGCCGCGCCGCTGGCGCGCGGGGCGGGCGTCATCACCTCGCTCGTCCGCGCGGACGGGCTGCTGGTCATCCCGCGCGGCGAACAGGGCGCGGAGGCTGGTCAAAAAGTGCGCGTGCGGCTTACCCGCGACCGCTCCGACCTCGACAGGACCATCTTCTGCATCGGCTCGCACGACGTCATCCTCGACCTGCTCGCGCAGTTCCTCGCGGAGCGCGACCGTCGGTTCGTCTCCTCGAACGTCGGCTCGCAGGGCGGGTTGATCGCGTTGAAGCGCGGCGAAGCGCACCTGGCGGGCTCGCACCTGCTCGATCCCGCGACGGGAGAGTACAACCTGGCCGCGTTGCATCAATATCTTCCCGGCCTCCCCGTGCGGCTCGTCTGTCTCGTCCACCGCGAGCAGGGACTGATGGTGAGGCGCGGAAACCCGCTGGGAATCAAAGGCCTGGCGAGCCTCGCCCGCCCCGAGGTCCGATTCGCGAACCGTCAGCGCGGCGCGGGGACGCGCGTCCTGCTGGATTATCAACTGAACTTAATGGGGATACCGCCAGACGCCATTCGCGGCTACAATCAGGAAGAATATACCCATTTGGGCGTAGCGGCGGCGGTCGCTTCGGGGCGCGCGGACTGCGGTTTGGGAATCTCCGCCGCGGCGCAAGCCCTGGACCTGGATTTCGTGCCGCTGTTCCATGAGCGTTACGATCTGGTCATCCCGACGACATACGCGCAAAGCGAACTTCTCTCGCCGCTGTTCGAGGTGTTGGCGGATGGAAAATTCCGCCAGGCCGTTTCCGCCCTGCCCGGATATACCGTGACCGAGATGGGCAAATTGATTCTGGAGAACTGAAATGTCTGAAGCCCTCATCATTGACGATAACCGCGAGACCGCCGACGCCCTGAAGATGATGCTCGACATCATGGGCGTTCCGTCGCGAGTAGCCTATGGGGCCAGCCCGGCCATTTCCTCCCTGAGCAGTATGACGCCGCGCGTAGTGCTGCTGGATATCAATATGCCCGGCGTGGACGGCACCGAGATTCTGGCCTTCCTGCGGCGTGAGCCGCGGCTGGTGCCGGTGCCGGTCATCATCATCACTTCCGACGACCAGCCCGAGACGCGTCAGCGCGTGATGCAGGGCGGCGCGAACGCGGTCGTTATCAAGCCCGCCGCTTTCGATACGCTGGAAGCCGCGATGAAGAAAGTCGGGATTGTGTAATTTCTTTGAGTGGGGCATTGGGCTTTTTCCTGAGAGACCGTTTCTGAAGTATCGACGCTTCACGAAAGCGCCATAGGCGGTCTCTCCCTGGCGCCGCCCGCCAGCAGGCGTACCTTCAAGTTTGCGTTAGAGAACGCAGATTACGCGTAGTTTTCGTGATCTGAGGATACAGATTACGCGGAGTTCACGGATTCTTGCGGATAGGATCATTTAGGCCGCCGCCGAAGACGGGACGATGCGGCGGCGAATTGAGAGATCCGCGTCGAAGGCGGGACGCCAACCCCGGCGGCATAGTGATATAATGCCGCCCGGAAAGAAAATCTTTATCGAGGTATGAACATGAGAAAATTGATCATTCTTGCGGTCTTCGTCGCGGGCGCGGTCATCCTGGCGGCCTGCGGCGGAAGCCCCACCCCCCAGCCTGTTTCCGCCAACCCCACCGTCCCTGCGGATTTTGCCGGCAAGAGCCTGCCGGCCGGCGCCGACGCGGCCGCCGGTAAGGAAGCGTTCACTACAAACTGCGCGGCCTGTCACGGCGCCGAGGGGCATGGAGACGGCCCGGCCGGGGCCGCGTTGGATCCCAAACCCCGCGACCTGTCCGCGTTCGCGCCGGAAGTGGGCGACGACTATTTGTTCTGGCGCGTGAACACCGGCGTGCCAGGCACCGCCATGGTGGGATGGAAGGGGATTCTCACAGACGAACAGATCTGGGACGTGATCGCCTACATCCGCACGCTCAAATAACGAACGCTCTCGAATGCGCCGGGCCGGGGCTTCCCTTGCCCGGCGCATTGATTTATTGTCCCGCCGTCCTGCTCATGTTAAAATGGACGGGAAATTTCCGAAACACGCAGCCGCGCGGGACTTGCTGGAGAATCACATGCCATTGAAAGACGGAATCCCCGCTCCCGATTTCGAATTGCCCGATGAAACCGGCGCGCCCCAAAAACTTTCCGCCTATCGGGGCAGGCCGGTCCTGTTATATTTTTATCCCAAAGACGATACGCCCGGCTGTACCCGCGAAGCCTGCAACTTCCGCGACGACTATTCAGCCTACGAAAAAGCCGGCGTCGTCATCCTCGGCGTCAGCGCCGACAGCCCGCGCTCGCACGCGAAATTCAAAGCCAAATACCAACTCCCGTTTTCCCTGCTCGCGGACGAAGAGCGCCGCGTCTGCCAACTGTACGAAGTTTTGGGGAAGAAGAAATTCATGGGACGCGAATACGAAGGCGTCCTCCGCACGACGTTCCTGATCGACGCGCAGGGGACGATCGCCCGCGTCTTCGCGAACGTCCGACCGGCCGAACACAGCGCGGAGGTCCTCGAAGCCCTCCGCTCGCTTCCGTAGAACCCCCCAAGCGGCTCGCCGTGACCGAATCCGACTCCGCCCGACCGTTGTTGCAAGCCAGCCTCTCCCTGGCCGCGTCCCTGCTCGAAGCCGTGGACGCGGAATCCAGCCTGCGGGCGTTCATGCGCGTCTGCTCTGAGACGCTTGGCGCGGAAGGATGCGTGTTCCTGCCTTTCGATGAATTCTCGGCCGCGCTGCCTCCGCTGACGTTTGGCCGCGTCCCGGCTTTTGACGCCGACGCCCTGTCCCGCCCGGCCTGGCGGCAGGCGTGTAAAGTGTGCGAAACGCGTTGCTCCGGCGGGGATTGTCCCCTGCTCGAGCGCTCGCCCGAACCGGGCTTTGTCCGCTGCCTGCCCCTGCGCTCCCGCGGCCGCGAAGCGGGACTGTTCAGCTTCGTCTTCTCCGCCGAGCCAAACCTGGACGCGCCCGTCGAGCGCTTCCTGGCGGACGCGGCGATTCTGACCGCCCTCGCGCTGGAGGCGGAGCGCAGCCAGCCGCCTCATTCGATTCCCGACACGGGACGGTTCCAACCGGGCGCGCTCCCGCAGGCCGAGACGCGCGTCATTCTTCAGGAGCGGGCGCGGCTGGCGCGCGAGATCCACGATGGATTGGCGCAGACGCTGGCCTTCCTCAAGATCGAGATCGGCCGCGCGGAAAACTTCCTCGCCGAAGGCGATTCGGGACAGGCCGCGCGCATCCTTAAAAATTCCTCGCGCACCCTCGGCGACGCCTATCTCGACGCGCGCCAGGCCATCGAAAATTTGCGCCGCGCCCCCGACGACCGTCTCGAAGGCTGGCTGGCGCAGGCGGCCGAGAATTTTGCCGCGCTGAGCGGCCTGACTGTGGAAACTCATTTGCAACTTTCGCATGATTTCCCCGCCCATGTGCAGGTGCAGTTGATCCGCATCGTGCAGGAGGCGCTGACCAACGTCCGCAAACACGCGCGGGCGCGCTGCGTCAGGATCGCGGCCTGGGAGGAGGACGGCGAGGCGCGGATCGAGGTGCAGGACGACGGCTGCGGCTTCCGTCCCGCCGACCCGCTGGCCGCGGCCCGCTTCGGGCTGCGGGGGATGCGGGAACGGGCCGAGTCGGTCGGCGCGGAATTCCAGGTCGTCGCCCGCCCGAACGGCGGAACCGTCATCCGATTGAGCATCCCGTTGAAAGCGACGGTCGAACCGTGAAGCGCATCCGCATCTTCGTTGTGGATGATCACATCCTGTTCCGCCGCGGGTTGATCGGCCTGCTTTCGGATATGGCCGAGTTCGAAGTGGCCGGCGAGGCGGGAAGCGGCGAGGAAGCGCTTCAAGCGATCCCCGCGAGCGGGGCCGACATCATTCTGTTGGACGTCAACATGCCCGGCATGAGCGGCGTGGAGACCCTGCGCGCGCTGCGCGCCGCGGGGCAGGAGGCGGATGCCCTGATGCTGACCGTTTCACAGGCCGAGGAAGACCTGGTGGGGGCGATCCTGGCGGGGGCCAGCGGCTACCTGCTGAAGAACATGGAGCCGGAGACTTTGCGCCGCACCCTGCTGGACGTTTCGCAGGGGAAGTCGGCGCTTTCGCCGGAGATGACCGCGCTGGCGTTCAAGATGATGCGCCGTTCTCCCTCCGGGCGTCCGAATGAGTTGCTGAGCGAACGCGAATTGGAAGTCTTGCGCTGTCTTGCGCGCGGCCAGACGACGGGTCAGGTCGCTTCGACGCTGTATATCTCCGAGAACACAGTCAAGACGCACATCCGCCATATTCTCAAAAAAATGGAAGTGAACAGCCGCGCCGACGCGGTAGACAGGGCAACGCGGGCGGGGTTGATCCAACGACCGTAAAGGATGATGACAACGGGTGATGGATAATCACCCTCGCGGCGCGCTTGAAATCCCCCTCTTTTTCAAATTTGAATTAATGACAAATAAGACGAATTTTGGTACATTACTGCCAGGAATTCGTTTTTGTGAGTCAACGGCT
>Ga0232063_1164090_pt1 | contig 10158 bp, 8 predicted proteins | sample LAC_MetaT_7_FD_165509 | JGI IMG/M metagenome (GOLD analysis project Ga0232063, IMG submission 165509) | Metatranscriptome of anaerobic ammonium oxidizing microbial communities from anammox membrane bioreactor (MBR) in UC Berkley... | ecosystem: Engineered > Bioreactor > Anaerobic > Unclassified ... | reverse complement strand
CTGGTTTCGGGTTCCTGGGGGTTGTCTCCCCTTCGGCCGGCGGATGGCGGGCAGGATGACGACGCCGGCGGCCGGGCGGGCCGGGCGCACCTACAATGGGCGAGTGTCCAAACGCCGGCTGGGAATCCTGTGCCTCGTACTGGCTGCGAGCGCAGGCGTGGCCAGCGCCAGCCCCGGGGAGGGGCTGGGCCGGCCGCGGGTGTGTCTGGTGCTCTCCGGCGGGGGCGCTCTGGGCATCGCCCACGTGGGGGTGCTGGAGGTGCTCGAGGAGCTGCGCGTGCCGGTGGACTGCGTCGCCGGCACCAGCATGGGCGCCATCGTGGGGGGGCTGTACGCCGCCGGCTACTCCCCCGCCGAGCTGCGCGAGCTGGCCCTCACGACGCCGTGGTCGCGCCTTCTGGCCGACACCCCCGAGCGGCGGCGCCTGCCCTTCCGGCGCAAGGTGGACGACCTCACCTATTTGACCCGTTGGGAGTTCGGCTTTCGCGGCGGGAAGCTGCGTTTCCCTTCGGGGCTGGTGGCCGGCCATCGCCTGGGGGCGCTGCTCAACGTGCTGACGGTGGGGGCGGTGGATATCCGGGACTTCGACGACCTGCCGGTGCCGTTTCGGGCCGTGGCCGCCGATATCGGCACCGGCGAGACGGTGATCCTGCGCGGCGGCAGCCTGGCGCGGGCGCTGCGGGCCTCCATGGCGGTACCGGGGTTGTTTTCGCCGGTGGAGATGGACGGCCGCCTGCTGGTGGACGGCGGCGTGGTGGCCAACCTGCCGGTGGAGGCGGCGCGGGAGATGGGTGGGGAGGTGAGCATCGCAGTGGACCTGGGGCAGCCGTTGGCGGAGCAGGGCCGGCCGGAGTCGATCGCCTCGATCCTGTCCCGGGCCAGCGCCTTCCTCACCCGGCTCAACGTGGAGCGGGTGCTGCCCCAGGTGGACGTGCTCGTTCGCCCTCAGGTGGCGGAGTACGGGATGCTTTCCTTCTCGGCGGCGGAGGAGTTGCTGCGGCGGGGGCGTGCGGCCGCCTCCGAGCGCGCCGACGCCCTGGCGGCGCTGGCCCTGCCCGAGGAGGAATGGCGCGAGTACGTGGCTTCGCGCGGGAAGATGCCCACGAGCATCCAGGTGGCCGCGGTGACGGTGGACCCCGGACCGGGGCTCGCTCCCCAGGCGGTCACCCGCGCCGTGCACACCCGTCCCGGGGGCGAGCTGGATCTCCGCCTGCTGCAGGAGGACCTGGATCGCCTCTGGCAGCTGGGGGAGTTCGAGGCGGTGGAGGCGTCCTTCGAGCGGCACGAGGACGGCCACGTGGTGGCCCTCACCGGCAGGCGCAAGAGCTGGGGACCCAACTTCCTGCGCTTCGGGGTGAGCCTGGCCAGCGACCTGGAGGGCAGCTCCCAGTTCAGCCTGCTGGGGGCCATGACCATGACCCGGCTCAACCGTCAGGGGGGAGAACTCAAGGTGGCCGGGCAGCTCGGCGAGGACCCGCTGGTTTCGGGGGAGATCTACCAGCCGGTGGGCACCTCGCGGGCGCTCTTCGGCGCGGTGACGCTGCAGTCGTCCCAGACCAAGCAGCAGGTGCCCCTGGCGGCGGGGCCGGAGCAGTATCGCATCTGGCGCCAGCGGGCAGCGGTGGACCTGGGGGTGTCGCTGGGGCGGTACGGCGAGGTGCGCCTGGGGCTGCGGCGCGACAGCACCGATGCCCGCCCCACGGCGCGCCGGCACTTGCCCACCTTCGAGCGGGTGGACGCCGGAGCGCGGGTGTCGTTGGTCATCGATCAGGTGGACAGCGTCAACTTCCCGCGCCGCGGGGTGCTGTTCTACGGCGAGCTGTACGATGCCAGTCCGGCGCTGGGCGCCGACGAGGAGTACCGCCACGGCGAGGCGCAGCTGGTGACCGCCGGCAGCCTGGGTCGACACACCCTGCTGGCCATGGCCAGCGGCTGGTCGGCACTGGGCGGGAGGCTGCCGCCGGAGCAGCGCTCCTCCCTGGGGGGACTGTTTCGCCTCTCCGGGCTCCCGGTGGGCGAGCTCACGGGCGACGCGGGGGGGGTGGCAGCGCTGGTGTACCTGTACCAGCTGGGCCGCCTGCCGGCGCTGGGCGGGGGGGTGTACGCCGGGCTCTCGGTGGAAACCGGTGATGCCTGGCTGGCCGGGGCGCGGCCCGACCTCGCCGACTGGCGCCGCTCCGCCGCCGCGGTGTTCGGGGCCGATACCGCTCTCGGCCCCCTCTACCTGGCCTACGGCGTGACCAGCGGCGGCAAGGACTCCTTCTACCTCTACCTCGGCCGCAGGTTCTGACGTGCCGGCTCCAGGATGAGCCGGCCAGTTCAGGACCTTCTCTTGTTCATACTCTCGTTGCCGCTGTGGCGTGACAGATGGCTGTGGAAGCGGCAGTTCGCCCTCCAACATGGTCGTGGCCGCCGCACGGCGTTTTCGTTCCCCATGGCCATCAGCCGTCGCCATGAACGAGTGGTACAACGGCTCTGGCGGCTTTCGAAACCAGGAGTGCCGGCGGCACCGACGGCGGCGAGCGGCGTCCCGGCGGCGGCGGTCCAGGTCGCGACCTTGTGAAGGGTAAAGATCATGAGGTAAAATCCATTTAAGGTCCTTTACTAAGAAGGGAGAGAAGGGCAATGCATGTGCAGAGGCGGTTCTCATCTTTGAAACCGAAGTATATCAATGAGGTAGCAGCACGAGCCGGGGCGGCGGTGGCGGCTGCTGCGCTGCTTCTTTCGTGCGCAGCACCGCATGGGGGCGGAGGTGAGAGCGGCGCTGGCGCGTCCGTCGAGCGGGGCGGGTACCTGGTTGCCGTACTGGGGTGCAGTGACTGTCATACGCCGTTTCGGATGACTCCGACCGGACCCCAGCCGGACCCCTCCCGGGCGTTCTCTGGCCACCCGGCGGAGATGGAGCTGCCGCCTCCCCCACCGCCGCAGGGCCCGTGGCTGCTGGCCGGGGTGGCCACCAACACGGCGTTCGCCGGGCCTTGGGGCATCAGTTACGCCACCAACATCACCCCCGACGAGGAAACCGGGCTGGGTGTCTACACCGAGGCGTCGTTCATCGCCGCCATGAGGGCCGGCAGGCACCTGGGGGCAGGACGTCCCATTCTGCCGCCGATGCCCTGGGCGGCCTATGCCCACATGACCGACGAGGATCTCAAGTCGGTGTTCGCCTACCTCAAGACCCTGCCACCCATCCGCAACGCCGTGCCGGAGGCGTCGCTGGCGCTGCCGCCGGGCACGTAAGGCGCTGGCCTCCCATCGGAGTGCGCAAACGTCGCTGTGACGGTGCCCGTTGCGAAGCGTGCGCCATGGCGGCGGGTGGGGATGGCGTGCGACCCGGCCCAGGGCGTGACCGGGGGGAATTCTTCCGCCGTTGGGCTCACTCGGACATCGCCAGAGGAGCGGCGGCTCGTGCTCGCTGCCTCCCCCGTAGGGTCTCGGTTGAACGAACCCTGCGCATCGCCCGTGGACCTGCCGCCCGACAATCCAGGACGGCCGGGACGCGCCCGCGCCGGGCGCGGCGGAGCCGCCGAGGGGGACCCACGGGCGAGCGGGGATGCTCGTGTCCACCGTGACGCCTGCCGCCTGTTGGCGCCCTCGAGGGCAGGCCGGAGAAGCCGTCGAAGCCCTCGCGATCTCGGGCAGTGAGGCGGTGCTGAGCAGTGACGCCCCGGCGGGGGGCGCCGGGGCGTCGAAAGCTTTCAGGCGTGTCGATCAGGCGTGCCGGGCGGCGAAGTCCTCCATGAAGGCCACCAGCGTCTCCACCTGCTCCACGGTGACGGCGTTGTACATGGAGACGCGGATGCCGCCCAGGGCGCGGTAGCCCTTGAGCCCCACCATGCCGTTCTTCTTGGCCTCGGCCACGAAGGCGGCGTCCAGCTCCTCGCTGGGGAGGTTGAAGTCCACGTTCATGAAGGAGCGGTCCTCCTTGACCGTCACGTAGCCGCGGTAGAACTCCGGGTAGCGGTCGATGCAACCGTACAGCAGCTCCCCCTTCTTGCGGTTGTTGGCCTCGATGACCTTGAGGCCGCCGATCGACTTGTTGTAGGCAAGCACGTTGCGCAGGATGTAGATGGAGAAGCACGGCGGGGTGTTGAAGAGGGAGTTGTTCTTGGCGTGGATCTTGTACTGCAGCATGGAGGGGAGGGCCTCGGAGCACATCTCCAGAAAGTCCTCCCGGATCAGGACCACCACCAGCCCCGACGGCCCCAGGTTCTTCTGGGCGCCGGCGTAGATGAGTCCGAAGGGGCGCACGTCGAAGGGGCGCCACATGAGGTCGGAGGACATGTCCGCCGCCAGGGGGATGCCGCCGGTGTCGGGGAAGGTCTTCCACTGAGTGCCGTAAATGGTGTTGTTGGAGCAGATGTGAACGTAGGCGGCGTCCGGGTTGACGTGGATCTCCTCGGGGCGGGGCAGGCGCCGGAACCCTTCGTCCTTGGTGGAGGCGATCACCCGGGCCGCCTCTCCGGCGACGATCTTCGCCTCCTTGTAGGCCTTTTCTGCCCACTGGCCGGTGATGATGTAGTCGGCCTTGCGCCCGGAGTGGAGGATGTTCATGGGCAGCATGGCGAACTGCAGGTTGCCGCCCCCCTGCAGCAGCAACACCTTGAAGTTGGGTGGGACGTCCAGGAGCTCCTTGACGAGGGCGATGGCCTCCTCGTGTACCGCGTCGTACTCCTTGGCGCGGTGAGAGATCTCCATCACCGACATGCCGGTGTTGTCGAAGTTCAGCATCTCCGCCTGGGCTCGCTCCAGGGCGGGCAAGGGCAGGGCCGCGGGGCCGGCGTAGAAGTTGATCACGCGCTTGGTCATGGCATCCTCCTCGGGCGGGTCGTTCCCGCTACACCTTGAAGTTCTCCAGGATGGCCACCACCTCGTCACCGATGCGCAGCAGGTTCTCCTTGGAGGAGGCGCCGATGTGGGGGGCCATCAGGACGTTGGGGGCGGAAAGCAGGGGGCAGGAGGGGTCCGGCGGGTCGGAGTACCACACGTCGGTGCCGTAGGCGGCCACCTGCCCGCTGTTCAGGGCAGCGACCAGATCCTCTTCGATGACCACCTTGCCCCGGCCGGTGTTGATGATGATGACGCCCTTCTTCATCTTGGCGATGGTCGAGGTGTTGATCATGCCGCGCGTCTCATCGGTCAAGGGGGTGTGCAGGGAGAGATAGTCCGACTGCGCCAGCACCTCGTCCAGGGACTTCATGGCCGCCACCGGGTGCTCGTTCACGTAGGGGTCGTGGGCGATGACCGTCATGCCGAAGGCGGCGGCGCGCTTGGCCACCTCGGAGCCGATCAGGCCCACGCCGACGAGGCCCAGGGTCTTGCCGAAGAGCTCGGTGCGTTTGAGCTCCTTTTTGAGCCACTTGCCCTCCTTCATGGAGGTGTGGGCCTCGATGAGGCGGTTGGGGATGGCCAGCATCATGGCCATGGCCAGCTCCGCCACCGCCACCGAGGAGGCCCTGGGCGTGTTGCGCACCTCGATGCCGCGCGCCTTGGCGGCGGCCCGGTCGACGTTGTCGAGGCCCACCCCGCCGCGGATGATGAGCTTCAGGTTGGGAGCCTGGGCGATCCACTCGGCGGTGGCCTTGGTCTTGGAGCGGATCAGGGCCACGTGGGCCTCCGGCAGGCGGCCCATGTCCTCGGTGACCTCGCCGAAGGGCGCCAGGCGGGCGGGCAGCGAGGCGTCGAAGGCGTCACAGATGAGAATCAGCATGACGTTCTCCTTTTCAGGTGGAGCGATCGAGCCCCACTCTACCAGGTGTCCAGAGTTCGCACCAGCAGGCCCGAGCGCAGCTTGGGCTCGAACCAGGTGGACTTGGGCGGCATCACCTGCCCGGCGTCGGCCACCGCCATGAGCTGCTCCAGGGTCACCGGGTGGAGGGCGAAGGCCACCGCCCACCCCTCCTGCACTCTCCTCTCCAGCTCGCCCAAGCCGCGGATGCCGCCCACGAAATCGATGCGCTTGTCGGTGCGCGGGTCAGCGATGCCGAGCTCCGGCGCCAGCAGGTTCTCCTGCAGGATGGAGGCGTCCAGGGAACGCACCGGCTCGTCCGCGGGGAAGGTGCCGGGGCGAGCCACTAGCCGGTACCACCGGCCCTGCAGATACATCCCGAAATGGTGCACGGCCTGGGGGCGGGGGGAGTCCGTCGGACTCACCTCGAAACGGTGCCCCAGGGCCGCCAGGAACTCCTCCGGGGTGCGGCCGGCGAGGTCCTTCACCGCCCGGTTGTAGTCCATGATCTTCAGCTGGTCGTGGGGGAAGAGCACCGCCATGAAGTAGTTGTAGGGCTCTTCCCCGGTGTGGCGGGGGTTGACGGCGCGCCGCTCCAGGCCCACCCGCGCCGCCGAGGCGGTGCGGTGGTGGCCGTCGGCCACGTAGAGCGCCTCCACCCGGGCGAACTCGGCAGTGAGGGCGGCGTTCAACCCCTCGGGCACCACCCACACGGTGTGGCCCACCCCGTCGTCGGCCACGAAGTCGTACACCGGCGCGGCCGCCACCACCTCCTCCACCAGGGCGTTGATGGGGTCGCGCCGGCGGTAGGTGAAGAACACCGGCTCGGCGTTGGCGTTCTGCTCGGCGACGTGGCGGGTGCGGTCGTCCTCCTTGTCGCGGCGGGTGAACTCGTGGCGCTTGATCAACCCCTGCTCGTACTCGGCGCAAGAGGCGGCGCACACCAGCCCGAACTGCCGGTGCTCCCCCATGCGCTGCGCGTACACGTAGAAGGCCGGCCGCTCCTCCCGCACCAGCACCCCGGAGGCGATGAGGCGGCGCAGGTTGGCCACGCCCTTGGCGTAGACCTCGTCGCTGTACAGGTCCACCTCGGGGGGGAGGTCGATTTCCGGCTTCACGACGTGCAGGAACGACAGTTCGTTGCCCGCCGCCATGGCGCGGGCCTCCTCGGAGGAGAGCACGTCGTAGGGAGGGGAGGCGAGTCGGGCCGCCAGCTCGGAGCGCGGGCGCAGCGCCCGGAAGGGACGAACGTCGGACACGGGAGACCTCCGGCCACGGGGGCACCGTGACGTGTGAAATCTATCACGACCACCGGCGGCAAGGCCAGCCTTCGGGAGGGGCCCCGGATGGACGGAACGAGGGAGGGACCGGCTGCCCGTCTATCCGCCGGCAACCGCGAGGCAGGCGGGGGGATCCAGGGCCGGCGCGCCGGTTCGGCCTTACCATGGGCGAGCAGAAAAGAGTGGCCACATCGGATTTCCCTCGGAAACGCCAAAAAGGCTATACCAGGTACCCGTCTCGATGTGCTACAAGGGGGCATGCGGTGGCTGGTGGGAGTGCGAACGGCCTGGAGGTTGCAGCTCTTTTCGGTGGGCTCCTGGTTGGTGGTGGCGCGGGCGTGGCGGGCGGTGTTTTCCCCCTTTCCGGGGCGCTGGCAGCGGTCGTGCGTTCACGTGTCGCGCTGGGCGCGCTGGGGCGCGCGCTGCCTGGGGGTGCGAGTGGCGGCCACCGGCCCCCTCCCACCCCGCGGCTCCCTGGTGGTGGCCAACCACCAGGGGTACGTGGACATCGTCACCATCGGCGGACTCTTCCCGACGATCTTCGCCGCCCGCCACGACATGCGGCGCTGGCCCATGTTCGGCGCGCTGGCCGCCTCGGGGGCGACCATCTTCATCAACCGCGACGTCAAGCGGGCCGGCTGGCGGGGGGTGGCGCAGGTGGCCGCGGCGCTGGCGGAAGGGGCGACGGTGGTGGCGTTCCCGGAGGGGACCTCCACCGATGGGCTGGGTCTCCTGCCCCTGCGCACGGGGGTGTTTCAGGCGGCGGTGGAGGCGGGGGCGCCGGTGGTGCCGGCGGCGATCCGCTACCGTTCGGTGGGGGGAAGGCCCATCGACGACGAGCTGCGCCCGCAGGTGGGGTGGTACGACGGCTCCCATTTCTTCAGGCACCTGTGGCGCCTGGCCGGATTTGGCCGGGTGGAGGCGAGCGTCACCTTCGGAGAGCCCCTCCAGCCTCCCCATGCCGACCGCCGTGCCCTGGCCGCGGCCGCCGAGGCGCGCCTGCGGGGCCTGTTGGGCTTCGCCGCCGATGAGCTGCCGGTGGTGCGGGGGCGGCTGTCGCGGGCCGGCCGGGGAGAGGCCGTCGCGGCCGAGTAACGCGGCGGTGGCCGGGCAACGACGGCGAGCGGGCGGCCGAGGCGGGGACGCCGTCGGCCTCGAACGCCGCCTGCTCTGCTAGCGTACGCGGCGTATGGACACGGCGCACCGCTGGCTGTCGAGCACCTTCCGCGCCCTGCGACACCGCAACTTCCGCCTCTTCTGGGTGGGGCAGTGGGTGTCGGTGACCGGCACCTGGATGCAGACCATGGCGCAGAGCTGGCTGGTGTATCGGCTCACCGACTCCCCTCTCGCCCTCGGCCTGCTGAGCGCCGCCCGCTTCGGCCCGTCGCTGGTGGCGGCGCCGCTGGCGGGGGTGATGGCCGACCGCTTCCCGCGGCGCAACCTGGTGCTTTCGGCCCAGGCGCTGGCCATGGGCCAGGCGGGGGTCTTGGCGGCGCTGACCCTGTCGGGCGCCGTGCAGGTGTGGCACGTGCTGGCCCTCGCCCTGGTGCAGGGGATGGTCGAGGCGGTGGACATGCCGGCTCGCCAGGCGTTGCAGCTGGACCTGGTGGGGGCGGAGGACCTGCAGAGCGCGGTGTCGCTCAACTCGGTGGCGTTCAACGCGGCGCGCATGGTGGGGCCGGCGCTCGCCGGGGTGCTGGTGGTGGTGGCCAGCGAGGGGGTGTGCTTTGCTCTCAACGCCGCCAGCTACCTGGCGGTGCTGGTGGCGCTGGTGTCCATCCCGGCGACGCCGACGCAGCGGGAGGTGGCGGTGGGGATGCGGGCGCGGCTGGTGGAGGGGCTGCGTTTCGTCTGGGGCGAGGTGCAGCTGCGCCGGATCCTGCTGGCAGCGGGGGTGACCTCCCTGTTCGGCTTGTCGTACGTCACCCTGTTGCCGGTCCTGGCGCGGGACGTGCTGGGCGCCGGCGCCGGGGGGTACGGGCTGCTGCTCGGCGGGGCGGGGCTGGGGGCGATGGCCGGGGCGCTGGCCACGGCATCGCGGCGGTCAGGTGCAGGGACGGTGCGGGCGATTTCCTGGGGGCAGGTGGTCGTGGGAGGGGGGCTGGTGGCTCTGGCCGCCAGCCGCCGAGTGGATGTGGCGCTGGCGCTCATGGTGGTGATCGGTGCGGCGGTGGCGGTGCAGCTCTCCATCTCCAACGCCGCCATGCAGGTGAGCGCTCCCGAGGGCCTGCGAGGTCGGGTCATCTCCCTGTACATCTGGATATTCGCCGGTCTGGCCCCGGTCGGCGGTCTGCTCGCAGGGGCGGCGGCCGAGGTGACCAGCGCCACCGCGACCGCCGCCGCCTGTGGCCTGGCATGCATGGTGTCGGCGCTGGTGCTGGTTTTCTCGGGCGGCGGGACTACAATCGAGGTCGGAGTGCAGCGATGAGGATCGAGATCACCTACTGTGTGGTGTGAAACTACGAACCCCGGGCCGCCGGTCTGGCGGCCGAACTCAAGCAGGCGTTCGGCGTCGATCCCGTCCTCATCAAGGGTTCGGGGGGGGTATTCGACGTCGTCGTCGACGGCAAGGGTGTCTTCTCCAAGCTGTTCACTGGCCGCTTCCCGGAACCGGGAGAGGTGGTGGAACTGATCCGCCGGCGCCAGGCGGCCAGCTGACGGGCGCCGCGCCCTCCCCGTCATCCGGCTCGCACGATCCGTGACCGTGCCCGAGTCGGTGCCCGTGTCCGCGTCCGTGTCGGTGACTGTGTCCGTGTCCGTGTCCATGACGGTGCCCGTGCCCGTGACCGTCCCCTGGGTGCGCGGGCCTCTGGCCCGCTCTCACGGTCGGTGAGGGCTTGCCACGGCCAGAGCGGTACCCGTGTCGGCGACCCTGCCCGTGACCGTGACCGTGACCGTGACCGTGTCCGTGTCCGTGGCCGTGACCGTGGCGGTGTCGGTGCCGCCCGGGCGGCGTGGCCTGGTGGTGTTCTGACTCTGCGGGTAGCGCCCGGGGGCGGGCGCTGTCAAGGGCAAGCCGCCCTGCGGCGGTCGCCTGCGGCGACCCTGTGACAGCGCCCGCCCCGGGCGCTCTGGCGGCTCGCATGAACACCACTCGGACCACGCCGCCCCCGTCGACCCCGAACCGTTCCTTCACCGCCCACCAGCTGG
>Ga0232063_1114750_pt1 | contig 10165 bp, 4 predicted proteins | sample LAC_MetaT_7_FD_165509 | JGI IMG/M metagenome (GOLD analysis project Ga0232063, IMG submission 165509) | Metatranscriptome of anaerobic ammonium oxidizing microbial communities from anammox membrane bioreactor (MBR) in UC Berkley... | ecosystem: Engineered > Bioreactor > Anaerobic > Unclassified ... | reverse complement strand
CGGAGAACAGTATAATCACGTAAAAATCATTGGTATTGATACGAATACAGACCTTGCAGTTATTAAGATAGAGGGTGAAGGTTTTATCCCGATTACCTTTGGCGCTTCCGAAGAGGTTCAGGTGGGTGATTGGGTTATTGCTATAGGCAGCCCTTTCGGATATCAACAAACCGTTTCTACAGGTATAATTAGTGCTAAAGGAAGGACTCATGTTATTCCTTTTGAAATTCCCTTTGTTTATGAAGATTTTTTTCAAACGGACACGGCTATTAATCCCGGCAACAGCGGAGGACCGCTGGTAAATCTTCGAGGTGAGTTAATTGGGGTGAATACGGCTATAGCAACACGATCAGGCGGATTCCAGGGAGTAGGATTTGCAATCTCTGCCAGTATTGTAAAAGAAACCGTTGAAAACATTATGGCCACAGGGGCTGTGGTGCGAGGGTATCTAGGAGTCGGAACACACGATATTAATACTGAGTTAGCAAAAATACTTGGCCTTAAGGACAAAAAAGAAATTGCCAGTCGATTTGGCTTACCGTCAGAGAAAGGAGCGTTTGTTCTTGAGGTGTGGAGTGATACCCCTGCATCAAAGGCCGGCATCTCCCCTGGTGATGTAATTTTTGAAATAGGTGGAAGAAAAATTGAGAATACTATAGACCTTCAACATGCTATCCGTCGGGCAAAGGTAGATGCGACTGTCATTGTAAAGGTTATGCGTAGCGGTGCCGAAAGTGCGCTAGAAGTACTGGTAGAGCGTCAACCCCAGGACTTAGGGGGTAAAACGTATATTGCCATCCGGAAACTCGACGAACCTTCGAAATTTTCTTTAGGTCTGGTAGTTAATGATCTGACTCCTGAAATTGCAAAATCTTTAGGGATCGAGGATGATCAGGGAGTTCTGGTTGTTGATGTAGAAACAGACAGTTCTTCGGACCGGGCAGGTATTCAACCTGGTGACGTAATTACAAAAGTGGGAACAAAAGAGGTGCGATCTGTTTTAGAATTTATGACGCTTATGGAAGAGTTTTTAGAAACAAATAAACCGGTCAGTGTCTTCGTAAAGAATAAGGGTTTTATAACACTTAAATAGAACAGATAAATTTGAATTACATTGTAAATCTTTTTGCTACGCCCGTTGGTTGAAACTATAGTTTCTTCAAAATTCCTCTTTCCAACGCAAGAGGATAAAATGCCATGCTTTGGCCATAATAGTTTTGAAGAAAAGCTTTTTCATGCAGTCGTTTTTTAAAAGAGATTTTTATTGCATCTGATTTATCAGCTAATATTTGTGCCACAAAATACAATATCGCATCTGAAGCTAAACCACCGTATGCCACAGACGGCTCTCCTGTATAATAATATGCTGCCTTTATTTCTCCTGTCCGGGAAAATGAGGACTGCAGGAATTGATACATCTTCGCAATAATTCTGTTTCCCTCTTCTGTCTTATACCAGAGTACGTCAAGCCCTATCCGCACTGGAATCCTAACCGACTCCCACCCGTAATCAGCTGATCTGTCTTCGACTTTTAAAATATTTCCATGAGCATCTACCATACACCAGTCCGGTATCAAACCGCAACCATTTACTGTATCTAACCGAACACCAGCCCGGCTGAAAAGCCAATAGCTCGTCTCAACTAAATGCAACCAATGGTTGTCTTGCGTTGTTTCATAAAACCGACGGAAAGCTGCAGGATTATAATAAGATGGATTTTGTATAAGGTACCCATTCGTTTCATTACCCCATAATCCCGGCAGTAAAAAAAGACGATTACCCCCCCCCCGCACCGTCTCAAGTTCTTTGATGTCGCTTATTATCTGAATGGCTTTTTCGCGGTACCCGTGCTCTTTCCACTGGCATGAAGCCTGTAATAAAGCAAGAGCATAATCACAATCGGCATCTGATGCTGGCATCCAGTCGTCGACATCTCCATTTTTCCAATGCCAGGCAAGGAGATGGTCTCCATATTTTTTATCCCTGCTCAGGTGGTCTTCTGTCCAACGAAAGATCAAATCAAACGTCTTTTTGTCGTTTATAAAAACAGAGGATATCATCGCATAAGCTTGTCCTTCACTTACCGTGTCACATTCATGTTCCGGACGTTGAATGCGTCCGTCAGGAAGGAGAAAGTGTTTTTTGTATGATTTCCACCATGTTTCTAATTGTTTTTCAGCAGATATGTTCACATCGGAGCAGCCATGAAAGGAGAGACAAATAATAACTATTAGAAGAACAATCTTATGATAATTCGACAGCATGGGAATTCACGTTTGAGTAAAGTCCGTTTTAGAAACGAATGTTACAAAACAAAACAGCCTGTTCTTCATCAAAAACCGTTGACCGCACAGGCTTTATTTCAAGTCCTATATTCCATCGTCTCTGGTCATCCCATCCAAATTCAAATTTTGGTTCAGTAAAATCAACACCGCTTGAATCCACACCTTGTTTTACGGCAACCTCATAGTACATTTTTTGGGCGCCGCTGAAATGCTCCTTTCCCAGATAATGTCTCCAAATAACCCCCCCCATATACTTCCGGTAATTATGGGGAGACCAATATTCATCCCGTCGTAAATGCATGTCAAATCCATAGGTTTCTAAGACAATTTTCAGAATTTTAGGATATAACGATAGTTTATAACCGATGGCGGTATAATCTTCGATACCGGTGTTACTATCATTATACCAATACTTTTTAACCTGACTCAAAATATCAATGCGCTGAGATACATCCCAGGCAAAACGTCCGCCTGTGTAGTAACGTCCCCTGCTATTCTCCAGGGTATTGAAATTTTGCAGGACGTCCTTCCGCCCGCCTAATACTGTGATATCAAACATGTCATAAAAACGATAGGCACCGCCAGCCTCAAACTGTGCTGTTTCATGACGCTCCTCGGAATACGTGGATAATTCTCCATTCAGATAGGTAGTTATCCCTTTCTCAAAATACTTGTTTAGCCGTAAGGTAAGATGTTCTGCAGACGAACCACCATGCTCTGTGAATTTAAATATCGTATGCCCAAGCCCCAGAGACAAGTCCATAGCCTCGGAAATCCTTGCGGGAGCATATGCGGCATCCGTTCTGAACATGGTAATCTCATAATTCCCGTAATTATCACCACTACCTTTTTGATGGATATAGGATTGTTTCAGCCACACTGACTGCCTGCGTCTCCATTGTTCTGATTCCTGAGCAAACTGTGCACGATTGTGTTCTGGTGCAATTACCAGTATTTTATGATATGCTTCTTCTGCCGGTGTACTCAAATTAAGCTGAGAGTACATTTGGCCTAAGTCAAACAGCGCCTCGGTGTTTTCAGGATGCCAATCTGTCAGCATGCTATAAAACGATGCTGCAGTCCGTTTTCTTCCTAACCAATCATTCCTTTTTGCCTTCCATTCCACAGATGTTTCATAATCTTCCGGGTAATCCTCGCAAAGCTTTTTGTAGACTTCATTTGCCTCGTGAAACCGCAATGCCCAACCACACACTCTTGCAACCTCACGGCGTCGCTCAAAATCGGATGGCCGTTCTTTGAGATATACGTCGTACCACTTTAACGAATCATCATATTCTTGCCTCCAGGCTTTTACCTGTGCCAGCCATCGTATGACCCTCACATCGGTTGGGTCATTCTTTTCAAGCACCAGGAATTGATCACTGGCTAATTCATAATCATTGTGAGTGGCCAGCAATTTCGCATACTGATACCGAAGTCCTGTGTCACCGGGAAACTGTTCAACCGCCTGATATAACCAATCCTTTGCAAAATTATAGTTCTGACTTTGTCTCTCCCTATCGAAATATCCTATTCTTTCTATAATTGCTTGAAAGAGGGCAAGATTTTCCTGTTGATTTGTAAGATATTGGCTTATATCTTCATCCGCAATTGCGCGATCACCCGATTGAATGTTTGCAATTGCCATAATCGCTTTCATAGAGATCTTTTGTGAAATATCATTGGGAAACGTTGATAATCCAGCGATAAGCGCTTCTCTGTTCTTTAACTTAACCAGGACCTCAAAATATCGTGCTATTTCTTTTTCCGGTAAATTGTGCAATTGAATCTCATTAAATATTCTGTTTGCTTCCTCTGAATTATTCAGATTCAGATAACATTCCACCATACCAAGTTTACACGCCGGGTCTTTTTTATTTTTATCCAGTTCCATGTATAGCTTTAACGATTGCTGAAAATTACCAGACTTAAACTCAGCCTTCGCCAATTGAGTCCCTACTTCCGGATTTTGGTGCATAGACACCTCATCAGCAATTTTCCATGCGGAAAGTGTCACTTCATCCAGGAGTTGGGGTCTGACCATTTCTGTTTCAACTGTAAGCTCCGATAATAATTTACTCAAATCCCGATTCGCTTTTTCATACGCTTCTGGTTGTCTTTCTGCAGCCAGCAATAAGGTCGTAAGAATTGCCGGACAGACATCTTTTCTGTCTATTTTTGCCAACAATTCAATTTCTGTATTGGCCTCTTCATAAAGTCCCAAACGTATTTGAGAAAGAATGCGCAACGTCAACACCTTAGACCTATCAACCATTTCCTCACGGGGCAATTTTTGCAAAATGGATGATGTTTTTTCCAGGAGCATTTCGTCTTTTTCCAGAGCATAACAACATTCCAACTCCAACATTTGCAGACGTAGTCCGATTTCTTTTCCTCCTTCCAGCGTCGGGAGGATTGATAACACATGATCATATCGTCCGGTTAAAGTAAATATTTCAGCTTTTGTGGCCTCAAGAATGGATTTTGATTGAGGAGAGACGGAAATTTGGTTTAGGATTTCAAATCCCTTTCCTGGCATTTCCCGGTAGGCATACAGAATTGCCAGTTTTGCTAACAGGTAAACTTCGGGAACGGGTTTGCTGTAAGACACAATTTTTTCGAGGATATTTGTTGCTGCCGCAAGTTTTCTCTGGGAAAGGAGTTTGTCCACCATCGTTAAAGCAGAGGTTCTCCAGACTTCGGATTCTCTGCTGATTGTTTTCCATACATCAATTGCCTTTTCTTCTTTCCCCACGGATAAGTACGCATCTACTAAAAGGGCGCGGATATCATCAGTAATTTCAACATGGTTCTTTCCCGCTTGTATAGTATCCAGGAGTAAAGGCCATTTCCTGGCCCATGACAACACTTTAATCAGTTGAGTCCACAGTTCGCGATTTTCAGGGAACTGTTGAAGCAGTATTTGATATTTTTCAATTGCTTTGTCGTAATTTCCCGACCATGCATCAACATCTGCGGAAAGTTTTTGCAACTTCAGATCATTTTCTTTATCGGGAACTTTTGCAAGTATTTCCTCTGCTTCTGCATATTTCTTCAAACGTACTAAAAGATTGGTTTTGAGAGCCACTACTTCCGTATTTTGTGGATCTTGAAATAAGACCTTCTCACACAATTCAAGGGCTTCTTCAAATCTTTCCAACCCAGCCAAGACCCCGGCTGCTTCCTCGACAACCTTTGAATCTCTTCCGTCATATAATAGCGTCTGCTTATAATACTCTATAGCACGGTCGTTGTTCTTATTTTTTATGGCATTTCTGGCTGCACTCAGCAGAAGTTTTTTTGGCAAAATCCTTTTGCCCGGGAGACACACTTCCCATCTTTTGCACTAAAATATTATAATGAAATTCTGCCTTATCACTTTGCCCCTTATCCTGCAGATAATCAGCAAATTCCAGCTCAACAATATGATCTTCGGGATAATTTATGAGGTAGGTTTCGTACCGCTGAATGGCTTTCTTTGTCCATCCTGCCTTCGCTGCGTTCCGTGCGGCCATCAGTAGGAGTGTTGCGGCATCTTGCTTCTCTTCCTGTGCGGAAACGGGGGCTTTAAGGTTCAAAAAAATCAAAATTCCCGCAATAAAAAACAACCGTATCTTTTTACTTATTTCTGCTTTTTGTATTTTCACAGAATATTACAAGAAGGAAGGATTTTCTGATAGTATTTCATAAGGACTGATGTTATCCGTTAAACACTTTTGCTCAGGAAAACATAGGGACCAAGACAAACAGAGCGGGTAGACTACCAGAAACATTTGAACTTTTCAAGGAATTTGTATCGTTGTTGAATTATTTTGATTATGCCCAAATATGCATAAGAATGTAAAAAGATATCGTCCTCGTATGTTTACAACAGATAGTTATTTAGAGATGGCTATTTAGAAGAGAATTATCCGGTTTTGTTTCTAAGAAGGATAACAAAATGCTTTTCCGCCTCTCTGTATCTCTGCTGGTTATAAAGTTCTATGGCGAGCCACAACCTTATCCTTTGATTTTCCGGGGTCGTTTTGATTATTTTATCTAAGACTTTTATTGCCTCTTTCCTCTTTTCCGCCTTTGTCAGAATTTTCCCAAGACGATAGTATGCATTGACGTCCTGACGGCCTGGTACCTTTTTCATCATGGAATTGTATAGCATCATGACCCGGTCAGAATCAGGCGGCCCGTTACTCTTGTAAAGAGACCGCAGAAGGATCTCACTTTTATAAACCCATTGAAAAAATCCCCATAATATTCCAAAATAGAAGAAAAAGAATATTGCAATGAACCATTTGCTGCGAATGAGTTTGGTAGAATTCATAGGTAATGTTTCAAGCCGATTTGCGTCTTTCTTTGCATAATTTTGCTTTAATTATTTCCCGTTGCAACTATTTTCAACCACCTTTCAGGGCTCTCCTTATCATCCTTCCTGGCAGGCATTGAACAAGCATATTCTTGATTGCTGAAAAAGTGAGAAAATTTAATGCCAACGAAATAAGAATTCTCAGCCACAATTTCCCTCATCTGTTTTATCTCACCTTTGACAAAACATTTCCCAAATGGAGTAAAGATCTCCATAATCAGGATCATGCCCAACTCTAACGGCATGTAACTCGTAAACGAGAGACCCACAACACTAATATCATTTGTAACCGCGGTAAGAAAAGGTTTACCCTTGTTGTAAATAACGAGAGGAATCGTTATTTTTTTTCTAACATGTTTCCGAAATCGTTCGTGATTACAAAACTTATAAAATATTTTTAAGAATACGGATGATTTTTTCCCAAACCTCTGAAGAAATCTGGGAATGATGGTGTCAAAGCAGTATCTGCTAATCAGATCCATTTTATCTCTGCTTAAACCTTCAAACTTCAGCCCGTAAATAAACATTTTATTATGAAGGTAACTAGGCATAGTATCATCATGAGCTGTATAAAGAGCGGTGGCATTACATGACAAAACATTTTCGTTCAGATAGAGAGAAAGCGAGATTTTTTTGTCCATTGGCAAGGGACTGAACGTGACTAAAGAAATACCATGTTCGTTAAGGTCTCTGCTAACTCCTACGTTGCTTATCGAATCGGAAACGGACGGTATTGAATACCGCACCGGAATGGCGCCGACGAATCGGAACTCTTTACGTTTAAAGTACGGCCTTGTTACCAGCTCAATTCCAGATATTGCCAGAAACCCATTCACAAAGCTCCAAAAGATAGCAACACCAATACCCATAAAATCCGGTGATACTCCATAATAGAGCTTTAACCACCCCCAAGCTATTCCGCCAAAACAGATAAGACACACGAGAGACTGAGGAATAATTTCCACAAGATTGGCAGAGGCCTGCAAACCTTTCCCGGTAACTTTAAACACCGATCTTATTCGTAAAATATTCTTCAAAGCTGCTTTAATGAAGATAAAGAAATTCATCATAAGGTAAGACTCGTCATATCGTATTTTGCCATACCCACGACAGACGAATTTGAATCCTATGAGAATAACACCAAGGAACATCGCATATCTCCATATGAAACAAAAATCAAATGATCCGATAGGATAACCTCCGGAGAGGAGCATAATGGGCGGCAAAATAAAGTAGATAAGTTTTGGAAAACCTATAAGCCAGCCAAAAATAACGGCGAAAAAACATACCCTCTGAGAAAACGTTAAACCTTTGATAAACAAAGGATTGTTCACAAACAACAACCCGATATTCCCTTCAGCCCAGCGAAGTAACTGGGTGTGGTAGTTTTTCAGATCCTTTGCAGCAAGTCCGTTTGACAAGACCTCATTATGATAAATTCCCTTCCAGCCACGCGAATAAAGCAGGATTGTCGTGTTGATGTCCTCCGTGATGTTTCCCGTAGCAATACCGCCGATATCTTCTAAAGCCTGCCTTCTGAATACGGCAGCACTGCCAGTAAAAAAAGTAGAATTCCAATAATCTCTGCATGGCATCATGAGCTTATAAAAGATATCCTGTTCATTCCAGAACTGCTCTTTTTTCTTATTAATCCTGAATTGAAATGAATCAACATTGTAATAGTTATGAGGGGTTTGAACGAAGGCGACCTTTGGATCCCGAAAATAACCAATCGTTTTGTCGAGAAAATTCGGTTGGGGAACGAAATCAGCATCAAAGATAACAATATAGTCTGCGTTAGTATTGCGAAGCGCATTATTTAAATTCCCGGCCTTGGCATCTTTTCTCTCCTTCCTGGTAATGTATTTACAACCCCAACTTTCAGCAATCTTTGCTAATTCCGGACGATTCCCATCATCCAAAATATACGTTGTATGTGGGTACCGCATATTAACACAACCAAGTGCCGTTTTACGCAGAATTGAAATATCTTCATTATAGGTAGGAATGTATACATCCACGGTTAATCCGAAGTTGGGCGGAGGGGCCTTTCTCTGCGCAGGCTGCCATATTTGAAAGAAAAAGAGAAACAGGGCAAGAAAGCCATGCGCTTCTGCATAAAAAAAACTCAGAGAAAGAATCAAAGATTCCGGATTTATCGTATATCGAATACGATAAATAAGATAATAGAGGTATACACCTAAGGTGATAATAATAGCTATCTGATATGGTAAATGACGAACTTTCAAACGCTATTGCTTTCTTTTTAAACAAGTTTTCACAAAAGGTGTTTATGAAGTATTCAAAAAAGACAATTCATAGCTGCGTTATAGAATTAAGCAAATAGAAGTCCCAATCCGAACGAGTCGGAAAAGATAAGATACCTGTCTACCCGACAGTCAGGCGAGGCACGAAATTCGTAAATCAACCCTGTCCGGGTTAGTTTTCTTCATGTTTTTGCTAAAAATGGTAATTATTCAGCGTAATTACACCATTTGCCCGTATCGCAATAGCTAACGGCGGTACTGAACTTGCCGAAAATAAGGCAAACAGTTGTCCCCCGCTGGCGGGGGATCAAGGGGGTGGAAAAAGAATGTGGATACCATGCGAAAAAAAGCAAAAGCCGATGAGCCAACAATTACGCCATGAACAAACACGGCCGTTTTGCCGGCTGCTTGCAGAAGAAAGTGTGTGGTATTATCCTGAAGATTGTGGAGTATTTGACACCGTGGGTCGGCACAGCCCACCCCCTGCACCCCCGCCAGCGGCGGACATGTCGGGTGTACAATACTGACGAGAGTTTTATGGTAATTGTTGATTTCTTAACTTACTTCGTATGAACTTTACCCACATGTCCTCTATTGGCGGCCATGCAGGGCTCGCTTTCGAAAATACGCTGAATTATTACAGGGAAAGAATCTTTATCGTCAACGAGCGATTTTAATTTGAAAGATTGAGATCTCTTAATCTATAGAAGGGTGGTAGAACGTGGCGGAAGCTCAGTACCAACCATTCGTAACGTCGAAATCCATTGGGTTTTATTTCATTCAACCCAACCTAATCCAGCGAGAATCCTCACGTGCATCCAAAATATGTGGCAGGCGATGCCTACCCTACCTGGCTACCTGGCTGAAATCCAGAATTTAAGTAACTATTCTGTGAAACGGATGGTGAAAGAGAATATTTTCTTAGAATAGTTAGGAGTCAATAGGGAAAACGGGCAGACGGGAAAATCCCGAAGGGATGACATGATTATAGAGAGAGAAAAACGCACCCTAACATTCAACCCCGTAGACATTCTATGTCAAGCCCTTTTTTTCTTTTAGAAAAAAAGAATTAAAAGTTCTTTAAAAATCAACGACTACAAAGCCATAGCCCAGGTGACCTTTTTTGCTTAGAGATTTTGAATATGAACCATTTCATCATAGGTTGTACCCTGAGACCAAAGTGCAAAAAGGATTTTGATCCATTTTTTGCCGAGGTTGCGCAGGATGGTAGAATGATTTTGGTTTCTCTGCTT
>Ga0232063_1155958_pt1 | contig 10318 bp, 9 predicted proteins | sample LAC_MetaT_7_FD_165509 | JGI IMG/M metagenome (GOLD analysis project Ga0232063, IMG submission 165509) | Metatranscriptome of anaerobic ammonium oxidizing microbial communities from anammox membrane bioreactor (MBR) in UC Berkley... | ecosystem: Engineered > Bioreactor > Anaerobic > Unclassified ... | reverse complement strand
TTCGGGCCATTCGCGTTCGCTTTCGGGCAGCGGCATTTGCGAAGTATTGACAATGGGTCCCAGCTTGACGACGACTTCGCTTTTTTGTGTGTCAAATTTCAGTGAATACTGCTGCCACCAATCGGGACCGAGACGCATCGTGTTGCATTTCAGAATTTGCTTTTTGTGCGTTGCGCCGACGCGGTCAATGCCCGCCGCGATTTCGTCCGCAATCTTTTGCGCTTCGAATCGTTCGGGATGCGGGTCAATCAATATATCCGGCTCTTCGAGAAAGCGCGCGAATTTGAAATCAATTGTATCGGGCAAAATTCCGCCGATGCCGCCCAATACAAGAATGAACGAACCATCCGCCGCCGCACGCACCGCATCGGGAAAAAATGTGCCGACCGCAACGCCGGTGATGAAATGCGAAATGCCCTTCATGGAATTTCAGATTTCGGATTGCAGATTGCAGATTGAATCAACTTGTAAATCTGCAATCTCAAATCAACCCCAACCACTGCGCCACAGTCGGACCGAGGCCCGCGAGATTGAGCGTAATCGGCACGAGTAAAACGCCGAGACAATTCATGCGCCGCGAACCCCACAGCACAGGCAGCCAGCCAATCGGAATCGCGACGAGCATCACAGCCAAGCCGCCCAAACCGGTGAAAAAATAAACGAGTCCGACGAGCAAAAACAGAGTCGCAAGCGAAATGTAGCGATAGTTCACTTTTTGCACGAGCCACACCGCCGCGCGCGAATACAGCAGCAACAAGAAAAACGACATTACGCCGCACACGGCAATCAAACCGACGCTGACGTAATACAAATCTGGCCCCGTCGGCGTGTAAATCGTCGCCAACATGCCCGACATACCGCCCTTGACAATCCGCGCGGTGGGCAAAAAGAATAACCAGAACGCGCCGACGTAATACAAAAATTTGGACGTGCCTTGCGAAATGATAAATACGCGGTCATCGCGCTGCGCGGTCGCGTGGCCCGCCAAATAGCCGCCGACGCCGCCCGTGACGACCGGAAAGAACGCGGCAAACAATCCGCCTAACGCGCCCGAAAAGACGCCGCGTGCAATCATGCTCGGCGGCGCGTCAAACGTTTTGGCAATGTGCTGCGTTGGAATCTGGGCGCCGGACAATACATTGTCCATCACCCACGGGACGGCGAACAAGCCGACGAAAGCGGGCAATAAATTTTGAAAGGCGCGGTCGGTCGGCACGGGCGACGAATACATCAACACGATCCCCAGAATGCCCGACAATACAAACGTCAAAATCCCCGCGCCCAAACCTTTCCACGCGTCCCACAAACGCGCCAGTCCCGTCGCGCCGCGGTCGCCACCTTTGGGCCATTCCGCCATCAGCATATACACAATGATTACAGCAAGAATCCAATGCAGGTGCGGCAGCACAATCGAACGCAACGTACCGAAAATGGTTTCGGCGATGGGCGACAAGGCAATCAGAATCGCAATCCCGCCGAGCCCGCCAATACCGGTCAACACTGCCGCTTCATACCCGCGCGACATGAGCAGATATTTTTGTCCGGGCAACACAATGAAAATCGTCGAGTCATCGGGCGCGCCGAGAAAAATCGCCGACACGGTGTTGAGCATCGCATAACCCACAATCATGCCGAGCAACAGCATCGCCAATTCATTGCCGCCAATAAATTGCTGCGCGCTCGCCGCGAGCAAAATGAAAATGCCCGCGATGTTGTACACATGCAGCGCGGGAATCAAAGCGAGCAGCGAGGCGAGCAAGGCGCCAGCCAACGCGTACAACGCGAGCGTCAAAATTTCCGTATTCACTCGACCGCCAATTCGTCCGCCACGATTTCCAATTTACCGCGAAACAGATTCACCTTGCCGCGCGCCGTCAGAGTCGCGCCGAGCGCGAGTTTATCCTTCACCGTTTCCAATACCGAACTAAACGCCGTGATTTGAATTTTGCCGCTATCATCTTGGAGCGTTACATATTTGCCTTTGGAAAAATCGGCAAGGTCCGTAATCGTTCCCTTGACCGCGACAAGTTGGTCCACATCGCTCGCCGCGATAGACCCAATCGCGCGCGTCGCGCTTGGCGACGTCTGCGCGGCGGCTACGAGTTCCACCGCGCTGCCATTCGCGGGAATGATTTCGAGTGCGTCGTTAAAGACGTCAATTTTGCCCGTCACGCGCACTTGGGCGCCCGGTTTCAATTGGTCACGGAACGCGATTTTTTCCAACACATCCGCCCAAATCAACAATGTAATTTTGCCCGTCGTATCGTCGAGCGTATAACGCATCCCCTGCGAAAAAGTATTTGCGCGCGTAATGACGCCGTTCAACACGACCCACGCGTCTTGGTCGGCGGCGGTCAAAGCGCCGATGGCGCGTTGCGCGGGCGCGGGCGTCGGTTCACGCGTCGAGCGCGGGGTTTCGGTCGGCGCGATGGTGTTTTGCGCAAGCGCAGTCGCGTTTGGCAACGTCGCGTTTGGCAACGCGGTGGCGTTTTGCTGCGCGACGGCGGCGCTAATTTTCACATCGCTCGCGCGCTGCGGGACCAGTTCCAATTCGCCGCGATACTGCGCCACTTGGCCCAGCGCTTGCAATTGCGCGCCATTTTGCAATTCGCGCGCGTTCGGAATTTGGTCCAATAAATCTTGCCACAAGACGAGCGTCAGCGCGCCCGAATCGTCGGCGACGGTCACGCGCACGCCTTGCGAAAATTTTGTCACGCGCGTAACATAGCCCTGAATCTGCACGCGTTGATTCACGCGCGCGGCATCAATTGCGCCGATGGGGATTATCGTCGCGGCAGAATTGGCGACGTCCAATTTTTGAAAATCGCCCGGACGCCGCAGAACGATTTGCGGCGTATCGCGGAAATAGGTGACGACGCCTTGAACCTGTGCGCCATCGCCCAAAGCAAACGACGGCATGGCGCCGTACAATTTTTCCATGTCGCCGCCGATAGCGACATCCACTTCGCCCGACGCGTCGCCGAGCGTGACGAGCGTGAGACCTTGATACGGTTGGCGCACATCGCGCACGTCGCCGCGCACAATCACGGAATGATATTCGTCGTCATAACCAATATCGGCGATTTCGATTTCGGTTGCGGCGGGCGGAATAATTTGCACTTTGTCGGCAGAGGCAAGATTGAACGACGTAAAATCGTCGCGCACGCGCAATGTGCCTTCCATCGTAATCTTGTCGCCGACCGTCGGAATTTTTCCCGCAGCCAACAGTTCCTGCGTCACATCGCGGAATGCGCCCGCTTGAATTTCGCCGGTATCATCCGCGACATAAAAACGAATAGCTTGCGCGTCGGGGTCATAGATGGGGCCGCGCGTCACCGTGCCGTTCAAACGCACATACGCATAATTCATCGTCGCGCCAATGTCGCCGATTTTAGTAAGCGGCGTTGCCGTGCCGCCGGCGACCCATACCAAAATTATCACGCCCGCGACTGCGAGGATCAAACACGCTATCCGCAGATAGCCGATGGGGATACGTTTCTTGACGGACGCGCCGCAGTACGGACATTTTTCAAGCGGGCCAACAAAACGGCCGCATGAAGGACACGTCGCGCCGACTTGAGGGGTAGAGATGGACATGAAAAGAAAAAGAATTGCCAAGCGCCGATAGCTGCCGCGCGGCAAAAAGTATAGCACAGCGCGCGACGTTTGAATAGTCCAAACGTGATTATGCTATAATCGCTCTTGTTTCAAACGCAACGGAACTCGACATGTCATTAACTCGTGAGCAAGCCGCGCACATTGCCGAATTGGCGAAACTCGAATTGAGCGCTGCCGAAATCGAACGTCTGGCGCGGCAACTTTCAGACATTTTGGCGTACGCCGAAATGCTCAATCAACTCGACACGACGGCGATTGCCCCAACCGCCAGTGTGATTCCCAATCAAAATATCATGCGCGCAGATAAACTTGCGCCTTCGCTGCCGCGCGCCAGCGTTTTACAGAACGCGCCCGACACGGACGCGAACCGCGAATTTTTGCGCGTGCGCGCGATTTTGGATGAATGAAATGAAGATTGCCTGGTTCGGGCATGTCGCCAGCGCGCGCCGCAACGGGATTGTCACCTACTCGCGCATGATGCTCAATGGTTTGAGCCAACGCCAGGTGGATGTGGTTTTTTTCTATCATGCCACGCGCGAGCGCCATCTGGTGACGCCGGCAAATGTGCGCGCGATTCGCATCGGCGCGTTGGACATTATGAAACGCGCCACCGTCGCTTCTTTGCAAGCGGAGCGCATCATCAAAAATACATTGAGTCTGGAACGTCCCGCCGTCGCGCACGTTTCGCTCTCATTTTCAAATCTCGATTCGACCATCCCCGAACTCTGCCACAAATTTAACATTCCCGCCGTCGCGACCGTACACATGCCGTACGGCCAACCGCGTTCCTTTTGGGGCACCGCCATGCGCGTCGTGTATCGCATGTACGTCAACACGCTCGACAAGTACGATGCGGTGGTGGTGTTTTCCGAAAATCAAAAAGGGATGCTGTATCGTTACGGCGTCGAAAACGCGCAAATTTTTGTCATTCCCAACGGCATTGACGTGAACACGTATCATCCGGGGCCCGCCGAATACAAACAAGAGCTCGGCGCGCGTTTGCTCGTTTCGTATGTGGGACGCGTGGACCCGGAAAAAAATGTCGGCGCCTTGTGCGAAGCGTTCGCCGCGCTCGATTTGCCGGACGACCACCTTTTGGTCATCGCGGGCGACGGTTTGGATTACGGACGCTTGCGCCGCAAATACAGCGACGACCCGCGCATCATTTTTCGCGGCCATCTCGGCGACCCGCGCGAAGTGCAGCGCATCTTGCGCGCGTCCGATATCAATGTCTTGCCTTCGTCCATCGAAGCGCTTTCGCTCGCAATGCTCGAAGCGATGGCAAGCGGCGCGGCGGTGATTGCCACCGATGTCGGCGCGGACGGCGAAGCGCTGCGCGGCGCGGGCATCGTGATTGATGTCGAAAATTTAGAGGCGCAATTGCCGCTCGCCCTGCGTCAGCTCATCGAGTTTCCCGATTTCCGCGAAGAATTGCGCCGCCGCGCCCGCGCCCGCGTTGTGGAACAGTATTCGCTGCAAGGCAATCTCGACCGACTCATTGGCATGTACACTCAACTCGGCTATCCGCCCGTTCGCAAAGCATATGGCATTTGAAACCCGCCTTGAACAATTGACCGCGCATCACGCCGCCGAACTTGTACGCCGCGGCGAAATTTCGTCCGTCGAATTGACGCGCGCGATATTGGAGCGCATCGCCGCGCTGGACGATACAATTCACGCGTATCTCACCGTCACCGCCGAACGCGCGCTCGCACAGGCGCGTGACGCGGACGCGCGTCGGGCGCATCTGCGCCGCGTCGGGGAAACGCCGCCGCCGCTGCTCGGCGTGCCAATGACCATCAAAGATGTGATTTCGACGCAAGGCGTCACGACGACGGCGGGTTCGCGTATTCTCGAAAACTTTGTGCCGGTGTACGACGCGGCGGTGATTGAAAAATTGCACGCCGCCGGCGCGCATCTCATCGGCAAAACCAACCCCGATGAATTTGCGATGGGTTCATCCACCGAAAATTCCGCGTTCGGCGTGACGCGCAATCCGTGGGCTTTGGAACGCGTGCCGGGCGGTTCGAGCGGCGGCAGCGCGGCGGCAATGGCGGCGGACGAAGGAATTTTCGCGCTCGGCACCGATACGGGCGGCAGCGTGCGCCAACCCGCGAGTTTCACCAACACCGTCGGTTTGCGGCCGAGTTATGGGCGCGTGTCGCGTTGGGGCGTGATTGCTTTTGCGTCGTCGCTCGACCAAGTGGGGCCCATGACCAAAGACGTGCGCGACGCGGCATTGATTCTGCAATGTATCGCGGGCAGCGACGCGCGCGATTCGACCACCGTAGATTCGCCGGTCCCAAATTATGTAGAGGCGTTGGGACAGGCGACAGAACCGTCTCTACAAGGTTTGCGCGTGGGCGTGCCGCGCGAATATTTTATCGCGGGCTTGGCGCCGCAGGTGGAAACCGCGCTGCGCGCGGCATTGGCGCATCTCGAAACTTTGGGCGCGGAAATTCACACGGTGCAATTGCCGCATACGCAGTACGCGCTGCCGACATATTACTTGCTCGCGCCCGCCGAAGCGTCCGCCAATCTCGCGCGTTACGACAGCGTAAAATATGGTTTGCGCGTGGATGCGCCGGGCGATGTGTGGGATGTGATGCGCGCGACGCGCGGGCGCGGTTTCGGCGCCGAAGTGAAACGACGCATCATGCTTGGCGCCTATGCGTTGAGCGCGGGCTATTACGACGCGTATTATCTCAAGGCACAAAAAGTTCGCACGCTCATCAAACAAGATTTTGACAATGCGTTCGCGCAAGTGGATGTACTCGTCAGCGCCACCACGCCGACGCCCGCGTTTCGCATCGGCGAAAAAACGGACGACCCGCTGCAAATGTATCTCGCCGATATTTTTACGTTGGCGCAACCGCTCGCCGGCATTCCCGCGCTGTGCCTGCCCTGCGGATTCAGCGACGGCTTGCCCGTCGGCTTACAAATCATGGCGCGCGCGTTCGACGAAACCACCATGCTGCGCGTCGCCTATGCGTACGAACAAACGACGGATTGGCATACGCGCAAACCCGATTTGTCGCGCGCGGCAACCTAAAAATTTTTCTCGACGAGGCAAAACATGACCCCCGGCTCGAATGGACATCTCGAACCTAAAAACGTTTTAGGCGGATTTTTGGAAGCATGTTGTTTTCATCCGCTCACCGGTTTTTATCGCAACGGCGGCTGCGACACGGGCGACGAAGATATGGGTTTGCACGTTGTCTGCGCGCAAATGACGCAAGCATTTTTGGATTTTACGCGCGCGCGCGGCAACGACTTGACGACGCCCGCGCCCGAATACGATTTCCCCGGTTTGAAACCCGGCGATAAATGGTGTCTCGGCGTATATCGCTGGAAAGAAGCGTTAGCCGCCGGCGTCGCGCCGCCCGTGTTTTTGCGCGCCACGCACCGCCGCGCGTTAGAGGTCGTCACGCTCCAAGAGCTGCAAGCGCACGCGCTGGACCGGGACGCAAAATAATTTGGACGACGCGCGGCGCCAAACGCTCGCGTCAGGACGCTAAAACTTTTGCCCGCGCAAAATCCACCCCGCGCCCTTTCGGGCGCTTTTTTTGCGCCCGCGCGTTTTTGACAGCCGCCAATTTCGGAATATCATAATTCCTAGATATGCAATTGTTTGCATATTTGCAACCAATCCAAAACGGAGGGCAATGCCAATGCGCGATCCGATACGCCAATTCAAAGCCGAATTTTTTCGGGCGCTTGGCCATCCCGCGCGGCTCAAAATTCTGGATGCGCTGCGCGACGGCGAGAAAAGCGTGACGCAGCTGCAAGCGTTTGTGGAATTGGAACCCGCCGCCGTCTCGCAGCAGCTGGCTGTCTTGCGCGGCAAAAATATCGTCGAGTCGCGCAAGGTGGGGACCACCGTTTTGTATCAAGTGCGCGACCCGCAGCTGTATGATTTGTTGGAAGTGGCGCGGCGCATTTTCAACAATCACCTGATTGATACGCAGGCGATGCTGGCGGAATTGAGAGCCGAAACCGCGCCTGTTCCCAAGCTTGCACGCGCGCGGCGCGCGCGTGCGCGTTAAACCATCTCACTTGTTCTCATCCTCTTTTACGTAGGTGCAACATTGAACTTGCCATTCATCGCCTTGATTCGCCAAGAATTTCAGGGTTATAACGTTTCGGCTTTACAAAAAGATTTGCTCGCCGGCATCACTGTCGGCGCGGTGGCGCTGCCGTTGGCGCTCGCGTTCGGCATCGCCTCGGGCGCGGACGCGGCGGCGGGTTTGGTCACCGCCATCATCGCGGGGTTTCTCATCGGCGGCTTGTCCGGCGCGCCGTACCAGATTTCGGGCCCCACCGGCGCCATGAGCGCGGTGCTGATTGTTTTGGCAAATAAATATGGCCTCGATGGCATGTGGGTCGCGGGCATTCTGGCGGGCATCTTGATTATGCTCGTCGGCATTTTCCGTTTGGGACGCGTCGTCGCCTTTATTCCGCGTCCCGTCGTCACCGGCTTTACCAGCGGCATTGCCATTATCATTTTCGTCGGTCAATTGGATAATTTATTTGGCGTCAAAACGCCGCCCGCCGAAAACGCGCTGGCAAAAATTTTCAATACCATCGCGTGGTTGTTTAGCTCGCCATCGCCGGGACCGAATTGGCAGACGATTTTGCTCGGCGGCATCGTCATTGCCGCAATGTTTCTTTTGCCCAAAAAGATAACAAAACGCGTGCCGGGTTCGCTCATCGGCATTGCGTTGGCGATGGGCGTCGCGTTCGCGCTGCAATTTCAAGCGCCGGTGATTGGCGAAATTCCGCGCACGCTTATTTTGGACAATCGGCTGACGCTCGCCACGCTGTCGAACGCGCGCACCTGGGAACATTTGCCCGAATTGTTTGTGCCGGCGCTGAGCATTGCGGCGTTGGGCGCCATCGAATCGTTATTGTGCGGCGCGGTCGCGGGCAATATGACCGGCAAGAAAATGGACGACAATCAGGAATTGATTGCGCAAGGGTTGGGCAATATCGTGATTCCATTTTTTGGCGGTGTGCCGGCAACGGCGGCGATTGCGCGTTCCAGCGTCGGCATCACCAGCGGCGGCTTGACGCGGCTCACGAGCATTTTTCACGCGGCGTTTTTGCTCGCCGCCGCATTTTTGTTCGCGGGGCTCATCGGTCAAATTCCGATGGCGGCTTTGGCGGGCGTGCTGATGGTGACGGCGATTCACATGAACGAGTGGGGCGAAATTCGTTGGATGTTTCGACATCGTTTCAAAAGCGCGATTATGGCGTTTCTGGTCACGATGCTGGCGACAGCCGCGCTCGATTTGACCCAAGCCGTCATTATCGGCGTCGCCCTCAGCGCCATTATTTTTATCAATCAAATCAGTTCGATTGAAATTACATTCCGTCAAGTGGATGTCAAACAGTTAGAAGCGCGCGGCATTAAACTCGGTAACACGCCCAATCATATGCGCATCGCCTATTTGACGGGCCCCATGTTTTTTGGCGCGGCGGCGACGCTGCGTAAAACCGCCAAAGATTTGGAACGCGACCCGCGGGCGGTGGTCATTCTCTCGATGCGCGGCGTGCCGTTGATGGACCTGAGCGGTTTGGAATTTATCGAAGAGGTGTGGGAACGGCAAAAGCAGCGCGGCGGCGCGCTCTTGTTGTGCGCGGTGCAGCCGACGGTGAAAAAAATTCTCGACCGTTCGCGCTTGACCCAAGAGATTGGGGCGGAAAATTTTTTCTGGAGCGCCGACCAGGCGATTATAGCGGCAAGCGAACGAGGGCTTTGAGCGACGCGCCGCCGCAAACGCGGCGGCGTTTATTTTAGGTTCGGGACAAGACGCTGCCGAAACGCACCTGCGCGTCGTCGGGCGGCAGCTCTTGCATCCAGGCGGGCAGCAATTCTGCGACATGCGCGCGCAACTCCCACGCCGCGCGCTCCAATTCTTCCGGCGCCAAATCGCGCCCGTAATACGCGGACAATTCAAACACGGGGCCCACGCGAATTGTGATAGGCACGCGACGCGGAAAACGCGAACCAATCGGCATCACTTTTTCGACGCCCGTGATGCCAAACGGTAAAATTGGCACGCGGCGTTGAATCGCCATCTTGGCGACGCCGGGTTGAAACAATTGCAAGTGGCCCGTCGGACTGCGCGTGCCTTCGGGCGCAATCCCCAACAAATAACCGCGCCGTAAAATCGTGAGCATGGTACGCATCGCGTTCAAATCAATTTGATTGCGATAAATAGGAAACATGCCAATCAGCGCCGCCAAAGAGCCAACGAGACGTTTGTGAAACAATTCTTGTTTGGCAATCGCAAACATATTGACGCCCGGATGCCAGCCGCGCTGGACCAAAATCGCGCCCACCGTCGGAATATCCATCACGCTCAAATGATTCGCAACGACGAGGAGCGGCCCCTCGGCGGGAATCTGTTCTATGCCGACAATCCGCATGGGAAAGTACCAACCAAAGAGGCCCAACATGAGCCGCGCGACTATTCGCAAGAGCCAAAGATGCCAGCGCGCATCCAGTTTGCGCGGCGGAATGATTAAACCGGGAATGTCCGTCGCGGCGGCGGTTTGAACCGTTGCGGGAGTTGACATGACAAACAGGATTATATGTTGATTTGTTTCAGCGCGTCAAGGTTTTTGGCAATCAATTTTGGGGCTGGCGCCAAGTCGAGCGCGCAGCCAAAGCCCCAAGCGCTTTGTGGCAAGCATA
>Ga0232063_1083008_pt1 | contig 10324 bp, 6 predicted proteins | sample LAC_MetaT_7_FD_165509 | JGI IMG/M metagenome (GOLD analysis project Ga0232063, IMG submission 165509) | Metatranscriptome of anaerobic ammonium oxidizing microbial communities from anammox membrane bioreactor (MBR) in UC Berkley... | ecosystem: Engineered > Bioreactor > Anaerobic > Unclassified ... | reverse complement strand
CTCCAATCGATGTCTATGGCGCTCTATAACTTGTTTCTGCTTGTACAGCTTTGCAGCCAAACTATTTTTCTCTAAAATGCAGGGATAATTTCCAAGACGCATCGTACCACCGGTGTTTTCCATACCTCTTTGATCTTTCATTGTGTGAATCACCAGGTGTTTACCATCTGGTTCTACTTCTTCGGAATTCGCATCTGAAACTCCGGCTTCCCTAGCAGCCGCGATGACTGCCGTTTGTAAACCTAAACAAAGACCAAGATACGGTAAATCACTCTTTAGCGCGTATTCTGCTGCCTTAATTTTGCCTGCTATGCCTCTAGTCCCAAAGCCCCCAGGTACCAGTATCCCATCAAGTCCGCCTAATATTTTGGCTATATTTGCGCCAGGCTTTGATAAGTCCTCGGCATTTACCCAATTTATCTTCAACTTTGACCGTTGAGACCAGGCAGCTGCCCGCAATGCCTCAAAAACCGACATATATGTATCAGTATTATCCAGGTATTTCGCCACAATACCAATATTGACTTCTGATGAAAAGTTATTAGTAGCAGGCTTGACTACGTCTTCTCGCCATTGTTTGAGACGAGGTTTGCTTGCCTTTAGCTTCAATCTACGGCAAATTACATCAGCGATGCCGGCTTCTTCTAGAGTTAGAGGAACTTCATAAATACTATCGGCGTTCGGCAACAATGCAACCGCTTCTTGTGGTATACCAGAAAACATACTTAATTTTCGTATGACAGTATCCGGAGCAGGCTTCTCAGACCGCACTACCAATACATCTGGCACTATTCCATAGCCACGCAAATCTCGCACAGCATTTTGCGCCGGCTTGGTTTTAAACTCATGACTTGCTCCCAAATAGGGCATATAAACTACATGTATATAAAGTGTATTCTCTCGACCAACTACGAAGCCTAGCTCCCTAATTGCTTCAATAAAGCTCAAACTCTCGTAATCTCCTACCGTTCCACCGATTTCTATGATGTGGATGTCATGACCTTCAGCAGCATGTATTATTTCGTTTTGGATGGCTTTCACTACGTGTGGGATAAACTGAACTGTTTTACCGTTATATTTACCAGCTCTCTCATCATCAATTACTTTGCGCAATATACGACCACTCATCAGACTACTTGATTGTGTCAATTCTTCATCTAGAAAACGTTCATAATGACCCAGATCCAAATCAGTTTCTGCGCCATCTTTTGTAACAAAACACTCGCCGTGCTCCGCCGGATTTAATGTTCCAGCATCAATATTAAGATATGGATCGCATTTTTGGATGTTAACCTTGAGCCCACGTGCCTTTAGTAGATTACCAATCGAAGCGGCAGTTATACCCTTACCCAGACCAGAGAGTACACCACCAGCAACAAACACATATTTAATAGGCTTCTTTGCCATTTTCCCCGTAATTTTCCCCGTAATAAATACTATTTTAATAGTATCACAATCGGAAGTTCACAAAAAGTTTAATTATATTTTATCTTCAATATCATAGTGATTAACAACTCATTTTCAATTTTTATTTTTTCAGCAACTCTACTGCAGCGTCTTTTTGTGGATCAATTCCACTTCTGACATCCTCAATACTAAGTGATACTTTTTTATCAGGTTCAATCCCTTCCTTGTCTACATTTTTGCCGTTAGGGGTATACCAGCGAGCTATGGTAACCTTCAGAGCACCGCCATCCGGTAAACCTTCTTTAGTTTGTACGGAGCCCTTCCCAAACGTCTTTTCACCAAGTAACGTAGCCACGTTATTATCCTTAAGCGCACCAGCTACAATCTCAGACGCACTCGCGCTCCCTTCGTTTATCAAAACTACCGTAGGGATACCTTTTAAGCTCTCGATACCCTCTGACTCATAAGTCTTAATCGTAACACCATTACGCTTCTCCTGAAGGACTGTTTTGCCTTTTGGTAACCATATGCTTGGTACGACAACTGCCGCATCTACATCACCACCCGGGTTATTGCGTAAGTCAAGTATAACTCCACGCACTCTAGCATCCTTAAATTTGCGGGCCGCTTCTTGTGCCAATTGGCCGGTCGAACTATCAAATCTTGATACTTGCATATAGCCAATATTGCCATCGAGTATCTTTGATTCGACACCAGGAATCGTAATTGTTTCCCTAGTAATTTCAAAATCTAACTGCTCCTTATTGTCTCGTAGTACCTTTAGCTTCACTTTGGTTCCAGCCTCTCCACGAATTTTTTCAACCGCTTCTGAGACACTAAAATCTACCGCTGACTCGCCGTTGACTTCGATAATTACATCACGAGCTTTGAGTCCAGCCTTCTCGGCAGGATAGCCGGCCAGAGGTGTTTCTATCATTACCATTTTGTTGCTATCCAGTACCAATGAAGCACCGATTCCGCTAAATGTACCATTCAAATCCTCTTCAAATTCTTTTGCCTCTTTAGGATTCATATACTGCGTGTAGCGATCATCAGCAGCACTGACCAAGCCCTGCTTTAAGCCTTCTATGAGCTTACTTTCATTCAATTGGCCATCATATCTCGTCCTTAGTAAATCATATAGCTGCTCAACTTCTGCATAATTTAAATTTTTTGGTAGGCCTTTTGATACTTGCGATAGGTTTTCTCGCTCAAAGTTCTGATAGAAATTAATGTTCCCTCTGCCTAAGCCATATCCGAACGAGAATATAAAAAAGCCAATTACCAGTAGGATTATCGGTTTTGAAGCTATACCGGATTTGTTTGTGTTATTACTAAAACTATTATTCGTTTCGCTGATTTTTTGTGGTTCCAATACTTTGCTCCCCTAATCTGACGTGGATTCATAATAAATCTCACGATTAACAAGTTAGACTCACTCATTATAGCGTAGTACGCTTCATTATAGGTAAAGTTTCTATGCAAAAAGCGCTAGTAATGACGTTCGACATTGGTATGAAGCTTGCCATCCAAATAGGTATTGTATTCGGTGGTATAAAACTTATTCCCACTAACTCGTTCTACATACATAGCATGCCCCCATTCGCCGTCTATGCTTATAGCGATGTCACCCGTTTTCGGTGTACGATAAACAGGCACAGCGTTTAGATATGCAGAGATAACCCAGTCTTTGGCATTACCCCAATACTTCGGAGCGCTACGTCCGGAAGCCTCTACTGCCCATGCGGCATATGATACACACTGACGAGTACAATAGCCCCATTTGTCGGGTGAATCTGGCCACTCATCATCAGTACTACAGCTACCCAATTGCATACTAAAGCCTGCATCACGGTATGGGTAATCATTCGGATTAAAGCCTCGGGCTTCTCCCGGAAAGCGAATAAAGTAATACCCGCCATCTGGGTTAAGATTAGCTACGCGCTGAATTGCGATTAATTCACTTATCCGCTTTCGATTCTTTTCGGTTTCTTTATTGAATTCTTCTTGTTGACGATAGTTAAATGCCAGTAGCTCGTTTTGTTTCTGTCGGCTAGCATTAAGTTCCGACTTTTTCATTTTCTGATCTTTTATGAGCATATCCACAGCTTCTTTTTTTGTTTTGAGCTCAAGGCGTAATGTTTGAATCTTTGCCATAGCACGCTGAATTTTCATCTGTATGGAATTACGATACTGCTCTTTATCTACAAATTCACTTAAATCCTTACTACTGGCCAGCATCTCTAGCGTAGAAATGTCATTATCCAAATACATTGTACGGATATTAAGACCCAGCAACTTCTTCTGAACATCTAGTTCTTTCTCTGTAACTTCTATCTCCTTAGCCAAACGCTTCTGCTGGACAATATTTTCCTCGATTTTTGCTTGTAGAACTTCAATTTGAGCTGCAATTTTATTTATCGCATCTTGATAGCCAATTGCTTGATTCTCTAGCTTAGTCAAAGCTTTTTCATTTTTTTCATTCTCTAGCTGTAGACGAACTAATTCAGACAAATGATTTTCTGATGATTCCGCTTCATTATCAGCCGATACAAATGGAAGTCTAGTAAGCCCAAATATTGTTACAAATACGACTAACAATACAAGAAACCGCTCAACGATAACCATAGTTCTATTAACAGATGTAGGGGTGTTTTGTTTCATTTTTTGAACTGTTTAGTATTTTTATTAACAGTAATATAACTATTGTATCACAATTTTTGTGCTAACGCAATAGCTATATTTTCTTTTTTATCCCTGATACTAAAATGACTATTAACTATTGATTTTCTAGAAATGAATGTATACGAACCGACTCTTATCTACTACGGCTTCGCTATAAGCCCCATCCCAACCAGCATTATACTGGCTTATAAGAATTCTGCCATCACCGTAATCAGCCTCAACATAAACCGCATGACCATAGTAACCAGCGTTGCTGATACCTATCGAACCTCGAGTAGGATTGTTGTCAACTGGAATACCTTCAGCAAGGGCATTGTCATCCCATTGGTTCGCATTACCACGGCCACCCCAATATGGCATAAACTTTCCATCTTTCCATACCTTCCATGCTGTATAGCTAACACATTGTCTCAGATACATACCCCAAGGATCGGCAATTTCATTAGGAAATGGTGCGTTAGCCCAAGGGTAACCGGATGTATCAGGTACGTTACGTATGTCAGGACCAAGTAAACGACGGTTAGCTGCGGCCTGTTCAGCTCGAAGCCTTGATATCTCAGCGTTATTGCTGTTTATTTCTGAAACTAACTGGTTCCTCTGTTCCGTATTCATACCTAATAATCTGGCCTCCTCGGCTCGCTGACTATCAAGTATAGATTGTCTGTTTTTCGCCTCCGCAATAGTCTTTTCTAACATATCACGATTAGCCTTTAGCTCTCTCTTCAAGGCCGATATCTGGGCCATAGTAGTGCTAATTTTATTCTTTATGCTGTTGCGATATTGCTGTTTATCTACATACTCACTAATATCTTTACTGCTAGCCAGCATCTCGAGCGTAGACATGTCGCCCTCAAGATACATAGCACGTAAATTCCCTGCCAATAATGACCTCTGCCTCTCCAGCTCTTTTTCAGACTCGGCAATACGATTTTTTAGATCTTCACTCTTGGCTTGGTCTTTAGTAATCTGATCCTGCAAGATAGAAATCTGTTGTTGAAGTTCGCTTATCTTTTGTTCAAAGCTAGTTGCCTCAACTTGCAATGCGTCTTTTTTCGATGATTTCTCCTGATTTTCAGTACGTAGTCTATTGATTTGTTCATCGAATTGGTCAGCAAAAACAAACCTCGTACCAACAGCCCCAACGATTATCACTACTGCTAGTATTAGCAATAATAGTCTTCCAGATAAAATTCGATACTTCATGGTTTTCATTTTTTTATTTTTGACTATCGTCTTTCTAAACATACCACACCCTCATAAAAAAATCTATGCTTTTTTCTTGCTCATACGTGACTAAGCATTATTCACTTACGTTAGATGCGTAGTCCTCGTATGAAAACAAGGTACAACTATATATACGGACTTTTGTAGCAAAAGTTTGCCATAGTCTCCCTATGCCGATTATAAATTGAATATTTGATTAAAGAGTTATTTATTTGACGGTCTTGAATTTTAGATATCGCCGGGTAGCAATTATGGACGAGCCGGCACCAATAAGTATACCAACAGCCAACTGCGCGGTCAAAATCAATAAATAATACCTTCTAAAATAATTACCGGCATAGGTTATATCCAGTAAGCCCAAACTTGTGGCTTCGAAAGCCGTAGCAGCTCCAACGAACAAGAAATTACAAATAATTACCGACAACATAGCAGATATTACACCGTAAATAACTGTCTCCACCACAAATGGTCCGCGTATATACCACGTACTAGCGCCAAGCAGACGCATAATCTGTAATTCCTCACGGCGATTAAATATTGCCATGCGAATAGTATTGAAAATAATCATGACTGATACAATCATAAATAATACAATTCCAACAATTCCTGCTTGACGGATAAATTCAGCAGATTGAGTTATCTTATCTATGGCAGCTTTTCTATCTCCAGAATATGATGTTTTATCCGATTGCAATTCTACATTTTCTGGTTTTTCCAAAAATTGCCGAATTGGGTCCATTTCGTTGGGATTTTCTGGCCATATTTTGAAACTAGCTGGTAATGGGTTGTCGGTTTGGTTCAATGCAGCCAAAAGACTGGGGTTATTGGAGCTATCTTCCTTGAATTGTTCTAGTGCTTCGGATTTAGAAATAAACTCAACCTTCTTTACACTTGGAAGTTCTTCAATAGATTTCTGAAATGCATTACGTTGTTTATCGTCACTAGCCACTTTATCCTTTAGGTAAACTGAAACATTTATGCGATCAGTAAGCTGTGAAACTGTATAACTAAAAGTAGTATTAGCTACATACGAAAAAAGAATTATTGTCAAAGTAATGACCATTACCGCCATGGCCGCAATCGCCAGCGTCAGATTTCGCGCAAAATTCTTAGCGCCCCCTTTGAATATGCGCCATTGCATGATAAACCAATGATTCATCAAAAACTCTCCGAAACATTATGCTTACAAGAGCCAGAGCTGTGCTGAAGTAATAAATAAGTGGAGTTACCTAATATCCTTATAGCTCTTACCGGTGCTACAGCATGAAATGTTTTATTTGCTCTTGATCTCTGGTGAGCTGGTCTAGTTGAGTTTTGCTTGATACCACATACGCAATCAATTTTATTCATTACCTTTTCTTTGCTCCTTTGCTATACTCCGCATGCGCTCTATCGCTGACAATTTTCCCATCGTCAATTACGACCACCCGACGTCTTAACTTGTTTACAATATCTTGATTGTGTGTTGTCAAAATAACAGTCGTACCAAAGCGATTTATCTTCTCTAATACCTTGATTACATCCCAGGCATGTTTAGGATCAAGATTACCCGTAGGTTCGTCGGCTATCAGAATCTTTGGCTGCCTGACAACAGCTCTAGCAATAGCTACTCGTTGTTGCTCACCACCAGACAGCTCCGCCGGCATACTATTTTCTTTTCCCTTTAGCCCTACTATATCTAGCACGCGTGGAACTGTCCTTTTTATCTCATTATTACCATAACCAACAATCTCCAAGGCGAATGCGACATTCTCAAAAACTGTCTTGTTGGGCAACAGCTTGAAGTCCTGAAAAACTACGCCGATTTTTCTACGTAACAACGGTATTTGATAGTCTTTGAGCTTATCAAAATCCAAGCCACCAATAATAATCTTGCCAGAAGTTGGCTTTTCTTCTCTAGTTAGAAGCTTCAATAGAGTTGATTTGCCGGCACCGGAAGTACCGATAATAATCACAAATTCCTTTTGCTGAACGTGTAAAGAGACACGATCCAACGCAGTGCTCGTACGGTTATATACTTTTGTTACTCTATCCAGAAGAATCATGCGACAACCACCATTATAGCAGACTGGTTATGCTTCATTCGTCGTTTCTTAAAATACCGCACCACTAGTTAGTTGCTTGCTATAAGAAGCCCAGGTCATATCAATAGTATATGGCTAAATTTACAATCAATTGATAATGCTATATACAGTTAATCGGTATCTCCGTGTAGTCACAAACAATACAATGGTAATCACCATAATCCCACCGGCAAGTAGGATTAAAGTAGTAGAGTTATTCCCGGTATTAGCCAGGCTTTGATTGGTGGTAGCTAGGCCTACCGGGTCGGTAACTTTGCCTAGGGTGCTGTCTAGATCTAGAGGGCCGTTGTCGGTGAGTGAGTAAGATAGTTTTAGCACGCTCTGACCATTGTGGTTGACTCGTTCAATAGTAGCATTTGGTATGTCAGAGTAGGTTTTGGTATTTGGGTTGTACTTTCTGGCAGTGTAGTCTGTAGGGTTGCCTGGTAGGTTGTAGTAGAGAGTTACGGTAATAGTCGAGTTGGGCGGAGTATTATAGCTAAAGCTAGTTAGTCCGGCTGGGTAGTAGTTAGTTTGGCCACCGTTAGCGTCAGTTGGTAGAGTACCATAGTCTATTTGGCTAACACTGCCACTAGACGTAGTATCACTTGGTAGGTCTAGCCAAACGGTAGAGTTAGGGTTATTAGTGTTGGTGGTATTAGGATAAGACAAGCTGGTAATAGATTGAGAATTATTACCATTATTAGCTGGTGTGTAAACAAAGGCTAGGGTATTGTCACCAGCGCTTAGGTTAGTATTAAAGGTTTGACTAGCTGGTGTGGTGTAGCCAGAAACAGCTGGTGGGGTAATAGTTAGATTGGGGTTAGTACCGGCCTTGTAGTAAAGGCTTAGGTTGTTGGTGGGGTTGTCTTTGGCTAGGTAGGTATTTAGGCCTGTGCCAGTGTAGGTCTTAGAGGCAGATAGAGTGTTGCCATGAGAGCCCTTGAAGGTAGCGGTAACAGAGGCGGCGTTGATGAGTTGGGCGCTGACTACATCGGTGGTGTCACCGTCACCGTTGAAGTCACCAGCACCCATATCGGCTTCAGTCATTACGCCGTCTACTAAACCTAGGTTTGATGCTTGAATTGGATCTATAACGATATTGGTGTAAATAACAGAGTCTATGTAGCCTTGAATGATAGCTGAAAGATTAGGGTCGTGCGCATCTATAGCGTTCGATAATTCTAAGAACGATGTACCGCCTGGTTTGCTTTGCATACCAAAAGCTATCTGCCCAATAGAGCTAACCGACGGTGGTATTACCACCTTTGACAGATTGTTGCTTATAAAAGCCGAGTCGCCAATGGTAGTCACAGAACTAGGGATAGTTAGGCTTGTGAGTTGGTTGCCAGAGAAAGCATAGTTGCCAATGGTAGTCACAGAACTAGGGATAGTTAGGCTAGTGAGTTGGTTGTTAAAGAAAGCATAGTAGCCAATGGTAGTCACAGAACTAGGGATAGTTAGGCTAGTGAGTTGGTTGCCAGAGAAAGCATAGTTGCCAATGGTAGTCACAGAACTAGGGATAGTTAGGCTTGTGAGTTGGTTGTTAGAGAAAGCAGAGTTGCCAATGGTAGTCACAGAACTAGGGATAGTTAGGCTAGTGAGTTGGTTGCCAGAGAAAGCATAGTTGCCAATGGTAGTCACAGAACTAGGGATAGTTAGGCTTGTGAGTTGGTTGCCAGAGAAAGCAGAGTCGCCAATGGTAGTCACATTCACCCCGCCAATAGTACTGGGGATATCTACGGCTCTGGGGCAAGCTGGTTGGCCAGAGTCATTATTTTCGTTGTCGTAGTAGTCTATAATGGTGTTGGTGCCTGCATTGAAGTTAAAGCAACTGTCTGGTGGTGTAGCAGCATAGGTTGGTTGGGGTTTGGTAAGGTTAGTATAACTTAGGGTGATAGTAGCCAACAGGGCACTTAGAGTTAGCGCAATAGCTATCTTACGTTTTTGGATAGCTAGCCTAGCAAGGCTAGTTAGGCTAAGGTTTGGTTTGATGGTATAAAGGCTCATAGTGCACTCCCTCCTGCTTACCTATGTTCTATGGGCTTTTTGTCATAGTTTAATAGTGTTTATGGTAACAGGTGCGGGATGAAGTGGCAAGAGTATTCTTGATAAAATAAGGAAAAATACTGACACTATATCCATATTAGTGAGATAGTTGATTTGATAAGAGCTTGCTGATAGCAGGTTTGGGGTGACGAATGTGATAGATAGATTAGCAATGTCTTCAATTTGCCATACTAGATGTTTAACTTACCCTTAAGACTAATTTTAACCTTTAGCCCCTTCTCGGTATTACACGCCGTGATACTTCCGGCATATTTTTCGGCTATTTGGCTCGCTGTGAACAAATCAAGACCTACACCGGGACGATTTATAGTATAAATGTCATCTAAGCGCACAAATGGTTTAAACAGTTCGGGTATTAATTTATCCTCTACGCCCCCACCTTCGTCTTCTATATAGATATTCAATATGTCGCCCGATTTGGTATCCGATATGGATATATGACCATTTTGCGGTGAGAATTGTATAGCATTCCTCAAGACTGCCATCAGAATGATACCTAGCCCTTCCTCGCCAATAAACAAATCCCTATCGTTCGTTAGTTGATTGTCAATTACTATCCCCTTTTCTATTAGACTAGAGCGCAACTGAGATAAAGAATCACTCATTATTTTGTTTACCGAAACCAATGACGTCGAGCTAACAAAAGGCGCATTCATTGCGGCATAAGCCCTGATTATTCTTCGTAGAAGCTGTCGTAAATCATCTGCAGCTGACATAAATGTAGGTGCGTATGATGCTCCGCTTATAGACGTAGCAAAACTATATATCTGTTCGCCATAGCTACCAAGCGTACTTATAGTGGTAGTCAGGAAGCTCATTCGTTGATTATTCTGATCTCGTTCAATAGATAGAAGCTGATCTGAGCGTTTGCGATG
>Ga0232063_1039308_pt1 | contig 10357 bp, 7 predicted proteins | sample LAC_MetaT_7_FD_165509 | JGI IMG/M metagenome (GOLD analysis project Ga0232063, IMG submission 165509) | Metatranscriptome of anaerobic ammonium oxidizing microbial communities from anammox membrane bioreactor (MBR) in UC Berkley... | ecosystem: Engineered > Bioreactor > Anaerobic > Unclassified ... | reverse complement strand
GAGTTAATTTAGAGCAGAGTTTCATCTGAAGGCTATCCCGTCTTTCCTTCAAATGCTGTAACTCTGTGCTCTTGTCAAGGCGGCCATTTGTGGGAGCGCTTTGTAAATCCTCAATTTGATGTTCAATCTCCAGGATTAAATTTTCAAGTTCTGTCACGGTTTTTTCAGACAAACAAAATCTCCTTATCGTGAATTCAAATATATTCTCATGAGATTTCCTGTAACAATTTAGTCTTTTGAAAAATCCCAATAATCACTATAGTAAACGCAATAAATAAGCATACAGACAAATAATAGCGAAAGGTGGTGGCAAGAAGCGATCTCCTGTGCCTGAACTACCTCACGGAGCTTGCACGGGGCAATGCGAATGTGTTTGCAAGGACAACTTCTTTTGCGCTTATTATATGTCTGACACACCGTGCAGAGGGAGTGCGTAATTGGAGTAAACACGTTCTGCACAAACGGATAAATGCTTCGCCCCTGCTTTTTCTGCTCTAAATTTACAGAATAGATAAATTTTAATTGTTTTTCAAGGTATTGCAAGAAAATTATAGGCTGCTTACCAGCCGTTTCCCGCGCCTTTGTGACTTTATGGCTATATGAATTTGTATTGATTTGCGCCAGTAAAGTGCTATGATAATTGACCATTCGCTATGGAAATGAAAGTTCATGTCAATATTACAAACCTGTTGAATCGCATAGTTTGTCGTTATCATGCTATCCTGATAATTGGTTGTGTTACAATACTTCAGCCAGCCTTTGTATGTTTCTCAAAGTACCTGTGTTATTTTTTCCTGAAGGGTTAATTTTTTCCTAATGTGTTTCTTATGATATGAGCGTGGAAAAATAATGGCTATCAAAAAATCTGAACTCTACAGCTCCATCTGGGCAAGTTGCGATGAACTGCGCGGCGGGATGGATGCCTCCCAGTACAAAGATTATGTGCTGGTACTGCTGTTCATCAAATACATTTCCGACAAATATGCCGAAGTGCCCTACGCGCCCATTACGGTACCCAAAGGGGCCAGCTTTAAGGATATGGTCGCCCTTAAGGGTAAGGCCACCATAGGCGATGATATTAACAAAAAGATCATTGGAAAAATTGCCGAAGCCAACAAACTTACCGGCACCATCGATGTTGCCGACTTCAACAGCGCCGATAAACTGGGCAGTGGCAAAGAGATGGTTGACCGCCTCACCAACCTCATCGCCATTTTTGAAAACCCGGCGCTCGATTTCAGTAAAAACAGGGCTGAAGGGGATGATATCCTTGGCGATGCTTACGAATACCTGATGCGGCACTTTGCCACCGAGAGCGGGAAGAGCAAAGGACAATTCTATACCCCTGCCGAGGTGAGCCGCGTAATGGCAAAGATTGTTACTTTCAACTCAAAGATTACAAGCCAATCAACAGGGTACGATCCAACATGCGGCTCCGCATCGCTGCTACTTAAGGTGGCCGATGAATCAGAATCGGGTATGACGATTTACGGGCAGGAGATGGACGTGGCCACCGCCGCCCTTGCCCGCATGAATATGATTCTGCACAACAACCCGACCGCAGAAATCAAACAAGGGAACACCCTTTCCAGTCCTTTGTTTCTGGACGAAAGAGGCAGGCTTAAGACCTTTGACTTTGTGGTGGCCAATCCTCCTTTCTCATACAAGGCATGGAGTAGCGGGTTTGTCGTTCATGACGGAGCCATATCAGATGTCCATAATCGTTTCAAAGATTACGGTATACCCCCGAAGAAAAATGGAGATTATGCATTTCTTTTGCACATCATCCATTCCTTAAAAAGCAAAGGCAAGGGCGCTGTGATCCTTCCGCATGGGGTGCTATTTCGGGGAAATGTAGAAGGAGAAATACGGAAAAACATCATTCGCAGGGGATACATCAAAGGCATTATTGGCCTGCCTCCCAATCTGTTTTACGGCACCGGCATTCCTGCCTGCATTATTGTGCTGGATAAGGAGGGCGCTGAACACCGAAAAGGTATTTTTATGATCGATGCCAGCAAGGGTTTTGAGAAAGATGGCAACAAAAACCGCCTCCGGGAACAGGATATCCATAAGATTGTAGATGTATTCAATAAATATCTGGAAATGGAAAGATACAGCCGTATGGTGCCGGTAACGGAGATCGAGGCAAATGAGTTTAACCTGAACATCCCCCGCTACATTGATAGCCAGGAGACGGAAGACATTCAGGATATCGAAGCGCATTTGCTGGGAGATATACCCAATACCGATATCGACGCCTTGCACCCATATTGGGGAGTCTATCCGCTTCTGAAAGCTCAATTATTTAAACCCAGCGGCCGAAAAAATTATTGTCAGTTGTCAACTATCAATTATCAATTAAAAGAATTCATTTTCTCTCACCTGGAGTTTACTGCTTATAGCAAAAAAGTAGATACCGTATTTAGCCAATGGAAAGCCAGGAACACGCCAAAATTGAAGGGCATTGCCATTAACGATAAACCCAAAAAACTGATACGCGAAATATCAGAGGATTTATTGCAAGCCTTTTCCAGTTTAAAGCTGATCGATAAATATGATGTTTACCAGCATCTCATGGTTTATTGGTCTGAGACTTTGCAGGATGACGTGTATGCTTTGGTAAGCGACGGATGGGAAGCGGGGAAGGAAACAGAAAGAGATAAAAAACAATGGGAAGGCCGCCTCATACCCAAAGGGCTTATCATTGCCCGCTATTTTGTGGCAGGGCAAAAAGCTGTTGAAAACTTAGAAACCGCTCGTGATTCAATTGTCCGCCAAATGGAAGAGATGGAAGAAGAGCATGGCGGGGAAGAAGGGTTAATGGCTGATGCCAAAAACGACAAGGACAAGATTACCAAGGCCAGCGTGCAGAAACGCGTGAAAGAATTGACAATGGATAATGGACAATTGACAACGGAAGACGAAGAAGAATTAAAGATATTAAAGCTATATTTAAAGCTGACAGAACAGGAGGTCGAAGCCAGCAGGAAAATTAGAGATGCGCAGGCTGCTCTGGAGAAAAAGATATTAGATAAATTTAAGGCGCTTGCTGAAGCTGAAATAAAAACCCTGATAGTGGACGATAAATGGATATCAACGCTTGAACGGGATGTAAAGACGGAGATGGAGCGCATCAGCCAGCGGCTTACGGGACGTATTAAAGAATTGGCAGAACGATATGAAACTCCATTGCCTGCTATTACTGCCGAAGTAGATGCACTAGAGAAAAAGGTGCATGGGCACATGAAGAAGATGGGGTATGTATGGAAGTAAAAAACAACAAAACCAGCCTTGCGCTTTACGGCAATTTATTAAGCGATATTAAAACCCGCATTCGTCAGGCGCAGGTTAAAGCAACTCTTTCCGCAAACTCAGAGATGATTTTGATGTACTGGGACATCGGGCGAATGATTCAGGAGCGGCAAGACCGTGAAGGGTGGGGAACCGCGGTTATTCCGCGTCTTGCCAGAGATATACGAAATGAATTGCCGGAAGAGAAAGGATTCTCCGAGCGGAACATCAAACGAATGCTTCGTTTTTATCGTGAATATCCAAACATATTGCCAAAAATGCCACAGGCTGTGGCACAATTACAGCAGTCTAAAAATAGAGACGTATTAAAAGTGCCACAAGCTGTGGGGTCAATTACCCGAAGATGAACATTCGGTGACGGTGCAGCGGCTTGTTACACAAATCCCCTGGGGTCACAATATCCTGCTTATGGAAAGGGTCAAAGACCTATCCTGCCGTTTCTGGTATGTAAAGCAAATTATTCAAAACGGATGGAGCAGGGATACCCTTGGGCTGATGATTAAAAGCGGCGCACACCTGCGGCAAGGAAAAGCAGTATCGAATTTCAGCCTTACGTTGCCTGACCCGCAGTCCGATCTCGCACGACAGTCTTTAAAAGATCCCTATATTTTTGACTTCCTGACACTAACCGAACCTTTGAATGAACGCGAGATAGAAACGGAACTGATAAAACATCTTGAAAAATTCCTGCTCGAACTGGGCGCAGGATTCTCTTTTGTCGGGAGGCAATATCATCTGACCATCAGCGATAAGGATTTTTATATTGACCTTTTGTTTTACCATCTCAAACTGCGTTGTTTTATCGTGATTGAGCTGAAAAAAGGTGATTTTAAGCCGGAATATGCTGGCAAGATGAATTTTTACTGTTCCGCAGTTGATGACATGCTCAAACACCCAACCGACCAGCCTACGATCGGCCTTATTTTGTGCCAAACAAAAGACAGGGTTCTTGCCGAGTATGCATTGCGGGACATGCATAAACCTATTGGCGTATCCGAATATGAACTAACCCGCTCCCTGCCGGAAGATCTGAAATCCAGCCTGCCGAGCATCGAGGAGATTGAAGCCGAACTTGAAAGAACAGCGGGAGGCGGTAATGAGTAATGGAAGATTGAAACGGGATAATTGCCAACTGCCAACGGTCAAAACTCAATTGAAAAAAGGTTATAAACAGACTGAGGTGGGGGTTATTCCGAATGACTGGGAGGTTGTATGCCTTGGAGAAATGACTATTAAAGTCGGGAGTGGTATTACACCAACGGGTGGCGAGCGAGTTTACAAGAAGGATGGAAGACCATTCTTAAGAAGTCAGAACGTGGGTTGGGGGTGTTTGCTAATGGAAGACATTGCCTTTATCGATGACAGTACCCACAATGCTTTTAAAGATACTGAAATCCTAGAGGATGATGTCTTCCTCAATATTACTGGAGCGTCGATTGGGCGTAGTGCGGTTGCTGATAGTCGAGTAGAAGGTGGCAATGTCAATCAACATGTTTGTATTATTCGGACGGTAAAAGACAAACTTTATCCGTATTTCCTGAAGTATTCATTGTTGTCAAGAGTTGGGCAGAAGCAGATTGATAGTTTTCAGGCCGGGGGTAATCGGCAGGGGTTAAATTTTGGTCAAATCCGTTCTTTCAAAATTCCCCTACCTCCCAAAGCCGAACAAAACGCCATTGCCACTGTATTAAGCGATGCTGATGCGCTCATCAGCAGTCTGGAAAAACTCATTGCCAAAAAGCGGAACATCAAACAAGGGGCTATGCAGGAGTTACTCACCGGCAAAAAACGCCTGCCAGGGTTTAGCGGGAAATGGGAAGTGAAGAAGTTAGGAGAGGTTGCGGATGTTTATAAAGGAGAACAATTAAATAGAGAGACATTAAGCGGAAAAGATACTTATCCTGTTTACAACGGTGGGATTTCACCATCAGGATATACAAGTAGATGGAATACCGAAAGTGATACAATAATCATTAGTGAAGGTGGAAACTCTTGTGGTTATGTTAATTTTATCAAGGGAAGATTTTGGTGTGGAGGACATTGCTATCAGGTGAAAACAATGATTAAAAAGGAGTTTCTGTTTCACTTACTTAAATCTCATGAAAAAAATATTATGGGCTTACGGGTTGGTTCTGGTTTGCCAAACATTCAAAGAGGAAGATTGCTAAGTTTTGAACTTTCAGTTCCAAAAGATGAATCCGAAAAAACCTGTATTGCCCAAGTCCTCAACGACATGGATGCCGAAATAGAAGCCCTGGAAAAGAAATTGGATAAATTCAGAATGATAAAGCAGGGCATGATGCAGGATTTATTAACCGGAAAAATCAGATTGGTATAATGGAAAAATTCAAAAAAACATACCGCATACCATCGGCACGGGCGCCGTGGTGGAATTATTCATGGCGAGGGTGCTATTTTATCACTGTTTGTACCGCACATCATGCATGTGTTTTTGGCAAGATTCGTGACGGTCAAATGCTGCCATCGCCAATAGGCGAAATCGTTTTGTTCGAATGGGAACGATCGTTTCAAATGCGGGCGGAATTATTTTGCAATGCATTTGTATTGATGCCCAACCACCTGCACGCCATTGTGCGGATTGTAAATTCTGACCCGACGATGGCCGTAGAGACGCACGGCCGTGCGTCTCTACAAACGCCGAAACAATCACCCACGCCCATGAACACGGGCATTGCCTATCGTTCGCCCCGGTCCATTTCATCATTTGTGGCAGGGTTCAAATCATCTGCAACCAAACGCATCAACGAATTTCGCAACACATCCAAAACACCCGTGTGGCAATCCCGTTTTCACGACCACATCATCCGCAACATGGATGAATACCATCGGATTGCACATTATATCAGAACCAATCCTGAAAATTGGGAAAAGGACAAATTCTTTAAACAGGAAATGCTATGAACACTATTGGCAAAAAGGAACGTGAAACCCAAAACAGGGTAATCGCCTTGTTGGATAAAAAATTAGGCTACACCTATCTTGGCAATTGGAAAGACCGTCCGAACAACAGCAATATTGAAGAATCCATCCTTCGCAAATATTTATACGAGAGAAAACGATACAACAATATCCTGATCGACAAGGCCTTATATGAACTCGTCAAGGTGGCGAATAATCTGAACGATGGTTTATACAGTGCCAATAAAAAGGTATATCAACTGCTCCGTTACGGCGTAAAAGTCAAGGCAGAAGCCGGAGAAAACTATGAGACCGTTGAACTGATTAGCTGGAAGCACCCGCTTGAAAATGAATTTGCCATTGCCGAAGAAGTCACCATTCAGGGTAATCACGAAAAACGTCCTGATATTGTGCTCTATGTAAACGGCATAGCGCTTGGGGTATTGGAACTGAAGCGAAGCACGATTTCCATAGGGGATGGTATCCGACAGAATATTACCAATCAGCAGAAAGAATTCATCCAGTCCTTCTTTACCACCATCCAGTGGGTATTTGCCGGAAATGATACTCAGGGACTCCTTTACGGAACGATAGGCACGCCTGAAAAATATTTTCTGAAGTGGAAGGAAGAAGGCGAGGAGGAAAATCTCCTTGATAAATACCTGCTTAAACTTTGCGATAAGAAGCGGTTTCTCGAAATCATCTACGACTTTACCCTGTTTGACGGCGGCATGAAAAAATTGTGCCGTCCGCATCAATATTTTGGCGTCAAGGCGGCACAGGGGCATGTGCAAAGACGAGAAGGTGGAATCATCTGGCATACGCAGGGCAGCGGTAAAAGTCTGGTAATGGTGTGGCTTGCCAAATGGATTCTTGAAAATAATCCCCATGCACGGGTGGTGGTTATTACCGACCGTGATGAATTGGATAAACAGATAGAACGGATATTTACCGATACTGGCGAGAGCATGGTGCGGACCCGTAACGGCAAAGACCTGATGGATCAACTGGGCAAGGCATTGCCGCGCATGTTGTGTTCGCTGGTGCATAAGTTTGGCAGGAAGGGCGTCGATAATTTTGATGCATTTATTGAAGAGTTGAAGAGGAGTCCCGCCAAAACCGTTGGTGAATTATTTATCTTTGTAGATGAGTGTCACCGTACCCAATCGGGCAAGCTGCACAAAGCAATGAAGGCAATTTTAAAGAATGCCGTTTTTATTGGCTTTACCGGAACACCTCTCTTAAAACAGGATAAGCAAACCAGCCTTGAGGTATTTGGCAAATATATCCATACCTATAAGTTTAATGAGGCAGTAGAGGATGAAGTGGTGCTGGATTTGGTGTACGAGGCCCGTGATATTGACCAGAAAATATCATCACCTCAAAAGATAGATGAATGGTTTGAAGCCAAGACCCGCGGTTTGAATGACTTTCAAAAATCGGAACTCAAGAAAAAATGGGGCACGATGCAGAAGGTGCTGAGTTCCCGTTCCCGGCTGGAAAAGATTGTAAGTGATATCGTTTTTGATTTCAATGTAAAGCCGCGTTTGAACTCGGATATGGGAAATGCCATTCTGGTGGCGTCAAGTATTTATGAAGCATGCCGGTACTTCGAACTGTTTCAAGCCACCGAATTGAAAGACAAATGCGCCATAGTTACCTCCTACAATCCATCAACAAGGGATATAACGACGGAAGATACCGGCGCAAATACGGAGACGGAAAAGGAATATATCTATAAGATCTATACATCATTACTGGGAAACAAGACGACCGAGAAATACGAGGACGAGGCAAAAGAAAAGTTTATAAAAGAACCATCGAAAATGAAATTGCTTATTGTGGTAGATAAACTCCTTACCGGTTTTGACGCGCCTCCCTGCACCTATCTCTACATCGACAAAAGCATGCAGGATCATGGCTTGTTCCAGGCTATTTGCAGGGTCAACCGGCTGGACAGCGATGACAAGGAGTTTGGTTATATCGTTGATTATAAAGACCTGTTCAGAAAGGTTGAAAATGCCGTTGCCGTGTACACGTCGGAATTGGATTATGATACCTTTGAGAAAGGAGACGTGGATGTGCTATTAAAAGACCGCCTGGAAAAAGGCAAGGAACGGTTAGATAATGCCCTGGAAGAAATGGCCTTATTATGCGAACCGGTAGCGCCGCCAAAAGACTCACTGGCGTACATCCGCTACTTCTGTGGTAATCCGGAAAACGAAGGAGACCTGAAAGCCAATGAGGTAAAGAGAACGTCTCTTTATAAACAAACGGTGGCGCTCATAAGGGCTTATGCCAATATCGCGGCAGAGATGGAAGAAGCAGGTTATAACCAGTCAGAGATTGTAGATATCAAAAAGAACGTGGATTATTATCTGAAACTCAGGGAGGAAATCAGGAATGCCAGCGGCGAAACGCTTGACATGAAGACCTACGAAGCGGATATGCGGCATTTAATCGATACGTATCTACAGGCGGAAGGACCCAGGACAATTTCACCGTTTGCCGGTATGTCGTTACTGGATTTGCTCGTTAATTCCGGCATTGCTGATGCTATTAAGAGTTTGCCCGATGGAATTAAGCACAATAAAGAAGCAGTGGCGGAAACTATTGAAAATAACGTGCGGAAGAAAATCATACAGGAGCATTTGACAGACCCTGTTTACTTTGAAGAGATGTCAAAGCTTTTACATGAGATTATTAAAGAGAGAAGGACAAATGCCATTAATTATGAAGAATATTTAAAGAAGATCGCTGCATTGGCAAAGAGAGTAAATAATCCCGCAAGAGATAATTTGCCGGAGAGCATAAAAAAAAGTGATGCCAGGCGGGCATTATACAACAATCTCAATCACGATGAGGAATTAGCCGTTGTCATGGACGATGCCGTCAGATATGTAAAGAAGGCGGACTGGCGCGGAAATGATGCGAAGGAGAAAGAGATTAAAAAGACGCTGTATGATATTCTGAAAGATGCCAATGAAGTAGAACGCATTTTCCTGATCATAAAAGAGCAGCATGAATATTGATATGCAGCAAATCACATTAAGCAACACGCGCATTGATGTAATTCAAAAGGATATCAAAAATATTCATCTGAGCGTTTATCCGCCAGCAGGCAGGGTAAGAATCTCCGCTCCCTTACGCATGGACCTGGAAACTATCAGGGTATTTGCCATATCAAAATTAAGTTGGATAAAAAAGCAGCAGCAAAAGTTGCTCCGTCAGGAGCGGGAAGCGCCAAGGGAATGTTTAACACAGGAAAGCCATTATTATATGGGCAAACGATACCTGATGAAAGTTATTGAGTATAACGCTGCTCCAAAAGTTATTTTAAAGCACAGCGCTGTTGAATTGTATGTAAGGCCTCATACAAGTATAGAAAAAAAGCGGATTGTTTTGGAGGAATGGTATCGCCGGAAACTGAAAGAGATTGCTTCGGGATACGTTGAATATTGGATGAAAAAAATGAGGGTGGAAGACGTTGAATACGCCATAAAAAAGATGAAAACGAAGTGGGGCTCATGTAACAAAGAGGCAAAAAGAATCTGGTTAAATCTTGAACTGGCGAAGAAACCAAAAGAGTGTATTGAATATATAATCGTGCATGAAATGGTGCATCTGTTTGAACGCCACCATGATGAAAGATTTATTGCTTACATGGACACCTATTTACCAAAATGGAGATTTTACAAAGAGGAGTTGAACAGAAGTCCATTACGACATGAAAATTGGGCTTATTAGCAATAACAGAAATCTGTCATCGCTCGCTCTCGGCAGTGCAGCGCACCGTTGAGGAGAGAATGGGAAGGTTTTAAGTTTAGCCTATGTCTCATTTCGTTAAAACATGAAAAAAACGTGTGACTATGGGCTTTAAACAGGGAAAAATGAAGCAAGAAAAGAGGGGGAAGATGGCTGAAATGATATCACATTTTGTGCGGGAATTTCTTAATCTGGATGAAGGTATTAAGCATAACCAGCAACTGCCCAACAGAGCTGTCTCTGCATGAAGTATAGTATATTTAACCGAACAGAATCGGAAAAAGGCGACAAATCAGATCTCGCCTTTTCCGTCCGAAGAAGCACAATTTATCCTGCTGATATAAAAAAATGCAGAGCG
>Ga0232063_1126617_pt1 | contig 10994 bp, 12 predicted proteins | sample LAC_MetaT_7_FD_165509 | JGI IMG/M metagenome (GOLD analysis project Ga0232063, IMG submission 165509) | Metatranscriptome of anaerobic ammonium oxidizing microbial communities from anammox membrane bioreactor (MBR) in UC Berkley... | ecosystem: Engineered > Bioreactor > Anaerobic > Unclassified ... | reverse complement strand
GAAGCGGAGGCATTGCGTAAAACCGCTTGATGTGCGAAGTCCGCGTAGCGGACGAGCGCATCGGGCGGTGGAAGCCGCCGGGCCGATGCTGCGAAAGGAGCGAAGCGGATTTCGCAGCATCTTTGAAATATCCACATAACTGGTGCTTTTATCACTGAAGACGATCGTGATTTCTTTAACGTTTTGTCGAATTACTTCATTGATTTCTTGCTTTTCAAAGGAGTCGGGCACCTTCATCTTGAAATGTCGGCAATGATTTGATTTTTTGCCTGTTTTAATATCTTAAAAAGGAGTTGATTCCGCCATTACTGCCACATTTTCATGCCTTTGGCTTCCTCTGCCGCGCTTGAGCTTCTATTGTTTTTGAACTTTGGTCGCAATGGAAAAGTGCCACTCGTCAAACTCCACGAAACCTTCCAAAGCGTACAACGAATCACGATTTCCCATTGCCCGACGTTTTTTGTGCATCATCAACCAAACAGGCTCCTACCTTTTGTGCCCTAACTAACGTTGCATTTCCGTTGCCGAAAAATCTTTTTTTTTAATTGTGGTACAATTGCGGTGGCACAAATTAAATTTAGAAAAAAATCTCACTTTACACACCTTTTGGGATAGTATCTTCCACCACCAGGATATCCTGTATTTTTTTCCCGATTTTCATCTCAACGCCGATCGGCAAAACGTTTACTATTTCGTTTTGCGAAATATGGTGGTAGCCGGACTGTTTGTTGGAAACAAAACCGAAGGGGGGCATCTTGAGGTGCTGCTCGATTATGTAACGCCGGCCTATCGCGACTTCAAGAACGGACGATTTGTTTATGATACTTTGAAAGAAATTTTTGCCGGTGAAGGAATTCAGCATATTCTGGCCGAAACCACCCATCCACGCCATCAGGCATATCTGTTGCACAACGGATTTGTCAAAGGCGAGGGAAAGCGTTTTACAAAAGAACTTTAAAAGATGTTTGCTTTATTCAATGACTGCTTTTCATTCAAAATCGTTCATCGTATCAGCGACAATCCCTCTAATGCGCTGTTGTCGTTGGGTTTAATGAGCAGAGTTTTTTGAAACATGACCTTTGCCTCGCGCAACTTCCCTGATTTATAGAGCGACCAGCCAACCATGAGGGCAGTGTCGTAGTCGAACGGATAAAGGTTAAGAACTTTGTTGAAATATTTCAAGGCTTCAGGAAAATTTTCCCTCCCGTAAAAAAGAAGCCCTAGCCGGTAGTTGGCAGTTGTGTTCATTGGGTCAATCCGAAGGATTTCGCGGTATTGCTGTTCCACAGCCACCCAATTGCCCAAAGCAGCAGCCGGATTCACATAGCCCAATCGGGCCTCGATAGACATTGGCATTAGCGCAATACATTTTTGATAATAAGGCAACGCCTCCGAAAATCGTCCGGAAACATAATTTAGCCATCCCAATCGGATGTTGATCTCATAATTTTCAGCCTGATATACAGATGTAAGTTGTTGGATGGCTGCACTGTAATCACCCTTGGCCTCGGCCTTATAGCTGAGTTCAAAGGCTTGCTGAATTTTACCGTTATCTTGGGCATAGCTTGTCAGAGCGCCGACTAAAATACAGATAATAAGCATTTTTCTTAAAATATCCATTTGATTCCTCCTATGAAAGTGTTTGATTCGATGAGGTATGAGTCTGACTGAAGATTTGTGTTTTCGGGAATGGCGTAACGGAATGGTTGCTCGGCCTGCCGAAGCCGATAACGGAGCTGAAGTTGCAGGTGAGGACTAATCAGCCATGCCGCCGAAACTTCTACTTTGAATCGAATATTTTCGGGGTTGTTGTACACAATATAGCCGTATTGCTCGCTGAGGTTGTTAATAGCACCGGCAAGCAGATCACTTTCGAGAGAAAGTCGTCGGGTAGCCTTCCAGGCAAGTGAAGCCCGATAGGCAAAATGAGGCTTGCGGCCATACGATAAAATGAAAATCTCGCCCTGATGCACAAGCTGGAGATTGCACAAAGGCAGAAACTGGTACCCGGCATTGAGTTGTAAAAGGCTGGTATCGTTGAAACTGGCACGGCCAAGACCTACTAAGGCAGAAAGTCGGCCAAAGTGAAAACGACCATGCAGCGAGAGGCTGTAATCTGTTGTGTTCCAACTGATATCATTGAAATTCACGGTGGGGACTTCAAAAGTGTAGTGCTCCAATCTCCCGTCTGAAGCGTTGTAATAGGAGGTGTCAGTGAGGTTGGTTGTTCCAGGAGTGGAGACGGTGAAACCGCGTCTGACCTTCAGAAGATGCATCGCAGCAACCAACGACCAACGGTCGGAACCGGCCCATTGTGCCTGAACATAAACAGAATTTTGTTGCAAATCATGGGCAAAATCTCTGATGCTTTCTGCTGCTTCGGGATGAAAATAATAGGCTTTGGCAGAACCAATAGAAATAATCGAATCGCGCTGAAGTGCAAATTCGCGCGTTGCAAAACGATCGTTCGTTTCAATCCCGATATGTTGTCCGCCCACATAAAAGAGCCATGCCGGCGATGGTTGAAAATGAAAACCGGCATCATAAATCAGATTGTCGCGTTCGGCATATTCTTGTCCGTATAAGCCGTGTTCGCCGCTCAGCGCTTCGAACGATCTGTTCTCGATAGAGTTTCCTGTGGAATAGCCCGCGTCAAGATGCGCAGCCACCGGTTTAAAACCGCTGTTGAGGCCTGTTGCCCATTGCGTATTCGCATCCATCGTTTGGAAAAGATGCCCGGATTCCACCGTTTTGAGCTGATAGCTCAGCGCTTTGAAAAGAAAGTATTTTGCATTCCGGTCATCCGTAGTCATTGCCAGTGCTTTACGAAAATGTTTCTCGGCAAGGGCGGGCTTAAACGTTTCCAAAAAAGCAATGCCTAAGCGCATTCTCAGATAGTAAGAATCGTATCCTTCGCTCAAAGCTTGCTCAGCATTTGCAATGAGTTGCTTCCAGTCGCGACGCTGATAATCATCATAGCTGAGGCTGTCGTAACGGGCAAAAGAGGCTGCGTTCTGTCCGGTTAGAGACAGTGGGAATGTGGCTGCAATCAACATTGCAAGGCACAGCAGACTGTTATGCAACTTACACACGTTTCAGGGTTTTTGTGGTTTTGCCGTCAACAATCGAGAACTCATTTAACTGGTTTTTATCGAAGACTAAATGAAAATTTTTGGTTCGGATGGTTTTTCCGGCGATGCGAAATTCAACTTCGGAGGCCATCTGGATGGATGAGCCATCAAGCGAGCCTTGCGGCCGAAGCTGCCGGATGCGAAACCTGATTCGCAGAAAAGGCCAAAATGGCGCAAAAAAGTCGTGAATGAATAAAAGGGCACGCATCGGAAAAACGGCCGTGGTGATATCTTCCTGAAGCTGAAGTCCAGGATTATCGCCGGTTACAATCTGGTAAGCACCAAGATAGAAGTCGAACAAAGGAGTGTTGGTCTTGCCCTCGAAATGGGTAAAATAGAAAATGTCGGGTTCACGAATAAACCAAGCTTTGGATCCGCTGTCCTTGCAGTGCAGAAAGCTGTTGTTGTAAATGTCGGTTTCGGCCAGCCAGACCACTTTTTCAGTCTTTTCGCCCTGAATCCACTCAAACTGGATGGTTTGCCCCGGCACAAAATGAAGTGCCTGATCGGGCAGTGGATCGGGCTGATGATTCCACACCACATCGTGGAGCATGGGTTGAGCAGAAGCAAAGAACTGTTGATGTTGGCCATGTTTCAGGAAAGCAGCAAAAGGGTAGTCGAGGGTGGCAGAACCAATCTGGCCTGCCGCCTGAAACTGAAAATGCAGATGTGGAACGGGCGACCGTCCCGAATTTCCGCAGGCAGCAATGGGTTCGCCTTTGCGCACATATTGATCTCGTTGAACCTTGATGCTTCCTCTTTGCAAATGGCTGTATTGCGAATACAGACCCTCGGCATGGCGTATCACAATGCTGTTGCCCCAGTTTTGACGGGTATTGGCATCGCCGATGTGGTTGTCGGCAATGCCATCGGCCACCTCGGCCACAAAGCCATCGGCTACGGCCAGCACAGGTTTCCCGAAGCAGTAATAATCTTCTGCTTTGTTGCCATCGTTTCGAAAAGTCGAGCCTCCCTCATCCTTTATCTCAAAATCCCAGGCATATTTCCAAACGTCTTTATGCGTCAACTGACCGCCAATCCCCTGTGTTACAGTCCATTTACCATAAAATGGAAGACTCATTGGAAGTCGTCCAAGATGCCAGAGGCGCTTGCGGTTCACGAAATAACTGTACAGATTTCGCTCGGGACTGCCCTGCTGTATGCCAACCAAAGCCGGACGGTCGTGAAAACGTTCGCGTACCCTCAGGTGATACAGCAAAACCATCACAACCACCGTGAAAGGCAGCGAATAAACTGAAAGTTGATAGGGGCCTAGCAGGATGTTGCCCGCGCTAATCAGGAATGCAAGCAAGGGAACGGTCAGGATAACCCAGAGCATTGAGGATAGGGAAGGAATCACAAAAAAAACGCCGATAGCAATTGCGGTGAGAATGAAATTGAAGCCGATATAGCTGTAACTCAATGTATTGATGTCGGAGCCAATCATCTGATAAAACAGAAAGGCCATTGCAAAACCGGCAACAGAATAGAGAAAAGCCATCCTCGACCAGAAAGTGAGACCCAAGGCAACGAGTATTCCGGCAAAAAGATGATGCTGAAAAAGAATCGCACCTAACGAACGGAAATAATATTTCACCACATCGGGGAGCGGAATTTCTTCAAACCAAAGATACACTTTCACCAGTTGCAGATCGCCGAGGAGATACATCTCGTTGAGGGTAAAAATGCCACGTTCGCTCAGCTGTACGTTCATAAACTGTCGGGTACTCAGCATGGTAATCCAGAAAGTGATCAGAAAAGGCAGACTGAGATAAGGCAAGCCGTATTTCGACACAATGCCTTCTAATGCCACGGTAACGAACAAGCTGAGCAGGGCTGCTGAAATCAAAACGATGACAAATGCAAGGTTCAACTGATAATGTAAACCTAAGCCCAATCCGGTGAGCAAAGCGTTGAATCCATAAAGACCACTGATGATCTTGTTTCGGTTGAGGCCGGTGAAGTATGCAGTCAGATTCGACGTCAGCACGGCCAGAAGCCCGCCAAAGCCGGCTCCCGGATCGAAAAAACTCACCACTATCAACAATACACCCAAAACCGGATTTTTGGCAAAAAAAACCTGGGTGTAACTATTGCTGACGCTTTGTCTGAACAGCGGAAATAACAAACCTGACCGGTATTCTGTCATCATTCAAAGTTCAGCAGATGGTCTGGAACATGTTCCAATGACCTGATGTTATCAATGGATTCATTGTTTCGGATGACATGAACCTTATTTTGTTCATCAATCAACACCACCTTAGGCCGCAGTGTGATGAACTGCATCCATTGGGTCATATTGTATGCCCCTACATGGTGAATCACCATGTGATCATCTTTGTTGAGCAAAGGCATGGTCACACTCTCGCGTAGCACATCAATGTTCATGCAAAGTGGACCATAAATGGCAGTGTCCTCGGTGTAAGAAGTGAAAGGCTGTGCGGGAGTAATTTTATGGTCGTACCAGAAAGCTGTGAAAAGGATGTTCACCCCAGCATTGAGAATGGTAGAACGGCGTCCATCGCTCAGGCGTTTGTTGGCCAGCACGGTAGAAACTAACCATGCGGCATCGTCAATCAAAGCGCGGCCGGTTTCTAAGATGAGTAAAGGCGGGTTTTTAGGCCGGTAGTCGCTGTTCATGAGCGCCGTGGTGATGGCCTCTGCAAAGTCGTCGAAAGACGGGCTGATGTCGCTGCCCGGCAGATACGATCCTTTCAGCGTATTTTGCGAGGCAAAGCCACCGCCCATGTCAATGTACTTGATCTCGTGATTGTATTTTATGAGAACGCTCTGGGCAAGATGTGCCAGCTTGGAAGCCGCAACCGCATAGGCGGATGGAGAAAGCATGAAAGTACCGATATGGGTATGCAAACCAACGAGGTCCATCATCCCCGAAAATAAAATCTTATTCAGTGCATCCCAGGCCTGCCCGTTTTCATAGTTGAACCCAAAGCGATCCCAGGTGGGATAAACTCCGGTATCCATATTGACCCTGATGGCCACCTTTGGGCGGATATTCAAGTTGCGGGCAATATCCTGAAGCATATATAGTTCGTCCAAATGGTCAATATGGATGAGCGAGTGGTTTGTGATGGCTTTGCGAAGATCGGTTTCCGATTTGTCGGGACCGTTAAAAATGATCTTGTTTCCCTGCACACCGTTGCGAATGGCTTTGTCGTATTCAAAACCCGAAACCACCTCGGCCCACGAACCTTCCTGATGATAGATGTTGCACACGGCATCAAGGTAATTGGTTTTATAGCTCCAAGCAAACTGAACCCGCGGATAGCGTGTCTCGAAGGCCTGACGAGCCTTACGGAAGTTTTTGCGGATTTTGCGTTCGGAGATCACAAAAAGTGGTGAGCCATATTTTGCAATAAGGTCGTTCACGGCCTGACCCTCGAGGTGTGAGATTGGTTCGAAAATGGTGCGAGTTCCAAACTTATTGGGCATGTTGTTTTCGAGCTTTTTAATAACAGGCCGCTCGTATGTCTTTTTTGATGTCATGGTCATAAATTAATTTCATTAAAAGTTTAACTAGCAGGGTAGCTGGGATCAAAGTTCGCCTGTAGTCGAGATTTGCTCAAATTCGGCAATGTCAACAATCATATCCCAGGCATATCTGACGAACATTTTTCCGACTTTGTATCCGTTGAAAGCCGGGCAGGGCCAGCCCATGGCCAGGCGCACCAAAGCTTCGGGGATGTTTTGTCCGGCACCAACGGCAAGATAAATCCATGCCGGCATCCGTGGGTTGATTTCCAGAAGGTAATAATCGCCGTTTTTGTCTTTCATCAACTCCAATTCAAACCCGCCGCGCCATTGCGTAGATTTGAGGAAGTGGTCGGTCAGCGCTAAGGCCTGACTGTCGGCAATGGAGATTCCTCCCCAGGCCTTGCCTTTGTCGGTGATGTATTGCTTGCGCATAGGAACGGCTGCAATGGTGTTGCCCTGTCCATCGCCTAAGCCCGTTACATTATACTCGGTGCCGTGGATAAACTCCTGAATGATGATAGGAAGCCCCCATTTGGCTGAGATTTTGTTGTAGGCTGCCCTCAACTGATCAAAATTGTAGGCTAAAATGGCATCGTAATATTTTCCTTTGACAACGAGTGGCCAGCCGTAATCTTTTTCAAGCTGTTGTGCTTCGTTGACATTATAAATGGCTTTGCTTCGCGGCACTTTGATCTGGTATTTTTTGCCGAAATCATTCAGATTCACCTTGTGCCGTTCTTCAAACTGATCCATCCGTGGCAGAAAAGTGTGGATACCCATAGATAGAAGGCGGCTCTCCAGTTTGATGAAAGAATAAAGCTCGGCATCGAAATTGGGGATGATCACATCTAACTTCTCCTTTTCGTGAATATATTCCAGCCTGCTCATCAGCACCTCGGTGCCTGCCGATGGGTAGGGAATCTGGTAGGTTTTATCCACGATATCGTGCATATAAATGCCGGGTTCGAGCGATTCGTAGGAAAGTCCGATAATGCGACAATTGAACGATGCCGCTTCGCGCAGCCCCCTGATGACGGCTACGCCGGGTCCGGGACTGTCAATGGCATTGAGGCCGGTAACGCCAATGGTGAACAGGGGTTTATTCGTCGTCATACTGTAAAAGCCTGTATTGGCGCATCATTTCAACAAAATCGAGCAAATCACGCTCGATGGTCATGGCCTCGGCTCGATAATCTTCCTGAATGGCTGCAACAATCTGCTCCTGACTCTGGCCTTTCCGCATCATGTTGAGCATCCCGAGGCCCACCGGATTCACCATAAACGACTCGCCCGAGGCCGGGTTGAACACAAAACCATTGTCGCTAACAGCGATATTACTTTTTATTTTCATACTTAACCGTAGGTTTAGTGATAAGAAAGTGCAAGATTAAGGCCTTTCCATCTTTTGGCTATCATGTTTTTTTTTCAAAGATGTGCAAAATTTTCGCCATCATCGCCAAAATCCCGGCTCTGCAATCTTATGCCTAAACGCTCTTTTTCGGGAAGAGCCTTGTATTCCGTAACAGAATACCCGGTCACCTGTTTGAATTGCGTCGAAAGATATTGCACACTGCTGTAACCCATCATAAAAGCAATCTCGCTCAGCGACAGCTCACCGTTTTGAATCAGCTCTTTCACCTTTTCGATGCGCTGAAGGATGATGTATTTTTCTAAAGTGATTTTTTCGTTGCGTGAAAACACTGTCGAAAGGTGCTGATAGCTTTTGTTGAAACGGCTCACTAAAAAGTCGGAGTTGCGCACCATGGCGTTGTACGTTGTGTGATGAACCAATTCCACGACCACCCGCTTTATGTCTTCGACCAGCACTTGTTCTCTATCCTCAATCACCCTGAAACCTAACGAAGAAAATAGGGACAAAAGAGTGTCCTCTTCAAACCCGGGTTCAAGCGAAAGCGTCACCTCACCCAATCGGGCATTGACAACTTTTATCGGGAGCTGCCGGAGTTCGCTCAGTAGCAGCTTCAGGCAACAGTCGCTCATCATATTGCCGAGCAGATACTTCTTTTGAATGTTTTCTTGCAAACCGATCGTTAACTGTAAGAAAGACAAAAGTAGTCTTTTTGCCCTAAAATGCCCCTGCCATGTGTGACTTCATGAATAATTGCAAAAGCCTTTCGTATATGCTTATACAAATTCAAAATCACCAAGAAACCTATACGCGAAAAGACCCAACCCGGCAGAAGCTGGAACATCGAAAACTATTTTCAAAGTCCGAAAAATTTGCACACAATCCCCTTGAGCAATCTGTTATGAAACAAAAAATGCCGCCGATTAGTGCAGCATTTTCAGTTTATGTCTTCACGAAAAGTATACTTCGGTTTTAAACCGGGAAGTTACGCATGGCATCACTAATTCTCAGGTATAGTTTCGATTCGGCAATATTTTTAGCCAGCAGCACCATATTTTTAATAGCCAAAGGGCTGCTGATGCCATGGCCAATCACCACATTGCCATTGATGCCGATGAGAGGACTTCCGCCCTGAAGCTCGTAATTGAAACGGCAGAAATAATCGTCGAGCAGTCCGCGTTTTTCCATGATTCTATACATAGCCTGAATTTGCTTAATGACTATGTTTCCCGTAAAACCATCGCAAACTACCACGTCGGCCTTGTCGTTAAACAGGTCGCGGCCTTCCACATTACCAACAAAGTTGTAGCTGGTGGTTTCTTTCATCAACGGGAAGGTGGACTGCACTAAAAGGTTGCCTTTTTTTTCTTCGGCTCCGATACTTAGCAAACCCACTTTGGGGTCTTCGATTCCGAGCACTGCTGTAGCGAACACTGAGCCTAGAAAACCGTACTGGTAAAGCACATCGTGTTTGGCATCGGGATTAGTCCCAACATCTAACAGTAAGCTGAAGCCACCATTAATCTTTGGGATTAGAATTACACTTGCCGGGCGGATGACACCGGGAATGGTGTTGATCACATGAACTGCGCCGACCATCATCACGCCGCTGTTGCCGGCGCTGGCAAAAGCATCAATTTTTCCTTTTTTCAGATGGTCGAAACCCACGACAATGCTCGAGTCGGGTTTACCCAGAAAAGCCTTCACCGGCTTTTCGCCCATGCCAATCACCTGAGGGGCATGGACGATTTCGGTAAAACCATTCAGTTGGGGATGTTTGCTCAAAAAATCGCTGATGATGCCTTCGTCGCCAAAAAGCACAATCGTAGCAATGCCTGCTACTTCTTTTTCGAGCAATAAAAGACTTCCCAATGTGGCATCAGGGGCAAAATCGCCTCCGGCAACATCAAGTCCAATCCGCAACATGCGTTAAAATGTCTTTGACAGGAGGTTGGCAGTCATTTACGACTTACTTCCTTCCATCACAAGCTGGCCTTTGTAATAAAGGTCGCCATCAACATAATAAGCCCTGTGATAAACGTGGATGGTTCCGGTAGTAGGGCATTTGGCCAAAGTTGGCATTTCGGCTACGTCGTGCGTTCTTCTTTTGTCTCTTCTGGTCGAAGAATGTCTGCGCTTTGGATGTGGCATTGTATTAGGTTTAAAATGTTTATATTCAGTATATTACGTGTTCAGGTCAAGGTTTTTCAAAGCATCCCATCGCGGGTCGGTTGTCGCCGATGCGCTCATTTGGCCGAGCAGATGAAGCGCCTGGGTGTTGCAACCCGGGCTGCCATCTTCCCTATCGGGATGGATGCGTCGAACGGGCAGAAGCAGGATGGCAAACTCAAAGAGAAACGGACTTACATCAAATTCGTGCAATTCGGCCGGAATCAGGATGATCTCGTCAGATTCTTCTTCGTAATGATCGCCATACTTGAGGATCAGTCGCTCGTTTCCTTCCACCGCTTGATGATAATTATCACCACAACGGTCGCACATCACCCCGAACCAACCGCCAAAAGTGAAATCAAGCTCAATCATACCGGCATGTTTGGTGATGTTCAGCGACACCCGAATATCGGCATCCTCCACCTCGTCACTGCCAAACATCTTGAAAAAAGCAAGGCCCAGATCGAAGGTGTAATGTGTTATGCCTAAAGGTAAACCGGCAACGGGAAGCAGATATTCAGTCCTGTTTTTCACAACAAAAACCAGTTTTAAAATCGGGCGGCAAAGATAGAAAATTCTATTAACCTACACAAATTAAACTTGTTTGTTAAGAAGAAGTGATCATTCAAAAAAACATTTTTTTTGTTACATTCGTATAAAACATTGAGGTACTGTAGATTACAATCCAAGAAGTCAATTAAAATGAGACTATTCAAAAAACTGTGTCAAATTGAAAAAATGGTATTAATAAATTTGACACATGAAAGAGAGAAAAAGACGTGCACCGCGTATTGAAGATTTGATACCGGATGCAGAGAAGCGACAGG
>Ga0232063_1183201_pt1 | contig 11077 bp, 8 predicted proteins | sample LAC_MetaT_7_FD_165509 | JGI IMG/M metagenome (GOLD analysis project Ga0232063, IMG submission 165509) | Metatranscriptome of anaerobic ammonium oxidizing microbial communities from anammox membrane bioreactor (MBR) in UC Berkley... | ecosystem: Engineered > Bioreactor > Anaerobic > Unclassified ... | reverse complement strand
TCCCCCTCATCCCCAGCACCTTCGTGATCGCTGCGGTCAGTGTCGTCTTCCCGTGGTCGATATGCCCGATCGTCCCTACATTCACGTGCGGCTTCGTCCGCTCAAATACTGCCTTGCCCATGCTCGCCTCTCCATTCTCTTGCTGGCAGTGTCCAGTAACCTGCCGTTTGTGAGCTCGTTTAAGCGACCTCGCCCTTCAGCACCTTTGTGGCGATGCTTTCCGGGAGCTGCTCGTAATGATCAAATTCCATCGTGAAGTTCGCACGTCCCTGCGACATACTGCGCAGGTCGGTAGCATACCCGAACATCTCAGACAGCGGGACGAAGGCGCTGATCGCCTGTACCCCACCGGGGCGCATCTCCAGCCCGGTCACGCTGCCGCGCCGTGCCGCAAGGTTGCCCTGCACTGCGCCGAGGTATTCATCCGGCGTGACAACCTCCACCTTCATGACCGGTTCGAGCAGCACGGGCGAGCCTTTTTGAGCGGCTTCCTTGAAAGCCATGCTGCCTGCGATCTTGAAGGCGATATCCGACGAGTCTACCTCGTGGAAGGAACCATCGATCAGGCGGACACGCACATCAACGACGGGATATCCAGCATATACGCCGCTGGACATGGCCTCTTCGATTCCCTCGCGAGTCGGTTTGATATACTCCTGAGGGATTGTCCCACCCTTGATCTTGTCTTCAAAGACAAAGCCGGAGCCCGGCTCGCCGGGTTCAGCCTCGATCTTTACGCGTGCGTACTGGCCATGGCCGCCCGTCTGGCGCTTGAATGTCACATCGACTGTCGCGGGGCGTGTGATCGTCTCGCGGTATGCGACGCGCGGGCGTCCGACGTTGCAGCCGACCTTGAACTCGCGCTTCATACGGTCGACGATGATCTCCAGGTGCAGCTCACCCATACCGGAGATGATTGTCTGGCCCGTCTGGTCGTCATAACGCACCTGGAAAGTTGGGTCTTCCTCGGCCAGCTTCTGCAGCGCATCAACCATCTTATCCTGGTCGGCCTTAGTCTTGGGCTCAACCGCCACCGCGATGACCGGGGTTGGAAACGCGATTTCCTCAAGGACAATGGCATCCGTGAGAGTAGCCAGCGTATCACCTGTGAAGGTGTTCTTCAACCCGAGAGTTGCTGCGATATCCCCTGCCCGAATCTCCTCGACATCTTCACGGCGATCCGCAAACATCCGGACGATGCGGCCCACGCGTTCGCGTTCGCCCTTGGTAGCATTGAGCACCGTGCCACCCGCCTTGATCACTCCGGAGTAAACCCGGAAGTACGCCAGGCGCCCCACATAGGGATCGGTGACGATCTTGAAGACAAGCGCACTCATCGGTTCGGAATCTGAAGGAAAACGTGTTTCCGGTTCACCTGTCTTGGGATTCGTACCCTGAATAGGTGGCACATCGAGCGGGGAGGGAAGATAGTCAACAACTGCATCGAGCAGAGGCTGAACACCCTTGTTCTTGAGTGCTGATCCACACAGCACAGGCTGCGCCTTGCCCTCAATTGTAGCTTTACGCAGCACAGCCTTCATCTCTGCTGAGGTAATCTCTTCTTCAGCCAGGTACTTCTCAAGGAGCGTGTCATCCAGCTCGATGATCCGCTCCATGATGATGCCACGTGCCTGGTTAGCCCACTCCAGCTCTTCTGCCGGGATTTCATGATACTTGGGTGTAGAGCCCAGTTCATCATCCCAGCTGATGGCCTGCCAGTCAAGAAGATCGATAACGCCTTTGAGCTTATCTTCCTGGCCCCAGGGGATCTGTACAGCGATCGGATTGGCACCGAGCCTGTCACGGATCATGCCAACAGCACGCACAAAGTTGGCGCCCACGCGATCCATCTTGTTGACAAAACAAATGCGCGGCACCCCGTAACGATCCGCCTGCCGCCAGACAGTTTCTGACTGCGGCTCGACACCTGCCACACCGTCAAAGACGACGACGCCTCCGTCCAGAACACGCAGGCTGCGCTGCACCTCGGCGGTGAAGTCGATGTGGCCGGGGGTGTCGATCAGGTTGATCTGCAAGCCGCGCCATTCCGCTGTGATGGCCGCCGCGGTGATAGTGATCCCACGCTCGCGCTCCTGCTCCATCCAGTCGGTTGTGGCAGTGCCTTCATGCACCTCACCGATACGGTGAATCCGACCAGTGTAGTACAGAATACGCTCAGTTGTGGTAGTCTTCCCCGCATCGATATGGGCGATCACGCCGATATTGCGGATGTTCTGCAAGTGCTCGGTCATCTCCAACCTCGTCCCTGGCCTCACCTTAGGGAGCCAGAGTGGTTCTCTGTTACCCCGTCAGTGAGTGCCAGCACCGTTCTACCAGCGGTAGTGGGCGAAAGTACGATTCGCTTCCGCCATACGGTGCACATCTTCTTTCTTTTTGATCGCTGTGCCCTGGTTGGCTGCAGCATCCATGAACTCCGCTGCAAGCTTCTGGGCCATGCCACGTCCGCTGCGTTGATTGGCAGCCTGGAGGATCCAACGCATAGCCAGGGATGTCTGGCGATACGGATTGACCTCAACGGGCACCTGATAGGTCGAACCACCTACACGGCGGGGCTTGACCTCGATGATGGGCTTCACATTGGCAAGCGCCTGCTCGAATACTTCATCGGGCTTACGCTTGGTCTTTTCTGCCACGATCTCCAGGGCATCGTACATCACAGTACGCGCCGTGCTCTTCTTGCCGCCTGTCATCAGGCGGTTTACGAACATCTCGATATGTATGTTGTTAAACTTCGGATCGGGTTCCACCCTGCGCTTAGGTGGACGGTATCGCCTAGGCATAGTCCATCTCCTACGACTTCAGCCGCAAACGAGCCGGCTATTTCTTGGGCCGCTTGGTGCCGTATTTACTGCGTCCCTGGCCGCGGGCGTTGACGCCGTCAGCGTCGAGCGTGCCACGGACGATGTGATAACGAACACCGGGCAGGTCCTTAACACGGCCACCACGCACCAGTACAACCGAGTGCTCCTGCAGGCTGTGGCCTTCGCCGGGGATATAAGCAGTCACCTCGATATTGTTACTGAGGCGCACCCTGGCGATCTTGCGCAGCGCTGAGTTTGGCTTTTTGGGTGTCATGGTACGCACCTGCGTGCAGACTCCACGCTTCTGTGGTGCGCCCTTCGGCTGACGCGTGCGCTTCTGTGTGAAGCTGTTAAACGTATACTGCAGCGCCGGAGCCTTGCTCTTCTTCTTTTTCGGGCTACGCCCTTTGCGGATCAATTGATTGATCGTCGGCACCTTAAGCCTCCCAACCGTGACAGTGTGACGCCGGGCGCCACATCGTTACATAACTTCGTCAATCTGGCGCGCATAACGGGCGTACGCTACGCCTGACGCCCGTTTTCTTCCCTTCGCAATCAAGAAGGCCATCGCAAGACGGATGACCTTCCTTGCGAGCCATTATCCAATTCAGCGACAGAGGCTCTCGCCTGCACGTAGCATGGCTTAAGCGGGAAGAAACGAGCTTATCGCTGACCCAATGATCACAGCGAGGTGAGATTTTAGCGTGTCAGTACAATCCTGTCAACAAATACTTGAACCAATTTCGTGCTCGCCCTCGTCGGGGTCTGTACTGCGGCTGAGCCTAAAATGAAACGGGCAGGTCAGAAGACCTGCCCGCTGTCATTCCTCCGAACTCCGGGATACTACTCGCCTGTCCCTTCCAGGTTTGACTCAGCCAGGCCGACGATCCCGGTGGGGATGGTAGGCTGGCGGCTTTTCTCCTCCTGCTTGCCAAACTTGATGACTTCACCCGTGTCGGTGACGGCCTCAACGGCAAGTCCGAGGCTCTGCAGCTCTTTGACCAGCACTCGGAAGCTGGCAGGGATACCCGGGTCTTGAATCTGCTCGCCCTTGACAATAGCCTCGTAGGTGCGCACACGCCCCTGGACATCGTCACTCTTGATGGTCAGCATCTCCTGCAGAGTGTACGCGGCACCGTAGGCCTCAAGCGCCCACACCTCCATCTCACCAAATCGCTGGCCGCCAAACTGGGCTTTACCGCCCAGCGGCTGCTGGGTGACCAGTGAGTATGGGCCTGTGGACCGGGCGTGTACCTTGTCCTCAACCAAGTGCGAGAGCTTCAACATGTGGATCATGCCCACGGTTACAGCGCGGTCAAATGGCTCGCCGGAGCGGCCATCATAGAGCACCTGCTTGCCGACAATCGGCAGCGGCTGGAGGAGATCATTCTGAACCTGTTCTGCTACTGCGAGGATCTCCTCGCTGCTGAGGCCAGCTTCGATCTCGCGGCCGCTTGCTCTGATCCACAGGGTCAGGCACGCATCGATCGCGGCCTGATCGGCGAGCTGGCGCTCGGACTGCGGGCGGGGATCGTCTTCAAACAGAAGGATCAAGTCTGGGTCATACCCGCGTTCGCGCAGCCACTCGCGCAGCACTGAACGGCGGGCATATGTCTCATCCAGGGCCAGCCGATCGCGGTTATAACGCTCGTCCTGACCAAGCCACGCGTCGATGTACATCTGGCGGGCTTCAGCATCATCTTCGATGGCGTCCGGATCATAGCTATATTCCTTCAGCCAGTTCCAGGCATCCTCTGTCACCGAATGCCAGGCGGCATCGATCATCCAGGCACGTGACAGTTCAGCTTCGATTTCCAGCTCATTTGCGCCGTCGAAGACAGGAGTAACCGCGCGGAAGCCCAGGCGGTCAGCGGCCCACCCCAGGTGTGTTTCAAGGATCTGGCCGATGTTCATACGGCCGGGCACACCCAGCGGATTGAGGATGATGTCTATAGGCGTGCCATCCTTCAAGAACGGCATATCCTCGATGGCCACGACCTTGGAAATCACTCCCTTGTTTCCATGCCGCCCGGCCATTTTGTCACCCTCGGTGAGCTTGCGGCGCTGGGCCACGGATACCCGCACCATTTGCTCAACGCCTGCCGGCAAATCGCGATGCTCCTTGCGATCAAACACGCGCACATCGACCACCTTGCCGCGCTCGCCGTGGGGCAGGCGCAACGAAGTATCCTTCACCTCGCGGGCCATCTCACCGAAAATCGCGCGAAGCAGCTTCTCTTCAGGTGAGAGTTCCTTCTCACCTTTCGGTGTGATCTTGCCGACGAGGATATCGTTCGGTCCTACCTCGGCGCCGATGCGGATAATGCCGAACTCGTCGAGGTCTTTGAGAGCATCCTCGCCCACGTTCGGGATATCCGGGGTGATCTCTTCAGGCCCGAGCTTGGTGTCGCGCGCTTCGACCTCATGTTTCTCGATGTGGATGCTGGTGAATTTATCCTCACGCACCAGGCGCTCCGAGATCAGAATGGCGTCCTCGTAGTTGCCACCTAACCAGGAGAGGAAGGCCACGAGAACGTCGTGTCCCAGCGCCAGACGCCCCTGGTCGGTCGAGGAGCTGTCAGCAATGACATCACCCTTCTTGATCAACTGGCCACGTGTTACTACCGGACGCTGGTCGATGCAGGTGCTCTGATTTGAACGCTGGAAGCGGCGCAGCCGATAGATGCGCTCCTCACCGTTGGTATGGCGCGCGATGACACGCTCGCCTGTTACACTAAGGACCTCACCATCAGCATCTGCGACGATCACCTGTCCGGAGTCACGTGCCGCCTGGAACTCCATACCAGTGCTTACTATGGGCACGTCCGGCTGCAAAAGCGGAACTGCCTGGCGCTGCATGTTGGAGCCCATCAGTGCACGGTTCGCGTCGTCATGCTCCAGGAACGGGATCAGCGCGGCGCTGATGCCAACAATCTGGCGCGGGGCTACATCGATGTAATCCACACGGGCAGCACGCGCGAAGCGGAACTTCTGGCTTTCGCGCACCGAGACACGCTGCTGGATGAAGTTGCCGTAATCATCGAGCTGCGCGTTGGCTTGCGCAATCGTGTAGCGATCTTCCTCATCCGCCGAGAGGTACTGGATGTCCTGCGAGACGAACGGGCGCACGTTGATAGCTTCGACGCTAAGTTTTGCGAGCTTCTTCTGCAGCGCCTCGTCGACAACGCTTCCCTCGCTGGCAATTGTCTTACTGCCGTCTACTACATCCTCACTCAGGATGCGATGGAGCAGCATGGGATCGCCTGGGGCAACACGGTGCAGCACGCGGCGATACGGTGTTTCGATGAAACCATATTCATTGACTTTGGCGTATGTTGCCAGACGGCCGATCAGACCGATGTTGGGTCCTTCCGGGGTCTCAATCGGGCAGATACGACCATAGTGACTGTGATGCACGTCACGCACATCGAAGCCTGCACGCTCACGGCGCAGACCTCCCGGACCGAGCGCCGACAACGTGCGCTTATGGGTCAGCTCCGACAGCGGGTTGGTCTGATCCATGAACTGCGAAAGCTGCGATGACCCGAAAAACTCGCGAATCGCGGCAACAATCGGGCGGATGTTGATCAGCGTGACGGGTGTTAGTCCCTCGCTCTCGCGGATCGACATATGCTCGCGGATGACGCGCTCGGTACGGCGCAGACCTACGCGCAGTTTATTCTGAATGAGTTCGCCCACGGTCTTCACACGGCGGTTGCCCAGGTGATCGATATCATCGGGCTGCACGACTCCTGTGTTGATCATAATCATGCGCTCAACAACTTTGACCAAGTCGAGCTTGGTCACCGTGCGCATGGTACGCGGGATACGATCATCCAGGTCAAGGCGCTGGTTCAGTTTGTAACGGCCAACACGCTCTAAATCATAGCGACGCTGGTCGAACAACTGTGATACGAGGTACTCCCGGGCGTTATCCAGCGTAGGCGGATCGCCGGGACGCATACGCTTGTAGAATTCAATCAGTGCCTGTTCAGGCGGCGAAAAGTTCTTTTTCGTCTCAAAGACAGGCTCCTGCTTGATGGTGCCCTGGATGAACTGGTGGTCCGGATCGATGTCGACCCGCGAGAAGAGCGCCAGCAGTTCTTCATCGCTGCCCTCTTTTAGCGGCGACAGATCGCCGGTGCCATCATCGACAGCAGACAGGGCGCGCAGGAACAACGTCACAGGTACGGTGCGTTTGCGATTGAACTTAATTGTCAAATAGTCGCTGCGGCGCGATTCAAACTCCATCCACGCGCCACGATCCGGGATCAGCTTGGCATTAGCCAGCGTGCGTCCGGTGGTCAGGTCCTTGTCGGCATCGAAATAGACGCCCGGTGAACGGATGAGTTGGCTGACAACTACCCGCTCTGACCCGTTGATAATAAATGTGCCCTGGTCGGTCATGAGCGGGAAATCGCCCAGGAAGATATCTGAGACGATCACCTCGCCCGTCTGGGTGTTGATCAGCGCCACCTTAACGTAAAGGGGCGAGGCGAAGGTCATGTCGCGCTCAAGGCATTCATCCTCATCGTACTTAGGCTCCTCGAACCAGTAAGTCAGGCCAAACTGGCGGGACTCCTCAGTATTGCTGGGGAAGAACAGCTTCAGCGCACCATTAAAACTCTCGATTGGAGAGAGTTCGTTGAACAGTTCGGCCAGGCCTTCTGTGGTGAACCAGCGAAAAGATTGCAGCTGCACCTCGATTAAGGTTGGCAATGTGTGAACATCTGTAATGCGAGCGTACGACTTAGTCTGCAAATCGCGTGACATTCACCTTCTCCTTGCGGTGCACTCGCAGCACCTGTCGATCACGCTACAACACAAAACAAGGCATCGCTGCACGCCAGCACACAGCCAGCTTGCGCTGCCTTTTCATTCAACTGTGGGATTGCCAAGCGATCCCCATAGCTCCTCAGTTACCGTGAATGATAAGAATAACATAGTCGAAAGGCCAAGTCAAGGTGCATCGCGGATGCACGCACGAACTATTGTACAGCTTAAGCGGGATTCGTACCAAAAGCATTGACCCCCACCCCTGCTGGTTCTATACTGCGGGGATACAGGCAGCCACAGGAGCACTGGACCACATGGAATCGCGTACCTTTCATAAACCGGTTACCGCAGCAGGCCTTGTTGCTGCATTGGCGGCACACTTCGACGAGGGGCATATCACCACGCGAGTACAGGTAGTGTCGCCCACCTATTCGGTCGTGCATATCGATACAATCGAAATGGACCGCGGCGGACGGCGCCGTACAGCTTTGTCGATCAACGTGGTGCAGAAGGATGAGTTTGTAGAGGTCTCGTTCGACGAGCAGGATGTGTTAGGGCCTGCGGGGGATCTGCTCGGTGTTGGTCTGCGCGCGCTGCGCAATCCACTCACCGCAATCGGGCGCCTGGCTGACGTTGCCGATGACCTGGAAACCCTCAGCATCTCCGAGTCGGTATGGAAGGCCGTTGAACACTATGCAGCAAATGCCCGGGAACCTGAAGGACCACGCGATATCGTTATCTGCCCCTACTGCATGACCGCCAACAAAGTCGGTGTGCTTAAATGCCCGGCTTGTGGCGCTCCACTGGGTGATGTCCAACCACGGAGCTGACAAAAGGGCTGCCAGGATACTCTCTGGCAGCCCCTATTTACGAAACACATCTGCAGCATTTAGCGACGCAGGCGCGAGTTGATCGCCACCAGCGCATCGGACGCAACGTTCTGTACAGCACCAGAAGCTTTCCTCAACACCCGGCGCAGCGCACCGATGATGAAGAAGTCCTGCGCGAGTGTTGTGGCAACTTCCTCAGCCGGCCCACCTACATGCATCACCGCGGAAGCCCACGTCAACCCCGCCCCAAACCCTACGACCGCGATGGTGTCACCGGGTTTGCAGCGGCCTTCTTCCATCGCCTCAACCAGTGCTACCGGGATCGAAGCAGCGGATGTATTGCCGTAACGTTCAATATTCATATAAAAGCGATCTTCAGGCACTTTCATCAGACGAGCAGCGGCCTCGACAATGCGATGGTTGGCCTGGTGCGGGATGAACAGATCAATATCATCCGCACTCATATCTGCCTCCGCGAGTACCCGACGGAGAGATCGACCGAGCACACGCGCGGCAAACTTGAACACCTCGCGCCCGTTCATGCGAATGTATTGCTCCCGTTTTTCCAGCACGTCCTGGTCGAATGGCTTGATCGCCCCACCCCCGGGAACAATCAGGTGCTCATAACCGCTGCCATCTGAGCCAAGCTCGTAAGACAATATACCAGTGGGTGTGCTGGAGGCCTGCAGCACGACCGCCCCAGCCGCATCACCAAACAACACGCAGGTGGTGCGATCAGTCCAGTCCAACGCCTTGCTGATCTCCTCGGCCCCTATCACAAGGATCGTGTCGTATCCCCCGTTGACAATGAACTGCTGGGCAACAACCAGGGCATAGACCCACCCTGTGCATCCGGCAACCAGAGTGAAAGCCCCACATTTGCAGCCGAGCATGTCCTGGACCTGGCTGGATACCGGCGGTAGAAGATAATCTGGGGATGAGGTCGCTACGATGATCAGATCGATATCGCGCGCCCTGACACCGGCAACCCTCATGGCCTCTTCAGCCGCCCGTGCGGATATGACTGACGTGGGTTCGTCTGGCCCGGCGATCCGGCGTTCTTTGATACCTGTCCGCGTGGTGATCCATTCGTTCGAGGTGTCAACCATTTGCTCAAGCTCGGCATTGGTCATGACGCGCTTGGGCACGTACTTACCCCATCCCGTAATGCGTGCGTACCGACTGGCTACTGCCATGCTCATTCCCCCTCTCAAACACGGTGCAGGCCAGCAGAAATCTGGGCTGGCCTGCGTGCCGATTGCTAGTGCCTATGACCGAATATCAAACAGCAGTCATCGGGTTCCGCGCAGTGGATCGGCGGCGGTGGCTGAGAATCGCTATCACAGCCAGAGCCGAGCCCACCACTGACGTAATCGCAGCAATCACCACCGCAGGTGGAACACGCCGAATGCGCATCAACACCCGCGGTTGATCAGCAGAATGCTCCTCAGTAATGCTGCCGGCCGCGCTGGTCAGCTGGGCTCGCAGCCCTGCTACATAGGCTGCCTTGGGATCCACAGGGACAAGCGCTTGTTTCACAGCATGGGCCAGTTGAAGCAGCCCCCCAAGACCGGGTTCCGTTGCACTATACGCCCGTGCGAGCTGCCCTGCAGCACGCTCGTCGTGGAGCAGCGCATCTGCGTGCTCAGCGAGTGTTTCCTCAATGTGACTGCGTCGTTGGATTAACTCAAACCTGTCTCGCATGTCCGTCTTTGTTGTACCTCATTCTCCCAACCCGTGTGATTGCTACCAAATGCATTAACTGCTACACGATGTAACACACGCCACTCGCAGAAGTTGCTATCTCTATCTCAAAGCCAACCTGAACATGACGAATGTCATCTCTCTGAAGCGGCATCCACCTACCTAGCGACGGGCGCGGGTCGAGCGGCGCCGGGCAGAGAGGATCGTTCGCGTTGGGCGCTGCAGGCGCTCGATCTCATCCCGCAGTGAAAGAAGGGTACGGTGGTACAGCGATTTGATTGCACCTTCAGTGCGCCCCATAATCTCGCCGATCTCTGCATTGGACAACCGTTCGGTGAACTTCAGGATAAGGAGCTGCTGGCGGTCATCTGGAAGGCTGCGAATCGCGCGCAGCAGCAGCTCCTGCTCTTCGCGCTGCTCTGTGATATGCTCCGGGGCTTCGTGGCTCAGGCTTTTCACGATCAGATCATCCAGCGATACCAGAGTTCTTCGCTTGCGATCGCGGTGCCAGTTCACCACCAAGTTGTGTGCAATACGATATAACCATGCCGAGAACGGCAGCCCGCGATCCTGGTACTTATGAATGTGCTGCAACGCGCGGTGAAATACGCGCGCGGTCAGGTCTTCGGCGTCTTCATGATTTCCTGTGCGATAGTACACATAATTGTAGATACGCTTCACATAGCGTTCATATAGTTCACCGAAGGCCAGGGTGTCCGATTTGGCCATCTCGACCAGCTCACGCTCGTCGACATCTGCCATGGGACGGTTTTCGTCAGCCACAAGAACACTTTTCCAATATGCGCGTTACGTTTATGACACCTGACATAGGAGGCAGCCTGAGGGCTGAGGCAGTGAGAACCTTACTCAGAGACGAGTATACCTGAGAGTATGGAGAGGCGGCAACGCACGCTTGCCCGGCGGACGCCCCATGGCCTACAGAAC
>Ga0232063_1082197_pt1 | contig 11108 bp, 10 predicted proteins | sample LAC_MetaT_7_FD_165509 | JGI IMG/M metagenome (GOLD analysis project Ga0232063, IMG submission 165509) | Metatranscriptome of anaerobic ammonium oxidizing microbial communities from anammox membrane bioreactor (MBR) in UC Berkley... | ecosystem: Engineered > Bioreactor > Anaerobic > Unclassified ... | reverse complement strand
TTCCTGGTGCGTGTAGACGCGAGAGACGGGGATGCGGTAGCGCTGCATCTGGGCGGCGACGAAGTTGTCCAAGGAGGAAATCGACTCGTTGGTCGGGCGCTGATCGTCGTAGTTGCCGAGCACGACGATGCCGAGGTTGTTGCGGTTGTTCTCTCCGCCGGCGTGCGCGCCCTGCAGCGACAGCGGCCGCCCCTCCCAGACACGCCCCGAGGGATCGATGACGTAGTGGTACCCGATGTCCGCCCAGCCGTTGCCGTTGACGTGGGCGGCGCGGATGGCCTCGATGCGGCGAGACGCGGCGGCGTCGCTGGTAGACGTGAAGGGCGTCATGCCGTCGTGGTGGACGGTGATGCGATTGATGCCGCCCATGGGGTCGGCCCGGGAGATGATCGGGCTTTGACGCGTCCAGGCGGAGCGAGGGACGACGCCCTGCACGGGCGCCTGGCCGGCCCGCTCGCGGCGCCACTCGTCGAGCCAGCCGGGCTTGTGCGAGACCACGTCGGGGGCCGGGCGGTCGTACACCGGGGCATCCGGGAGGGGTCGGCGTCGTTGAGCGGACCGGGTGGTGCCGCAGCCGCCGAGGATGAGGCCCGCCCCGGCGATCGACGCGCCGAGAACGAGGCCGCTCCGAACGATGTCCCGCCGCGTGATTCCGTCCATAGAGACCCGTTCCATCGGTCGAAAGGCTCGCCGGGGTGCAGAGTGCGGCGGCCGTGCCGCGCGAGTGCTCGCCACGGCGTGGATCGTACCATTCGCACCGGATCTGTGCAGGTCAAAACGGCGGAATCCGGACCGGCTTCGCGCTACCCTTGCACCCCATGAATCCGTCTGATAACCGAACCGTCTCGATCCTGCTCCGGTCGGCCGCGGCGGGCCTGCTGGCGGTGTGCTGTGCGACCGCCTCCGGCCAGGATGAGGCCGCCCCGACCGAGGCCGAGGCCGCCCTGATGGAGCCGGACGTGCAGTGGTCCGGATCGGCGAGTCTTGGCCTGCACGGGGCATCCGGGAACACCGAGCGGCTGAGCGTGCGGAGCGACCTCGCCCTCTCGCGGGACACCGCCCGGTTCGAGACGGACTTCACGGCCGTCTACTCGTACGCGACGGAAGAGGGCAACGAGAGCGCGAACCGCCTCGACACGAAACTCCGCAACGACTGGCTGATCGAGGATTCGCCGTGGCGGTACTACGGGAGGGCGAGGTACGAGTTCGACGAGTTTCAGGACTGGCGGCACCGGGTCTCGGGCGGGCCGGGCGTCGGGTACCTGTGGAGCAAGACCGAGCGGCTCTACTTCCTGACGCGGGCCGGCGTGGACGTGACGCGCGAGTTCGGCGGCGAGGACGACACCATCACGCCCGAGGGCGTCCTGGGGTTCGACCTCCAGTATCACCTGAGCGAGAGCCAGCGGCTGGTGTGGGTGTTCGACTTCCTGCCGGACGTGTCGGAGTTTGGGCCGTACCGCTTCGAGACCAACGCCGCCCTGGAGATCGACATCGACCGAACCAACGGGCTGTTCCTGAAACTCGGCGTCGAAGACCGGTACGACTCGACCCCCGGCCCGGACAAGAATCGCAACGACTTCGTGTACTTCATCACGCTGGGCTGGAAGTTGTGACGCGAGCAGAGCACGAAGCAAAGCAGAGCACGAAGCGCAAGCGAGTGCCTACGCCCCAACGCCTCAAAGCCGCCGCTCACGCTCCCGCCCGCAACCCGCTCAACCACGTGCACCAGATGCTCAGCACCAGCAGCATGTAGAGCCGCTGCGAGTGGTCGCGTCCGTGCCAGGGGTTGATGCTCTTCTCGCCCGCCGCGTCGTGCTCGCGGAGCATCCGGCGCACGAAGCCCATGTTCAGTTCGACGCCCGCCTCGGCCAGACCCGGGAAGGGGTCCGCCGATTCGAGGTGGTCGTAGAGCAACTGCCGCATCCCGCCGTAGTCGGTGCGGAACCACTCGCCGATGGGGATGGCGAAGCCCATCTTGGGGCGGTCCACGATCTCGGCTGGGAGGTACTTGCGGGCGACGGCGCGGAGGAGGCCCTTGCGCTGGCCGCGGGGCATGAGACGTTGGGGCGGCAGCGCGAGGGCTGCCTCGGCGAGCGTCGTGTCGAGGAATGGCGCTCGCACCTCGACCCCCGCCAGCATGGACGCCGTATCCAACTTGCGGAGCATGTCCCCCGGCAGGTGGTGTTCGAGGTCGTAGGCGCGCGCGTCGATCGCATCGCTCACCCACGATTCTTCCAGGTCCCGCGCCGCCGAGCGCAGCAGTCGATGCGAGTCCCGTGAACAGAAGATCGCCAGCAGGTCCCGGTACTCTCTCCCCGATCCCGCCGCGTTCGCCAACAGGAACCGGGCGAGTTTGTCCGCGACGGATTTCGGATCACGCCGCGGCAGGACGCCCGCGAGCCACGCGCCGATGACCCGCAGCGAACCGAAGATGGAGAACGCGTCCAGCACGCGGCAGGTGATGTACCGCTCGTATCCCAGGAACAACTCATCCCCGCCGTCGCCGGACAGCAGCACGCCCACCTCTCCGGCCGCCGCGCGACACGCCCAGTACGTCGGCAGAAGCGAGCTGTCACCGAACGGCAAGCCCATCGTCCTGACGAGCAACTGCAGATCCTCCACCGGACTCGCGTCGGCGTCCACGACCACGTGGCGCGTCCCCAGCCGAGCCGCGACCATCCCAGCGAAACCCGACTCGTCGTACCGCGCATCGGGCATCCGCACGCAGATGGTTGTGAGCAGACCGGACGTCCTGACGGACGCCGCGTAATGAGACACCAGCGACGAGTCCACGCCCCCGGAGAGCAGGCACCCGACAGGAACGTCCGCCTCCATGCGCGCCGATACCGCGGCTCGAAGAAGCCCGTCGATGCGGTCACGCGTTGACCGGCTCGGACCGGGGACAGGAAGGCTGCGCTTGACGCGAGCAGCATACTTCGGGCCGAGGCGACGCCGCTCGACTCGAGCTCGCTCAAGCCCGGCCCATGGATCAATCTCCATGAACGATGCACGCGACAACTGCTCAACCCGGGAGATCGGCACCGCGAGTGCGTGGTAGCCGAACCGCAACCACTCGGGCAACGATCCGCCCCACACCGTTGACGCCACCTCGTCCACCGCGACTCGTGCAAGACCGGCGACCGTGCTTCCGAACCAGAACTCTCCGATCTCCGGCGCCGGCATGACATACAGAGGCTTCTCGCCGAACGGGTCTCTCACCAAGGCCATGCGGCCCGAGCATTCCCCCCACGCGGCCAGGGCGAACATCCCCTCGAGCCGATCAAGGGTTCTCGGCCCCCACTCCCTCCACCCGTGCAGCAGCACCTCGGTGTCGCTGTGGTCGCTGAAGAACTCGTGCCCCGCGGCCTCCAACTCGCGGCGCAACTCGCGGTGGTTGTAGATGCACCCGTTGAACACGACCGCGACGACGCCGGGGCCGCACTTGGGGCAGACGTGGGCGCGGAGGGGTTGGTATGGCTCGCCCTCGCGGGAGATGAGGGCGGGGGTGTCGAGGGAGGATGCGGGCGACAACCGCTCCCTTACGGTCGCGGCTCGTTCGGAGGTCGCGGCTCGTTGGGGCGCGCCGATGACCATCGGCTGTGCGCCGCCGGCGTGGTCGATGATGCTCAGGCGCCGGTGGATCAGGGCGACGTCCACCACCTCGCCGCTCGCCCGCACCACGCGCTGCCTGAATCGCCCGCACCCGTCCGGGCCGCGGTGCCTGACGGACTCGTCCAGCACGTCCAGCCACGCCTCGGGGATGGCGTCGAACGTCGAGGGCGGGGCCTCGCCCGCCGACTGCCAGACCCTCAGCACGCCGCCGATGCCGCACATGACCGCGAAGGGTACTCTCTCCGCATGGCCGACCACCTGACCGTGCCGAGCGTGCAGCACGAGTACCCGGGCCTGCCGCGGCTGAGCGAACTCCAGATCTACAAGCGGCGCGAGACGGTGTTCCTGGTGCTCGCGGGCCTGTTCCTCGGCACGCTGGCGATGCTGAACATCCTCGGCATCACGCGGTTCATCAAGCTGTACCAGATCGGGGACTCGGGGTGGGTGTTCGCGGTCGCGGTCGGGGTGCTGCCGTACCCGATCACGTTCCTCTGCACGGACTTCATCAGCGAGCTGTACGGGCGGGCGCGGGCCAGCCGCGTGGTCTGGGTCGGGTTCGTGCTGAACCTGTGGGTGGTGCTGATCCTGTGGTTCGGCGGCCTGCTGCCGGGGTGGGAAGCCCGAGACCCTGCCACCGGCGAGATCGTCCGCGACGCCGCCGGGCGGCTGCCGGTCTTCTTCGAGGTCAAGGCGCTGGCGTTCGGCGCGGTCGCGGCCAGCATGATCGCGTACCTGACGGCCCAACTGGTGGACGTGTACGTCTTCCACTTCTGGAAGAACCTGACGAAGGGCCGGCACCTCTGGCTGCGCAACAACGGCTCGACGCTCGTGAGTCAACTCGTGGACACCGTCGCCGTCATCACCATCACGCACTACTGGGCGAGGGCGCTCCCGCCCCCGGCGGACGGCGTGGCGATCTGGCAGCACCTCGGGCTGTTCATCGCGACCGGGTACGCGTTCAAGGCGGTGTGCGCGTTCGTGGACACGCTGCCGTTCTACATCGGCGCGCCGCGCCTGGCGAGGTACCTCCGCCTGCCGCCGCCGACGCACTGGCCCCACCCGCCCGCCGCGGCCGCGATAGAGTCGGGCGTCGGGTGATCACTATGCGGATTGAACGCGAAGGACGCGAAGAGCGCGAAGGAATTGGAGTCGGAGCGGGACAGCGCCGGGACGGGTCTCAACATGTCTCCGCTCCCTTCGCGTACTTCGCGACCTTCGCGTTCCAGCCCCTGACGCTCTCGCCCCTGCAAGGCGGAGCCGGTACGATCACCGCCGACTGCGAGCCACGACCATGCCCGACCCGTACACGCCAGCCCCGAAGGACAAGTTCACGTTCGGCCTCTGGACCGTGGGCAACACCGGCCGCGACCCGTTCGGCGAGCCGACGCGCCCACGCTGGTCGCCCGCCGAGATCGTCGGCCTGCTCGGCGAAGTCGGCGGCGTCTACGGCGTCAACTTCCACGACAACGACCTGGTGCCGATCGATGCCACCGAGGCCGAGGCCGAGGCGATCAAGCGGGAGTTCGCCGCCGCCCTCAAGCGGGCGAAACTGCGCGTGCCCATGGCGACCACCAACCTCTTCAGCGACCCGGTCTTCAAGGACGGCGCGTTCACCAGCAACGACGCGGAAGTGCGGGCCTACGCGGTGCGGAAGACGATGCGGGCCATGGACCTCGGCGCGGAGTTCGGCGCGCAGGTCTACGTCTTCTGGGCGGGCGCGAGGGCGCCGAGACCGACGCCGCGAAGGACCCGATCGAGGCGGAGGAGCGCTTCCGGCGGGCGATGAACTTCCTGTGCCGGTACTCGCTGGAGCGCGGCTACGACTACCGCTTCGCGCTCGAAGCCAAGCCCAACGAGCCGCGCGGGCACATGTTCTTCCCGACGACCGGACACTACCTCGCGTTCATCGGCACGCTCGACCACCCGGAGATGGTGGGCGTGAACCCGGAGGTCGCGCACGAGCACATGGCCGGCCTGAACTTCGTCCACGCCGTCGCCCAGGCGCTCGGCGCGGGCAAACTGTTCCACATCGACCTCAACGACCAGGAGTTCGGGCGATACGACCAGGACTTCCGGTTCGGGTCCGCGAACCTCAAGCAGGCGTTCTTCCTCGTGAAACTCCTCGAGGAGCGGAAGTGGGACGGCTTGCGCCACTTCGACAGCCACGCCTACCGCACGTCCGACCGCGACGACGTGATCGAGTTTGCGCGCGGGAGCATGAGGACCTACCTGATCCTGCGCGAGAAGGCCCGCCGCTGGGCGAAGGACGGCGAGGTTCGCTCGCTGCTGCGCCGGATCGCCCGCGATTCGAAGGACGTCGACGCCCTGACGGCCTCGTTCACGCTCGGCAAGGCGGAGACGCTGCTGGCGATGCGGTTCGACCGCGAGAGGCTCGCCGCCCGGCCTCTGCCCTACGAGCGGCTCGACCAGCGCACCATGGAAATCCTGATGGGCGTGGACTGAGTGGCACAGGCGTCCCGCCTGTGCGCCTCCGGGTTGAAAAGTCCCACGGCACGGCCCCAGGGGGCCATCGTTCAGAGACTCCCTTCGCCGACTCCCCGTGCCTCAGCCCGCACGTCGCTCGGACTCCATCCCGGCCGCCCCGGCGTTGCGCGCCATCGGCTTGGCGGGCGGCTCCTCGGCCCGCTCGGGCCAGACGTTGTCGACGAACCGGCCGGTCTTCAGCCCCCACGCGGTGTGCACGACGCGCGTGACCACGATGCCGGTCGCGAACCCGATGACGAACGCCCAGCCGTGGGAGACGCCGAACGCCTCCTGGAGCGTGTACATCAGGCCCATCGCCGTCGTGTAGTACACCGGCGAGAGCATCGTCCGCTCAAACTGGATGAGCGAAGCGTCCTTCAGGAAGGACCGCGTCGATCCGCGCTGCCTGCCCCCCTTCCGGAGGGGCTTCCAGTGGTTCGCGAGCCAATGCAGCGCGAAGTAGATCACAACGTCCACCACGAGGTCGATGCCCCCCGCGGCGAGCGTCACCAGGAACGGGTGCTCATCCGCCCCGATCCAGTTGCCCACGACGGTGACCGGCCACTTGGCGATGACGATCGCGAGCAGCCCCGCGGCCACGATGTTCGCGTTGATGTTGACGATCCGTTTGCGCTGGTAGATCTCGAAGAGGCGCTCGAACATGGGGCGAATCCTAGGGCAGGACGGGATCGGGACAGATCTCAGCCGCCGCGCCTCTGAGCCGATCGCGGGCGATCCGGATCGCGTCGGGGTTCGCGTCGCAGGCACGCGTACGCCGCCCCGCCGCGAGCGCGGCCAGCGCGGTCGTCCCGCTGCCGCAGCACGGATCGAGCACCACCCCGCCGGGCGGACAGCACGCCCGCACCAGCACGTCCAGCAGGGCAAGAGGTTTCTGGGTCGGGTACCCCGTTCGTTCCGCGGCCATGTTGTTGATCGAGGGGATGAGGAGCACGTCCGTGGCCTTCTTCGTTCGACCCCGCAGCCGACGGCTCGTCGCCGGCACGCGAGGCGGGTCGAACCAGTACCGCTCCGGATCGACGGCGTAGAACAGGATGTCGTCGTGCTTGCGGGCGAAGCGGCGGGCCGAGGAGCCGCCCAGCCCGTAGGCCCACACGAGATGGTTGACGAAGTGGTCCGCGCCGAGCAGGCGGTCGAGGAGCAGCCTCGCGTGGTGGCTCGTCCGCCAGTCCACGTGCAGGAGCACGCAGGCGGTGGGCTTGAGAGCAGGAAGCGTGGCCGCGAGCCTCATCTCGAGCCAGCCGACCCAGGCGTCGACCGTCGCCCACGAGTCGTCGAATCGGCCTGCCCGGCCTGCGCGCGGGCCGCCGGTGTTGAACGGCGGATCGGCGTACAGCAGGTCGACGCTCGCGCCCGCCAGCATCGCCGCGGCGTCCAGCCAGTCCGCGCACAGAAGCAGCGCCGGCGCGTCCGCCGCGGCATCGCCTTCGGGCGTGGTCCATTCCGGATGCATGGAGGTCAGGCCGGCCCGACCGGGGCACGCCCCACCGAAACGTAACGGAACCCCAGCGGCACGACGTCCTCGGCGTGGTAGAGGTTGCGCCCGTCGAAGATCACCTTCGACCTCATCAGCCCGGCCAGTTTCTCGAAGTTCGGACTCTTGAACTCGTCCCAGTCCGTGCAGATCACGAGCGCATCCGCCCCTTTGGCGGCGTCGTAGATGTCCTTCGCGACCGTCATCTCCGGCCCGATCTCGGCGGAAGCGTTCGCGGCCGCGACGGGATCGTACCCACGGACACTCGCTCCCTGCTTGAGCGCGGCGCGGATGAGCGTCAGCGCCGGCGCCTCGCGGATGTCGTCGGTGCGCGGCTTGAACGCCAGCCCCCAGAACGCGAGCGTCCTGCCGTGCAGCCCCCCGCTCGACGCGAAGTGGTCGGCGATCTTGGCGAAGAACCGCTCTCGCTGGCGGCGGTTGACCTCATCGACGGCCTTGGAAAGCGCCATGTCGTAGTCCGACTGCTCGCCCATGGCGATGCAGGCGCGCGTGTCCTTGGGGAAGCACGACCCGCCGTAGCCCAGGCCGGGGTACAGGAAGTGGTGCCCGATGCGCTTGTCGGAGCACATCCCCTCGCGCACGCGGTTGATGTCCGCCCCGTACAACTCGCAGAGGTTGGCCATCTCGTTGATGAAACTGATCTTGGTCGCGAGGAAGTTGTTGGCCGCGTACTTCACCATCTCCGCCGACAGCACGTCCATGATGAAGACCGGGTGCCCGTTGCGCACGAAGGGGTCGTACACGTGCCGGAAGACCTTGGCCGTCCGCTCGTCCTCTACCCCTACCACCACGCGGTCCGGCTTGTTGAAGTCGTTGACCGCGTCGCCCTCCTTCAGAAACTCCGGGTTGTCGGCGACGCTGAACGGCACGCCCGGGCCGACCCGCCGGCGGATCCGCTCCTTCACCGCCAGGGTGGTCCCGACCGGGACGGTGCTCTTGAGGACGACAATCTTCGGCTCCTGGTTCGGCCCGAGCGCCGCGATCGCCTCGGCGATGTCGTCGGACGCCCGTTCAACCTGCGACATGTCGGTCCGCCCGTCCGCGCCGGTCGGCGTGCCCACGCAGATGAACACCAACTGGGCGTCCCGGTAGGCCTCGTTGGGGTCGGTGGTGAACCGAAGCCGCCCGGCGGCCACGTTGCGAACCAGCAGTTCGGTCAGCCCCGGCTCGTAGATCGGGCACTCACCCGCGCGAAGCCTCTCGATCTTCGCCGAGTCCACGTCGAGGCAGGTCACATCGTTGCCGGTATTGGCGAAGCAGACCCCCGTGACCAGACCGACGTACCCCGTCCCGACCATCGTCATCCGCATCGCGTGTCCCTCATCGTGCCCCCGGTGCGGGCCTCGACTATAGCCGACGCGGCCGACGCCGCAACACGCGGATCGCCCTTGACACGACCGCTACACTCCCGCCCCATGCCCAAGACCACACGCAGGAAGCGGAGCCGGTACACCGCCGCCACGGCCGATCGCCACGTCCTCTACGGCCTCGCCGTCCAGGACGTCGAGTCCGAGATCGACTTCATCGATGCGACCTACCGCGAGTTGCGCGGCAGGCGGGCGAAACGTCTTCGCGAGGACTTCTGCGGCACCGCGAACACCGCCTGCGAATGGGTCCGGCGGCGCAACAGCAACCTCGCCTTCGGGGTGGACCTGTGCACCGAGACGCTCGCCTGGGCCGAGGCGCACAACCTCGAACGTCTCACCCCCGCCCAGCGGAGGCGCGTCACCCTCCTGAACCGCGATGTGCGGGACCCCGGCCCCAAGGCCCGGCGCATGGACGCGGTGCTGGCCATGAATTTCTCGTACTGGATCTTCAATACCCGCGATGCCATGCGCGGCTATTTCGAGAGCGTGCGCCGGTCGCTCGCGCCGGGAGGCATCTTCTTCCTCGATTTCTACGGCGGCTCGGACGCCCACAAGGAGATGCGCGAGAAACGCGACTGCGGCGGCTTCACCTACGTCTGGGACCAGGCCAAGTACGACCCGATCTCCGGGGCGATGACCTGCCACATCCACTTCAACTTCCCCGACGGCTCCAAAATGAAGCGGGCCTTCACCTACCACTGGCGGCTCTGGACGCTCCCGGAGATCCGCGAACTGCTCCGCGAGGCCGGGTTCTCGCGCGTCACCGTCTATTGGGAGGAGGCCGACGACGACGGCGAGGGCACGGGCGAGTTCCACCCCGCCGACGAGGGCGAGGCCGACTACGCCTTCATCTGCTACGTCGTCGCCGAGCGCTGAGGCACGCCGCTAGGGTTCGCCGGGCGGCACGCTCCCGAGCAACGGCGGAGACCACGCATGAGGCAACTGATCGACGTTGACGAACGCCTCGCCCCCGTGCAGGGCGTCCTCGCCGATGCGCTCGCCCGCGTCGAGTCACGCTTCGACTCGCAACTGGGGTCCGACCTCCCCGCCGTCCGCGAGTTGTGCGCCCACGTCGAACGCTACCGCGGCAAGATGCTCCGGCCGACGCTGGTCGTCCTCTGCGCCCTGGCCGCCGACCCGCGGGCCGCCCGACGCCCGGAGGCGACGCACGTAACCGACGCCCACGTGACCGTCGCCGCCGTCTGCGAGATGGTCCACATGGCCACGCTCGTCCACGACGACGTCCTCGACGAAGCCGAGAACCGCCGACGCGGCAGAACCGTCAACCACCTCTACGGCAACGAGGCCGCGGTCATCCTGGGAGACTACCTCATCGCTTCCGCGTTCGAACTCTGCACGCAACTCGACAGCGTGTCGAGCGCGCGGCTCATCGGAGGCGTCAGCATGACCACCTGCGCCGGCGAACTCCTCCAACTCCGCTTCCGCGACGAGTACTCGATCGATGAGCCGACCTACTTCGAGATCGTCGAGCGCAAGACCGCCGCCCTCATCGGCGCCTCCTGCGAACTCGGCGCGATGCACGCCGGCGCGGACCGCGAGACCACCCGACGCCTCGCGGACTTCGGGCGCAGGCTCGGCGTCGCCTTCCAGGTCCAGGACGATCTTCTCGACCTCACCGGCCAGGAGGCCGTCGTCGGCAAGTCCCTCGGACGAGACCTCGCCAAGGGCAAACTCACCCTCCCGATGATCCACCATCTCGCCCGCGCAACCCCCGCCCAACGCGGACGCTCGCTCAGGCTGGCCGAGTCCGCCGCCGGAAACGGCGAGGGCGCCGACAACGCCGCCCGTTCACTCCGCGACGCGCTGGACGCGACGGAATCCATCTCACACGCCCGTGACGCCGCCCGCCGCCATGCGGACGAGGCCCGCGCGCTCCTCGCCGACCTGCACGATTCACCGGCGCGCGAGTTCCTCGACCGGCTGGCCGTGGCCGTCGTCGAACGCGCGTTCTGAACGAGTCGCCGCACGACCTCAACGAGCCGCGACCGTTAGAGCCCCTTGCGCCTTTTGTCCGCTTCCTGTAGCCTGTCGGCCAGCAGCAAGGAGGCTGGCGATGGCGTACTCGATGGATCTGCGTCTGAAGGTGCTCGAAGCGGTTGACCGGGGCGGGT
>Ga0232063_1086002_pt1 | contig 11109 bp, 3 predicted proteins | sample LAC_MetaT_7_FD_165509 | JGI IMG/M metagenome (GOLD analysis project Ga0232063, IMG submission 165509) | Metatranscriptome of anaerobic ammonium oxidizing microbial communities from anammox membrane bioreactor (MBR) in UC Berkley... | ecosystem: Engineered > Bioreactor > Anaerobic > Unclassified ... | reverse complement strand
CTTCCGGAAAGCCCCATTAAAAATATTAATTTAGAACTATTATTTGATATGTATAATTTCTTTAACAAGATTGAACATACCTACATTAATTCTAACCATATACATACCAGCAGCTAAATTATCACCTTTGATATTAATTACATTTTCACCAGCATAGAATAATTGATTGTTGGCTAAAGTAGCAACAACTTGACCATTCATATCATATAATGAAATAGTAACAACTTCATTTTGAGGTAAAGTAAATTTAACATTAGTTTGGTAACTGAATGGATTAGGAGTAACACTATTGATAGAATAACCATATTGAGATGGATCTTCTACATCAACAGAACCGCTAATTTCAAATTCACCCGAACGGCTATATTCTAATTCTGGGTCACCATTATAGATTGCTCTAATTACAGCATTCTTAGTATTAGCATTTACTACCATCCAATCGTAAGATTTAGGAGCAGCTTTGACACCAAAGTCAATAGCAGTCCAAGTATTGCCACCATTTAGACTTAATTGTAAATCAAATGTATTAACATTGTTATAGTTCCAACGAACAGCTTTTTTAGTACCTACTTTTAATTTTTCACCATCGCGAGGACTTGTAATAGACAACGAGCCAGCTAAAATTCTAAATGGTGAAGAAGAAGCAATTACTTCGCCTGTTTGTGCATTAACCATTCTTACGACTGCATTTTTAGTATTAACAGTTGGCAATACCCAATTAACTTCTAATTTGTTAGATTGAATAATATTAGATACTTTTTGCCAATTAGAAACACCATTTTCTGAGAATTCAAATCTAACAGCTACGTTTTCTTCAATTTCCCATCTAATAAAGTCAGAAGAGCCACCAGTATAAACAGGATCGTTCGCATTAGGACGAGTAATCAAAGCAGGAGCTGATGATAATGAAAATACATTATCACTTTTATCAATCAATTTGCCATTAGAAGCATCAATAATTGCAATTAAACAGTTGTTAGAATTAACTCTTGGTGTATTCCAATTGTAAGAACCACTCATCAATTCAATTGGGTTAGTAGTGATTCTTTCCCAAGTATTACCTGCATCTTTTGAGAAGTCGATATAAACTAATTTGCTTACTGGGGAATTAGTCCAAGTAATAGAGTATGGACGACCAGCCATTAATTGTTCGCCACCATTAGGGAAAATAAGGCTAACAGGTGATTCTAAATTAATAGAAGGTATTGTCAAGAAATTACCATCAGGTGTAACATTACGACCATCTACAGTATATACTACAGTTGCTTTGTTCCATTTGAAGTTAAAGTTCTTAGCATTATCTAATATTCTAAATCTTAGTGTACCTAAGTAAGTATCTGTATTTGGTAAGCCAATACCAGATTTCTTAGCTAATGGATAGTTGTCGAAGTTAATATCAATTGTTCGTAAGTTAGATTGAGCATTTTCTCTACCAATGATAGGTGAAGTAAATGTAGGGAAATAACCTAAATTATCATCTTTATCGAATAATACTTTAGATGTTTTTACCATATCAACAAATACTAATTTATCAGTTTCGAATGTAATACCAAATGTAGAGTTACCTAAACCGAAATCTCCGCCAGTATTTTTAGCAAACATTGGAATATCGATAAACTCACCATTTACCATAGGTGTAGCTTTTACATCATAAGAAATTCCGCCAGCTAAAGTAGTAGGAGCATTGTTTACATTTTTGAAATTCTTAATTCTAACATAAGATTTTTCTGCTTCAATATATTTATTCAATGTCTCATCGTTTATATCAGAAGCAATATTAGATATTTCACCCGGTATAGCAATAGGAGTAATAGAGCCTATAGGTAAAGTAGGGTCAGCTTCTTTACCATTGTTTCTATATACTATTTGTCTATCGGTAGCATTAACTACTGTAGTACCGCCTTTTACTTGTGAACGAATATTAGTAGTTCCATTATCAGCTTCTACCAAAGCACGGTCTAATGCATTGATACGACCATCACGAGCAACGTCTCCACCGACCATTGATGCTATTTGATTTGAAGAAGTAGATCCATTTCTACCATCGTTATAAATTAATCCAGTAAGTGGGTAGTCAGGGTTTGAAGTATTTCGTGCTACATTACCGTAAGCTGAATAGCTATTGCCCATTGTAGGAGGCATTGTAGCAGCATCAGTAGATGTAATTACATAAGAAGTATCACCATTCCAATTTGAGAAATCCCAACCAGATTCAATATTCCAAGTGCTTGCTGTATCACCGCTGAACATAAATGGAGCGGCATATCTTGACATAACTGGCAAGTGGTTAATTTGAGTTAATTTTACAAAATAGTGTCCATCAGTAATTGTATCAAATACAAAAGGAACATTAGCAAAATTATTGCTACCTGCATTTCTGTTAGCTACATCAAAAGCAGTTGTATTGTTAACATATCCATTTGAAGTTAATGAACTAATTAGATCACCAGGTTTATTAGATACATCTTTGTATAGATCTACTACTAAACCATTACCATCTGGGTATGCCAAGTTACCTAAATCAGCTTTGATACCACTTACAGAACCTTCATTGTATCCTTCTAATAACACTCTAACTGTAAAGTTAGACAATGGTGTAATTGAGAATAGCTTACTTTCTGGTCTTAAATTATTATCATATCCATATTGTCCATTAGTACCATTAATATGGAATAATGTATAACCATTAATTGTAGAACGAGCATTTAATCTAAGACGAGCATTACTATTAGCAGCAGCTATCTCCCCTTGATCAGTGAAAGTACTATCGTTATTCATATCAGGATCGGTCATACTTACATTCAAATATCCAGCAAATTGTGATCTATCTGTAGTACCAGGAAATTCATACACTGCATTGTTAATAGGTAATTGCAAAGCATTAGTATATGCAGGATTATATTTTTGGCTAGCTACAAATTGATATGGTTGGATTAATTGTCCACCACCACCTTCTACTGAGAATTCAACAGAAGCATCGTCAGTCATATTAGATCCATTCAAAAATGAAGTTAAGTCATTTCTATTATATGCAAATCCTACCCAACGAACTTTTAAGTTAGTAGAAGTATTGGCAACTTTTTGTCTAAATGTTGGGTTTACAACTTTTAGGTATGGTTTAATTGCAATATAAGAATATCCAGTGCCAGTTACTTTTGCATTCAAATCATCATTAGAAGGATAAACTTTAATTGATCTTTCAATACCATTATTTACCCAACTACCACCATCTAATTGATATGCTGATACCAAGTTTGCAGAAAAATCATTTCCATTAAATGTACCTAATTCTTCTGCTTTTACAGATTGAGCACCTTGAATAAAGTAAGTCAAATTAGAGTTATTTCCATCAGAAGCTGGTTCTTGATTACCCGGATAACCGTTCCATACTCTTACTTCTTTGATATCGCCGACAAAAGTAGTAAAATCATCGCTAGCTAAGCCCGGTTCATGTCCAATAAAGAATGGATATAGATTATTTCTATCAATAGTGATATTGTCACCTAATTGGCCAGTTTGGCTGCTTAAGAATTGAGGTGTACCATCAATATAGAAAATAATTGATGAGGCTCCACCATTGTTAGGGTTAACAAACACTGCTACATGAGTCCAAGCTGTATCATTTTCAATTACATTAGGTATTGTTACTAATGAATCTATGTTTGAGCTAGAATTAGCAATTCTTTGTAACAATCCAGTTGATGAGTGTAATTCAAATTGTAATTGACCTGTAGGTAATAATCTAAGTGCATAAGCCATATTACCAGAATTATCATCAGCTTTTTTAGATACTATTGGGAAACTACCTTCTTCAACTGTTGGGAATCTATGTGGACGTATCCAAGCTTCTAGCATAAATGTACTTGAATTCATCATATTTTGATTTACATTACCATTTACTTTTATTACAGCAGTAGAGGTATTTCTATAAGCAAAATATGGAGCAACTACAAATGTACCAGATTGGTCATAAATATTAGTTTGATTATTGTCTTCGGTACCACTTATTCTAAGAATTACATTTTTAGAATAATTATTTGGTAGGTCGATAATTCCTTGCAAATCATCATTTTGACCAAATGATGTAATATTATTGTAAGGTTCCCAATTAGCGTTGCCATCTTCTACTTCTACTTGATCAAGAGGTAATGATGGTACACTATTGTCAATTGCATCAAACCAAGTAGCTCCATTATCACGACTTACTTGAATCATCAAGTCTTTAGAAGAAGTATCAGTAGAACCTAATCCGTAAGCTACCCAACGTACATTAAATACTTTATCTTTTAGATTTACTACACCTTCATTTCCAGTTGGAGATGTTAATTTGATATGTGGTCTATCTGGGCGATAATTGATTAACGAATTAGCATTAGAAGCTGTTATACTTGGGTTATTATAATAGCTTAACCAAGTAATATCATTTTGGTAATATACTTCTGAAGCGCGGTCTGAACGAGCACCTTGTAATGGATAGTATAATTCTAATTTAACTCTTTCGTTAGTCAAATCACTTATATCTGTTGGATTACTTATACCAGCAATATGATTGCGAATTTGATCTTGTGATAAAGCTGAACGCCATACTTGTACATCTTTTACACCTGCGTGTAAGTAATCAGTAGCATCGATAGTTCCATTAGGATTGACACCTACCCATATAGGATGATTAGAAGTCATCATTCTAATATTTACTGATTCATTATTGGTATAGCTATCTACTTTTTCACCATTTACATACAAAGTTACTACGTTGTTATCTACAACTGCGGCTAAGTGTACCCAATTAAGAGCATGAGCATTTGTAATTGGGCTAGCATCACTTGTAGTAGTTAATGCTGTTGGCGAAACCACTGTTCCGATATATCCACCAGGACCGCGACCTTGAATTTCTCTTGCTCTGAAAGCTGGGTATTTACCGTCTTTCAAATAAAGCATCCATGCGCCTTCTTGAGGTGAAATAGAGCCAGCGGAAGAAGCAACTACTGCTGGTTCGGAGCCATCATCTTGATATGAATTTAAGTTTACCCAAGCTGCAACAGTTAATACTGTAGAATTGCTATAAGTTCTATCAGTTTTCAAATAAGTAGTAGCGCCATCTAATTGAACGAAGAATAATCTACCTAATACGAAAGAATAGTCATTGATATCCCAGCGATTAGTAGATATAGTTGAATAAGGTGCTCTATTAGTAATTGCAGCAGTCAAAGTAGATGCAGTTGTATCTAATTGTACTATTCTTAATCTTGCTTGCTCTGAACGTTCAGCAAAATTCTTATCTGCTTTCCAAATTGTTCTCATTAATTGACCGCTATTACCACTGCTTAATAGTGAATTATCATAGGTTGTTAGATAGCGAGGAGTAGCTGCTAATTTAGTATCTATATCGCCACTAAAATAATATGTAGGATTTACTCCAACATTTGCGTTATACTCTGCTACTCTACCAATTTCTACCCATGTAGTGCCATTGTCTAATGAATATTCTAATTTGTATGCAACTTTATTTGTTGCATAATCGCTCAAATTATATACTAATCCAGAGCGTTCAAAATACACCGGATATCCTAAATTTGGGCTTAATGATGGGTAAGCTGCATCTGGATAGCGATTTACTGCTTGATTAGGATAATTTGGATTTAGAATAGTAATACCACGAATAGTAAAATTAGCAGGATCTGTAAAAGTACATTGGCTTGTTACATCATTGCCATTAATATCTGTAATAGCCTTAACTGCCAACCAATTAGCATTATTAAAAGCTATACCTGTAGTAGCACTTTCAGTAAGTGCATTATCATTGGTTATATAAAATTTTAACATACCAACGTATGAACCTCTTCCAGTAGAAGCAGGTACAAATCCAGTAGGAGTACCTGGTGCTGTTTTTACATCTAAGATAAAGCCATATAATGTAGAAACACCATTGGAGCCTGTAATAGCTTGACCAGCTAAATTGTTGAATCCATTTAATGCATCAGCATAAGGGCTTGAAATTGTTTGATATGGCTCAGTTAGTTCCATATCGTAGCTTATTGAGTCTGTCCAAGAGCGAGGATTAGACGCATCTAAGGCAGCTGGAGCTAAAAATGCATTATTATATACAATTGGCAATGTCATATCACCTAAATGTGCGGCACTACTATTGAGTGCTTTTACCCATATTTCTACACCGATAGTATCACCCATACGGCGTTGATTGAGTGTAAACTCATAGTTTTGTGCAGATAGTTCGGCTACAGATATTATGATAAATGATAGCAAGAATAATCCACTCCAAATCTTTGGTAACACCTTTTTTACTGCTTTATTTATTATATTATTCATAATTTTTTCCTTATTAAATTATACATTTAACTAATATTGAATTATTTAGTTACACTAAAGATTTCATTACCATCTGTAGTTAACTCTAATGTGTAGTAGTTGTTTGCGTCGAATGCACCATTTACTCCTAATATTCTTACTAAATAAGAGCCCGGAGTTAGTTCATTTATTACTTGATTTTCGTTATTATTGCCTAAACGAATACCACGACGTAATCTTCTTCCATCTGCATTGTATAATTCAACGTTATAATTACCTAAGGCAGCAGATAAAGTAAGGCTTGCTCTTAGATTAGATGCACTATTAGTAATTGTAAAGCTAAACCAATCTTCATCAGTTGCTGTTTTGATTGTTCCTTTTAATGGAGAATTTGCTCCAATTGGTTTTGCTGTTTCTTTTGTATCGTTTGAACCAAAGTCTTGGTCGTCATCATAATTTGAAGAACCACCTGTAGTAAAATTGGTAGGATTATTAGCAGCAGCAAACGTTAAGTATTTTTCAGTACCTGCAGTAGCGTTACCATAAGAAAATCCTCTGAAATAGTAAGTAGTCTTTGGTACTAAGTTATTGATTGTAATTGGAGCAGCTGGATCTGTACCCTTGTAAACTACTACTGCACCACCTATTTTAGAGCCTTCACCATAATTTGCTGATGCATAATATGTTTGGCCATCTACTGGAAAATCATCACTTGTGATTGCAGAACCAGCTTTTGCTATAATTATACCTTTATCTGTATTTAATGTAAAGTCTAAGGTAGTAGAAGTTACTCCAGCACCAAGTGTAATACCTGTTACTTGATTGCTTGGCATACCAATAATAACATTAATTAGTGGAGAAACACCTGGGTTAGGTAAAGATGAAGGACCAGAGCCAGTTACTTTGAATTGATAATTAGAACCAGCTGCAGCATAAGAGAATCCATTTAATGTAACAGAACTTGATCCCACAGGTATAACACCAGCAGGATATGCACCTGAACCGTTAAGGTCAGCAAATGCTAAAGTTAAAGGAGTTGCCCCTGTTACAGGAGTTGCATTACCATATTGATCTTGTAATTCTATTGTTACTTTGAATGGCAAACCTTCTTCTACAACAGAAGGAGTAATATTTTTGACAACTAATTTTGTATTAGTTACATTAATTGCAGCGTCTTTGGCAGCATCGGTAGCAGCACTTGCTACAAACACAGCCCATTCTCCTGAAAGATTTTTAGCATTTATTGGGTAACGTGTAGCTAATGGAGACAATTCCTGAGCAGCTACAAAATTTCCTGAAGCTATCTGTGCATATCCACTTCTATAATCTGCCCAAGATGAAGTATTCCATTTTGCTGGAAATCCTGTACCTACAGCAGCAGTTAATCCATTATCATGATCAGAGCCCCAACCTAAGTCCATTAACATAGTATCTATTGGTGCGGTTCCTTCAGGTGTAATAGTCCATACAGCATTAATTGCTCTTGATGGATCTCCACCTTTACCATAAGTTGGGTTTTCTCTCTTTGAACTGATTTTAACTACTTGTGAACTACCAGCTTGGCTAAATTGTAGTGCTATTGGTCTATAACTATTTACAGTTCCATCGCCTATTGGGAATACAGTGGCTGTATTTGTTACAGTTCTTTTTAAATTACCAATAACATGTGCAGCGGCTGCAAATGCAGGTAAGGTAGCACTTGGGCCAAAAGTCAAAGTATTTTCATTAGTGGTAATTGTGTAAACTCCAGTTAATCCTCCATTTATAGTTAAATCACCATCTAATATAGTAGCTCCAGCAATTGTTAAATTTTTAACAGTATTATCTTTAAATAAATTAGCTGGAATAGTAGTTTGTGAAGGATCGGTACCTAATACTACTGAACCATTATCAGCATTTATTCCACCTGATACTCTTTTCAATACAGTAGCATTGTTTAATGTAAGAGTATAAGTAGATAAATTTAAGAATTTAGTAGATGTGTTGATAGTAAGTACATTATTAGCTTGTAATGTTAAATTATTTGTTAGTGTTTCTGCTCTTTCAAATATTAATGAAGGGTAAGTAGCACCAAATAATGCATTAGCTAAAGTAGCACAAGTACCTGTACCAGATAATTTTAATTTTGAGTTTGTTGCATTAGAGCCTACAAATGTACCTGCGGCAGTAGTAACTACATTACCTTTAATTTCTAATGTTTGAGTAGCTGGAATTGTAAATGCAACGGCACCTGTGAATGTAAAATTATTATTAACTGTTAAACTACCAGCACCCATAGTATGAGCAACTAAATCAGTTAAATTATATAATGTAGGAGTATTATTAACTTTAAAAAATGCATCAACAAGACCTGTTGCTATATGGCCAGTTGATATTACATAAGTACCAGTAGCTCCATTAATAGCTCCTGCTGTTTGCGTTGGTAATACATTAGCTCCAACTGTAAATGTAGTAGAGCCTAAGTCTAAGATACCATCAGTAAGAGTTATTGTAGAAGTAGCTGTATTAGCTATAGTAGTATTTGCTGTAAGATATACATTATCATTACCAGAAGTACCAGTTTTTTTAATTACTAAAATATCAAATGTAGCTGCTGGATTCTGATTAGTAGTTCCACTTATAGTAGAATTAGCAGTTCCAAGGAATGTTACGGTAGAACCAGAACCTGCTGTATATGATGCTCCTGTGTTATTAATCGTAAGATCGCCCTTTATTTGAATAAAATCAGGGGTACCCGCATCTGTAACAGCAGCACCATCTACGAGTACATTATAAAAAATCAGATGTGCATCTGCACCTGCTGTAAGTGTACATGCATCTTTGAAAGTAACTGTACCAGCAGTAGCTATGAAATAATCTGATGCGGCGTTAGTAATTGTAAAAGCGGTTCCAATGACTTTAAAATTACTTGCAGTTGTAACCGTACCGTTTGTAGTGGCACCAATGATTACATCACTAAATGAAAGATTGGCATCTGAAGCTACAGTAATAGTTTGAGTTCCTCCTGTTGGTTCAAAATGAGTTTCTACACCTGCACCACCAGTAACTGTCATTTCTGATGAAGAAGCTAAAGTTAAATCACCAGTAATAGTAAATTTTTCACCAATAGTTACCTTAGAATTAGCATCGATGGTTAAACCTTTAAATACTAGTTCTGTTTCTGTATTATTTGCATTTGATATTGTCTTTTGTATAGAATTCTTGAATGTAATTGTACCAGCAGAGGCAGTAAATGTACCACCACTATTATTAGTAAAATCACCTCTAATAGTGAAGTTTGAAGCTGTAGTTGTAGTAGTACCAGTAGCATCGTTTATTAAATCATTAAATTCAAGAGTACCATTATTAGTAATTGAAGCAGTATTTGATACTATGGTTAAAGCACCTGCATCGAATATAAGCGAAGCAGAGCTTGCTACATTAATTGTAGCTGCTGTTGCTACTGTACCAGGGTCACCAAGTGAGAAACTTGAAGAAGTTTTCAATTTAGAACCCGCTGAAACAGCAAGATTCACAAATGAATTATTACCACCTACCATTTGCAATTCTTTACCTGCCAAGTTACTATTGGTAAAAGTAATTGTGCCACCTGTAGGTGCAAAATCTGATGAACCAATTTTAGTAAAATCGCCTGTTACAGTTGCATTTGTTGCTGGAGTACCATCAACAGCCAAATTTAATATAACATCGTTAAATTGGATAGCAGCAGTTGCTGCCCATAGAACCGAACCACCAGCTGCTACTGGATTGAATGTTACAGTACCGCCAGTAGCTGTAAATTGACCAGCAGTAGTAGTAAGCACATCTTTCATTGTGAAGCTTGAAGCAGTAGTTACACCAGCGCCATTGATAGTTAATTTACCAAATTCACAATAAGAATCATCACTAACGCTAATAGTTTGAGTAGATGTACCAGTCATAGTTACCACAGCATCTTCGTCAGCGGCTGTCAAAGCACTTGTTCCTTCTAATGTAAGATTGCCATCTATATCTAAAGTTGTAGCAGTAGCTATCAACATAGTAGCATCAGATATTATTAAGTCATTACAAGTAATATTGCCTGCTGGAGTAAGAGCAGCACCATTTGTTACTATCATTGTACCGTTAATATCCAAATTACCAGCTGCAGTTGGTGAGCATGATGCTTTGAATGATACTACCCCATTTATAGTAACAGCAGCAGTAACATGATTGCCTGTTGATTCAATAAATAACGTATCAAAAGAAGCAGCGGCAAAAGTAAGAACATCTGTTCCATCTACTACATATTTATCTGTAGCAACCCAAGTACCTAAGGCAGTACCAGAACCGTCAGTAGCAGAGTTCCAGTTAGTTACATTATTCAAAGCAACAGCACCATTCGAATACCAAGTTGCCGCCCATGAATTTTGCCCAATGCTGAGCAGAGCTATGGAAACTATAAGTATTCCAAGCCATTTATTAAGTTTTTTATCTTTCATAATTAAACCTATCCATAAGTTTAAAAAAATTGTTAATTATTAAAATCCTATTTTTCATAAAGAATTACCCTCCATACCAATGAATAGGTGGAATAATAGCCTTTTGGGTATTGGCTTTTGCGGTTTAGCAACCATTTCAGAGTATTTGTTCATTACAACCTTCCTTGTATTAAAGTAAAAAATCCATAATTAAAAAAAGCAAACTATTTTTCCATATACCGCATTAGAAATTTTATCTATTAATTCTTTTAACAAATAAAATATAATCTAATTTTATAATTTATTCCAAATTAAGAATTATCTTTTTCATAAACTTAAAGAATAGTACTCACTATTATTTTTG
>Ga0232063_1071471_pt1 | contig 11135 bp, 9 predicted proteins | sample LAC_MetaT_7_FD_165509 | JGI IMG/M metagenome (GOLD analysis project Ga0232063, IMG submission 165509) | Metatranscriptome of anaerobic ammonium oxidizing microbial communities from anammox membrane bioreactor (MBR) in UC Berkley... | ecosystem: Engineered > Bioreactor > Anaerobic > Unclassified ... | reverse complement strand
GCCCCCCCCCGAGCGAGAGGGCCGCGGCATGATCCTGGGCGTGATGGTCGAGGACCTCGGCGTGCAACTCGGCCTGCCCAAGCCCGGCGAAAAGGCCACCATCACCACCACCGGCCCCAAGAACCACGAACTCGAGCGCGTCCGCGGCGCCAAACTCACCATGACCTTCGAGGTCGAGCGTGCCGACCGCATCGTGCCCGCCTCGCCGGACGCCATCTCGCTCGCCATGGGCTTCGGCAGCGTGGACGCCCTGAAGGACGAGATCCGCTCGCGCCTCTTCGATCGCGCCACGGTCCAGCAGCAGGTCGCCATGCGCCAGCAGATCGCCCGCCACCTCGCCAAGACCGTCAAGATGGACCTGCCCGAGCGGCTCACCGCGAACCAGGCGGAACGCAACCTGGCGCGGCGCAAGATGGAACTCGCCTACCGCGGCATCGACCCGCAGCACGTCGAGGAGCAGGTCGCCGACATGCGCAACGCCTCCAACGAGGCCGCCGCCAACGAACTCAAGCTCCTCTTCATCCTCCACACCATCGCCGAGCAGTTGAATGTCGGCGTCACCGAGGGCGAAGTCAACGGCCGCATCGCGCAGATCGCGGCCTCGCGCGGCGTCCGCCCCGAGAAACTCCGCCAGGAACTCCTCCAGTCCGGGCAGGCCGGCACCATCTACCAGCAGATCCGCGAGCACAAGACGCTCGACGCCCTCCTCGCCGACGCCGAGATCACCGAGATGCCCGCAGAGGAATACAACAAACTCGTCGAGTCCGAGGGGCTTGACGACTGACCGGCCCGCGCCGAGCGTGCCTTCTCAGGCCGTCGCTTCGTCCTCGCCCTCGTCCGCGGGCGCTTCATCCGCCGCGAGCGTGCCCATCGGCAGCGTGACAAATCCGCACGCCGAGCACACCACGCCGTACGCCCCCGGGGGTTCGTCCGCGAGCCGTGCCCCGCACCCGTGGCAGACCGGCGCCTTCAGCCGCGACGTCATGTGGTTCACCGCGACCGCGGCCGCCGCGAACGCAACGCCCACAACGGGCCACGCCGGCAGCGTCGTCAGCGAGATCGCCCCCAGCGCAGCCAGCGTCAGCCCGAGCAGGAACGCGAGCAACCTGAATCGGATCCTGGCCATCCAGACCATCGCTTCGCTCCGTCACCCGCGACGAGGGCCACGCAACAGCCCCAGTCATAGCACCCCCGCGCCAGGAATCCACTCCTCGACACCCGATCATACCTCAAACGACACAACAGTCCCGATAGCCTCTCTCCCTATACTCGGCTCGAATGCGGATACTCCTCGTCAACTGGGCCTACATCTGGGACGGCGCGGCCGTCGGCGGGGGCGCCAACGGCTATCTCCAGGCCCTCGCCCTCGAGCTCCTCCGACGCGGGCACGAGGTCGCCTCCCTCTGCGGCGGCACCAGATTCACCGCCCAGGACGGCCGTGTCGGACCCTGCGAAATCCGACGCCACGACGACTGGCTCGGCATCCGCGTCTTCGAGGTCATCAACAGCCCCGTCCTCGCCCCCTCCATCCTCCAGTTCAACGCCCCCGAGGACGAGATCGCCGCGCCCGAACTCGAGGCCCGCCTCGCCGAGTTCCTCGCGAGGCTCCGCCCGGATGTCGTCCACTTCCACAACCTCGAAGGCTTCTCCGCCGGTTGCGTCGAGGTCGCCCAGCGCGCCGACGGCGACTGGCCGGGCGCGCGCGTCGTCGTCTCGCTTCACAACTATCACACCATCTGTCCGCAGGTCTATCTGATGCAGGGGCACGATCGGCCGTGCCACAGCGCGGAGGGCGGCAGGCGATGCGACGGGTGCATCGACGCCTGCGATCCGCGCGAGGAGCGGCTGCGGCGGGCGGGCCTTGCACCCCAGACGGGCGGTGGGCCGACGCTTCCATCCCGCACGCCGTCCGTCCTCGGCCGCCTCGTGCGCGCGATCGCGCTGCCGGTGCAGAACGAGCAGCCCCCCCCCGCCGCCAACCCAACCGCCCCCGACCCGGCCGCGCGTCCGATCCTCGGGCCGGCGGACGTTCTGCTCCCGCGCCCGCGCCAGGGCGACGAAGCCCGCGGCCGCACGATCGCCCTCCAGACCGAGGCCGACGCCGCCTTCCGACCGCGACCGGACTCGCCCGAGTGGCAACCGCTCGACAACGGCGTGCGACCCGAACTCTCGCCCGACCCGTCCACGCGCTACGGCCGACGACGCCTCGCCATGCTCCGCGCCCTGAACCGGTGCGACGCCGTCCTCGCCGTCTCGGGCTTCGTCCACCGCAAGTTCGAGTCGCTCGGCGTCAGTCCGGCGCGGCTGCGCACGCTGCACATCGGCACCCGCGCCGGCGAACTGGCCGCCCGCCACGCCGAACTCGTCTTCGCCCCCCCCCCCTTCGACCGCGACCGCCCCCGCCCCGTCCGCCTCGCATTCATGGGCTACGACAACTACTACAAGGGGCTGCACGTCCTCGCCGACGCCCTCGAACTCCTCACGCCCGAGGCGCTCGCGCGCTTCGAGGTCTCCGTCTACGCCCTCGGCGGCAAGCGGACCGAGTGGCGCTTCAGCCGACTCCAGCCGCGTCTGGCGGGCCTGCGATGGTTCGAGGGCTATGAGTACCGCGACATCCCGTGGATGCTCGGCGGGCAGGACCTCGGCGTCGTCCCCAGCACCTGGTGGGACAACGGCCCCCAGACCGTCTTCGAGTTCTTCGCCTGCCGCGTTCCTGTCCTCGGCGCGGGCGTCGGCGGCATCCCCGACTTCGTGCGCCACGGCGAGAACGGGCTGCTTTTCCGTGGGAACGACCGCTACGACCTCGCCCGCACGCTCGCCCGCGTCGCCCGCGATCCGTGGACACTCACGCGCCTTCGCGCCGGCGTCCGCCCGCCAAAGTCGATCCAGGCCCATGCGGCCGAGGTCGAGGCCGTCTACGCTGAGTGCATCAATGAGGCGTCGCGCCGCCGGGCCGCCGCCGCGACCGCCTGAGCCTACCCGCATGAGTGACCCGACCGCACCCGCACAGCCTGTTTCGCAGCCGAAACGCTCCGTCGCGGTCGATGCGCACACGCCCCTCGCGCCCCCGAGCGTCGCCGTCATCATCGTGACGTGGAACCGCGCGGCCATGGTCTCCGACGTGATCGCCGCCCTCGCGCGCCAGCGATTCCCGCGATCCGCCATCGACGCCGTCGTCGTCGACAACGCCTCCACCGACGGCACGGCGGAGATGCTCGTCGAGCGTTGGGGCGCCGAGCGCATCGTGCGCAACCCGACCGAGCACGCCCACGAGCCGGCCTTCGCCGAGCCGACGCCGACGGGGCGCGGCCCCAACCGCGCCGGACTGCGGTCCCTCACCGTCGTCCGCAATGCGCACAACCTCGGCGGGTGCGGCGGCTTCAACACCGGCTTCGCCTACGTCCAGCACGCCTTCGATGCGCCCGGCTCGCCCGCCCCCCCGGACTACGTCTGGCTCGTGGACGACGATATCGACCTGCCCGAGGACGCCGCGCAACGCCTCGTCGAGGCCGCGACGAACGACCCGGCCATCGGCCTCGTCGGCTCGCGCACCGTGGATATCCGCAACCGCGACACCACCATCGAAACCACCGTCTACCTCGACCGCCGAACAGGCCTCATGGCCGACAACGCCCCCCCCGGACACCCGCGCTACGAGGAGCACAAGGCGTGGGCCGAGCGCGTCGGCGGCACCAAGGGCAAGCGCGACTACTCCGGCCTGCGCGACGTGGACGTCGTCTCCGCCTGCTCGCTCCTCGCACGCTGGTCCGCCGTGCGTGAGGTCGGCTTCTGGGACTGGCGTTATTTCATCTACTGCGACGACGCCGACTGGTGCCTCCGCTTCGGCCGCGCCGGCTGGCGCGTCGTGCTGAACCTCGACGCGGTCGTCTACCACACGCCCTGGCACCACAAACTCACCCCCGCGCGCCTCTACTACGCTCAGCGCAACATCCTCTGGGTGCTGCAGAAGATCCTCCCTTCCCGCGACCTTCGCCGCATCACGCTCCGACGCCTTGCCGGGCTGATGAAGGACTCGCTCGTCGCCGCCACGCACCGACGGCTGTTCCACGCCGAGATCATCCGCCGCACCGCCGACGACGCCTGCCGCGCCCGCCCCGGCAGGCTCGACTTCGAAGGCCCGCCCGCCGAGCCGCTCATGGACGCGCTGGAGCGCACCGGATCGCTCGACGACGGCGCGACCGTCGTCATCGCCTGCAACCATCCCGACTCCCTCGCCTGGAGCGCGGAACTCCGCGCCGCCGCCGCGGCGCGCCTTGCCTGCCGCCCCGGCCCCCGATGGGTCGAGGTCGTCCGCAACGACGTGCCGGGCTGCTACGTTCCCGCCGGCCCGGGCGTCTCCGGACGCGTCGTCTACGCCCCGAGGAGGCTCTCCCGCCTGCGCCGCCAGTGGCCGCTCGTCTTCTCGCCCGTCCGCGCGTGCATCGTCTTCGACCAGGTGAACGACTTCCCGCTCGTGCGCGGCCGCTGGAACCTCCACGTCGATCGGCGCACGCCGGACCGCGCACAGGTCGAGCGCGACGGGACCATCCGCCGGGCCGCCTTCCTCGCCAGATGGTTCGTCACGGGCGTCCGGTGCGTGCTGCACGCCGCTACACTCCGTCCGTACAAATCCTCGACACGCTACGGCTGACCGCGACGCCGCGCAACACCATGCCACACGCCGATCCGAACAGTGCGAGCACGCAGCGAGCGCCGCAAGGCTGGCCGCGCACCGACCGCCCCTTGCGCATCGCCATCCTCGGCTGGGCGCGACTCCGACTCCAGGCCCTCGAAGGCTCCGGCTACAACCTGTCCGCGACGGAACTCGCCGCGGGACTCGCCATGACCGGCCACCGCGTCTTCTACCTGCGTTCCGGCATGGACTACTCCCTCGTCGGCGGTCCGCGTATCCGCGACGAGAAGCCCTGGCGCGGCGTGCGCTGCTGTTCGCTCGTCAACAGCCGGAACTTCTCGCCCGCCTCGACCAACTTCGCCCACGTCGCCAACGAGTTCTCCTGCCCCCGCGACGACGCCCTCGTGATCCGCTGGCTCGACTCGATCGGCGCGGAGGTCGTCCACGTCCACTCGCTCGAGGGCTTCGCCCTCAGCGTCGTCGGGGCCATCCGGCGCACGGGCAGGCCCGTCGTCGTCACGCCCCACAACTACTGGTACGTCTGCCCCCAGGTCGACCTGCTGCACAAGGAACGCGACTGCTGCATGGACTACGACGGCGGCCGCCGCTGCGTCGGCTGCCTCGAAACCAGTTCCCCGCGCGCCGTCCGCTTCAACCGCGCCATCGAGCAGGGCGCGGAGCGCCTCTTCGGACCCGAGACCGCCGCACTCATGGAGGTCGTCTTCAAGGCCGCACGCGACGCCCTCAAGGGCAAACGCAAGCCCACCCCCGAGGACATCGAGCAGGCCGACCGCATCAAGCCCGACCCCGACACGGCCCGCGGCTTCGACCCCGGCCCGCCCGACCACCCCGGCACCTTCGACCACGGCCTGCAGGTCCGCGACCGCGACAAGATCGACGAACTCGGAAGCCCCCCCCTCGACGCCAACGAACGCTTCCTCGCCTCGCGCGACCTCCACCTCCGCGTCCTCGACGGCAGCCCGTACGGCCGGCGCCGCCTCGCCGGCGTCGATGCGCTCAACCACGCCTCGCTCGTCATCCCGCCCAGCGAGTTCATGTGCCGCGTCTACGAGAGCATGGGCGTCGATCGCTCGCGACTCCGCCACGTCCGCCTCGGCCAGCCGCACTTCGACCAGATCAACCGCCGCGCACGCCGCAGCCCCTTCTACGACGTGCGCCCCTGGAACCCCGCCGAGGCCCGCAGGCCCATCCGCTTCGGCTTCCTCGGCACCACGCGCAACAACAAGGGCCTCGGCGTTCTCGCACGCGCCATCCAACGGCTCGAACCCGATGTCCGACGCCGCTGCCAGTTTATCATCCACGCCTACGGCCTCGACTGGGGCTACCGCAAGATGCTCAGCATGTACCCGGAGGTCAGTTTCCTCGGCGGCTACGACACCGTCATGCTCCTCGCCGCCGCCGGCGAGTACGACGTCGGCATCCTGCCGCACATCTGGTTCGAGAACTCGCCCCTTGTCATGCTCGAGCACCTCCACGCCGGCAAGTTCATCGTCGCCTCACGCCTCGGCGGCCCGGTGGACTGGCTGCACGAGCCGGGTTCGCCCGACGCCCGCGCCGACGGCGCCCTCGGCAACGCACTCCTCTTCCGCGCCGGCGACCCCGACGCCCTCGCCGAGTGCCTCCGCCGCATCGTCTCCGGCGACGTCATCGTCCCCAGCCCGCGCGAGATCCACGAGGCCAGCGTCTTGCGCAGTTACCCCGAGCACGTCGCCGAGGTCGAGTCCATCTACCGTGAACTGCTCAACGGCGAGCCGCCCCCCCCCCTCGCGCGCCGAGCGGGGACGCACGCCCGCCTCGGCCGCCCCGTAGCCGTCGTCAGCCGCCACTCTGCCATCGCTCGTACAGCCGACCGAGCCGACGCGTCGTCTTCCGGGCACCGCGTTCGAACACGGCCTCCCCCAGCGCGAACGCCCGCCCACGCAGCACGCTCCGCCTCCGCGACGCCTCGTCGAGCAACCCCCGTATCGCTGTGTCTCCGCCGAGCGAACCCAGCCTTTCGGCCAGCAGCGCCAGGTCGCGCTCCTCACCGAGCGCGGTGCACAGGTCGCGCAGCCGCGTCACCAGCCGCTCCATCTCCTTGGGCCGGATGCGCCGGAGCAGTTTCGCGTGCGCGTGGCAGACCTTGCACCGCTTGCGCCACTCGTGCAGCCGCTCGTCCGACGGCTCCTCCACCGCCGCTCGCATCGCACGGCGCGCCCGCTTCCACGCCCGCCGAAGCCCCGGCTCGATCAGCCCGAACCCGCTCGCGCCGAGCCGCATCGCCTCGATCTCTTCCCGTGCCGCGCCGATCGCGCCCACTGCGTGCTCGACCGCCTGATCGGACGGCAGCGCGGGATCCTGCCACGCCCCCCCCGCCAGCCTCGCCCGTACCTCCGCAAGCCCCGCGGCGTCTCCCGTCAGCGCATCGAACGCCGCCAGCGTCACCGCGGCGTCGCGGCTCGTCGAGAGCGACCGCGCAGCCCCGCGCAGCCCCGCGTTGATCGTGTCGAACGCGCCGCCCGACGCGTGCCACACCAGCCGCAGCGAGCTCCGCGCCCGAGTGATGCACTTGCGAGCCTCGTGCACCGCCCGCTCGTGGTCCTCGCCCGTTCGCGCCAGCGCGCGCTCGGCCTTGGCCAGTTGCTCCAGCGCGACCCGGCGCACCGCGGACCCGACCTCCTCGCGCCGCCCGAATCGGAACGCCACCGCACGCCCCTCCCGCGGGCAACCCCGACGGCCCAGCCTCCCCGACGTTCAGCCCTTCCACTTCAGGTCGCGCGGGCCGGTGTACTGCGCAATCGGCCGGATCAGCCGGTTGTTCGCGTGCTGCTCCATGATGTGCGCGCACCACCCCGTGATCCGCGACGCCACGAAGATCGGCGTGTACTGCGGCACCGCGATCCCCATCGTGTAGTACGTCATCCCGCACGGGAAGTCCACGTTCGGGTAGATCTGCTTCTGCTCCGCCATGATCCGCTGCACGTGCTCGCCCAACTCGAACAACCTCACGAACTCCGGACCCTTCTTCTCCGCGATCTTCCGCCCCAGCGCGTGCAGCAGCGACGCCCGGTGGTCGCCGTGCTTGTACACCCGGTGCCCGAAGCCCATCAGTTTCCGCTTCTCCGCGAACGCCCGCTGCATCCAGGCCTCGATCTTCGCCTTGTCGTTCTCCGGGCCGAGGTCGCGGCGCATCTCCTTGAGCATCTCCATCGCCGCCTCGTTCGCCCCGCCGTGCAGCGGCCCCTTCAGCGCGGCGATCGCCCCCGTCACCGCCCCGTGCATGTCGCTCAGCGTCGCCGCGATCACGCGGCTCGTGAACGTGCTGGCGTTGTAGTCGTGCTCCGCGTACAGGATCAACGACACGTCCAGCACGTGCGCGTGCTCCGCGCTCGGCTTCTCCCCGCCCATCAGGTAGAGCAGGTTCGCCGCGTGCCCCAGTTTCGCGTCCCCCCCCGTGTTCAAGGAGACGATCTCCCGCCCGTCGATCAGGTTCTGCATGTGCCCGATGATCGTCGGGATCTTCGCCGTCAGCCGCTTCGCCTTGCGCAGGTTCGCCTCCGCCGAGTTGTCCTGGCTCTCCGCGTCCGTGTTCCCGAGGATGCTCACGCACGTGCGCAGCACGTCCATCGGCACCGCCGAGCCTTGCTTCAGCAGCGGCGCGGACGCCCGCAGGTAGTCCACGCACTGCGGAGGCAACGCCCGGTTCGCCACCAGTTCATCCTTGAAGAACCGCAGTTCCTCCGCCGAGGGCCTGTGCCCCACCAGCAGCAGGAACGCCACTTCCTCGAACGTCGCGTGCTCCGCCAAGTCGTGGATCTCGTACCCGCGGTAGATCAGCGCGCCCTGCTCGACCGAGCAGATCTCCGTCTCGCCCGCGATCACGCCCTCAAGCCCGCGGGTGGGGGTAGCCGTCGTCATGGTCGGGTTCCTTTCGGCGTCGGGGTGCTCGTTGCGCCGATTGTAGGAGTCCGACCCTCCGCGCCGCCGTCCGCCCCGCGCTCAATCGCGCGCCGCGCCGGAGTCCTCAGCCCCGACGCCGCCGAGCGTCTCCGGCCGATACCCGCCCCGGCTGCGGAAGTGGAAGTAGATCGCGCCGAACGCAACGACCAACACCAGCGGCACCACGGCGACGGCCCCCAGTGTCGCCGCGCCGCCGACGGCCTGCGCCTCCGCCCACATCGCTCCCTCCGCGCTCCCCGGCGAGGCGGCCAGCAGCACGTCCCGCGTGTACTCCTCGGGGATCGCAGCGTCCGTGTTCATGTCGTACACGCGGCCCATGATCGGCAGCACGAACGCCACCGCCAGCATCCCCGCCCCGCCCATGAGCGAGAGACCGAGTGCGCCCGTCTTCGGCAGGCGCTCCGCCACGAACCCCAGCATCGTCGGCCAGAAATAGCACACCCCCAGCGCGAAGACCGTCGCCGCCGCGAACGCCGTCACGCCCGAGTTCGCCCGGCTGAGCAGGAACAGCCCGATCGCCGCCAGCACCGCCGACGCCAGCAGCACGCCCGGCGGCGAGAGCCGATGCACCACCGGCCCCGCGAACTGCCGCCCGACCGCCATCAGCCCGTTGATCCACGCCAGCACCAGAATGCCCGACACGCCCGCCGTGAACGTCAGGATGTTCGGGATCCACTGCCCCGGCCCCAACTCCGTCGAGGCCGTCAGGAACATGCACGCGATCATCAGGATGAACAGCGGCCGCAGGCACTCCTTGAACATCGCGCCCGTCGAGACCCCGCTCGCCACGCGCTCCGTCACCGGGAACCGCTGCCCGAGGAAGAGGACGCCGTACGCCGCGAGGGGAACCAGCATCAGCCCCATCTTCCACTGCCAGAGCGAGCCGAGGCCGCCAAGCCCCTCTCCGTTCGTCCCCATGTTCGAGAGCGCATACGCCCCGATCGCGCCGATCACGATGCCGCCGGGGAACCACACGTGAAACTGGTTGAGTTTCCGCGTCTTCTCCCCCGGATAGACGGTGGCGATGAGCGGGTTGCACGCCGCCTCGACGAACCCGTTGGCGATGCCGATCGCCAGCGTCCCCGCGTAGAGGGTCCAGAACCCCGTCGCGAAGATCGTGATGAGGATGCCCGCGAGGTGCCCCACGAACGCGATGACGACCAGCCGCCTCATCCCCAGCACGTCGCACAGCGGCCCGCCGATCACCATGGCGAGCGTGAACCCCCAGAACGCCGTGCCCGCGATCATGCCCAGTTGCGTCTTGGAGAGCGTGAACGCGCCCTCCAAGTCGCCCATGATGTCGCCGCGGATGGCGAAACTCATGGCGGTGACGATCAGGGCCACGCAACTGGCAAGGAACAGCCGCCCACGATGGATGTCGCTCATGGGCGGGGAGGATACCGGAACCGCCGGCCCCGTGCGTCAAGCCGGTCGCCCGCACCGCAACCGAACCTTCCGGAGCGGCCTACGCCACAGGCCACTCCCACGCCCGCCCCGGCTCGTACCCGATCAGCCCGTACAACTCCTGCCGCGTCTGCATCTCCCCCAGCAGCCCCGCGGCCGAACCATCCCGGCCGACAGCGACCCGAGCACGTACCTCAACGCGACCATCGCCAGTATCGTGGCGGCGGAGCCAGCAACGCATCGCTCGCTTATCCCGGCGGATCGGTCATGACCTCGCGGAGCGACGCGGTCTTCGCAGCCGCCACGATCGCATCGGTCTGGGAGAGCGGGGCGTAGTCCCCCTCGGTCAACCCCGCGTCCCGCATCCGCTGGTGCAGCCAGCCGCGCATCAACCCAGCAAAGACGTACGGGTGTTGTGAACCGAGCGTACGGTGGCTCGCCATGACCCCCTTTGCGACAGCGTCAAGCGCGCCCAATACTTCCAGGGTGTGCTCCTCGTTGTCCCGGAGCCACGCCTCAGCAACCTCACAGACGGCCTTTGTCGACACGGAATCGACAACGATCCGCGCGTTGGATGAATCCAAAGTCGTGGGAGCTGTGGCGGACGATCGCCATCGAACGGATTCGAGTTCGCTCGGCGAGCGTTCGAGCAGGGCGGGAACGCTGCCGGAATCGCCAGTCTGGAGACGTGCCCAAGCGTCGGCAACAATCGCAGAAGTTCCCTCGTCATCGACTTCATCGACTTCTGATGCAACAGGAGTTCTGTTCCTCGTCCCGTTCGGTGCCGACCGTTCGCCGCAGGCAAGAACGGCCAGCACGAGGAGGAGCGCGATTGTGTACCGGAGCATGAGAGTCCTCCTTGCGTGCGCTCTCAATGACGCCTGAAGAGTACGGAGGGATTGCATTGGTGAAGAGATTACTTGAGTGTAGGACCACACTTCCGGATGCAGTTTGCACACGTGCCGGCAGCGTCGATGACATCATTCAGGCAGTTCGGGAGGAAGTTGAGGCGAAGGGTAACTCTTCAGCCGTCTGCAACGGTCGGCGGGGGGAACGGCGGCAGGGTTCCGGTGGCGGCGTAGGCGGTGAGGGCGTCGGCGATGGCCCGCTGGGGGTCGTGGCCGCGGAGCTTGAGGGT
>Ga0232063_1164644_pt1 | contig 11296 bp, 12 predicted proteins | sample LAC_MetaT_7_FD_165509 | JGI IMG/M metagenome (GOLD analysis project Ga0232063, IMG submission 165509) | Metatranscriptome of anaerobic ammonium oxidizing microbial communities from anammox membrane bioreactor (MBR) in UC Berkley... | ecosystem: Engineered > Bioreactor > Anaerobic > Unclassified ... | reverse complement strand
CCCATTGAACAATAACCTCCTCAAAGAACTGCAACGAAGAAAGTAACATCTCCTTGATTGGCCCGGCGATTGGTTTCTCCATGAGCAACTGCCTTAACCGAGTCACCAGTTCGGGTATCCCTTCGGCCAGTGAACGTTGCTGGCGAAGCATTAACGCCAGGCTTTCAGGGGTAATCGGAAGCCCTGCCGCGCTCATTGCGGCAGCCAGGCCAGCCTCTGTTTCTCCCCACTCCCCCAGCCCATCCAGAGCCGCCCGCAGGCTGCGGAAAAGATCAGCGGACACATGCAGCCCCTGGTTTAAAATCGCCCGCGCCAGCGTCAGGTTTGAGGGGTCTTCGGGTAAACCAAACTGACCGAGCGCATGTGCGGCCAGTTCCTGCCCGGCAGAATCTGCCGCCAGGGGAGCGCTCGAGACCAGCTTCAGGGTTACCTCTTGAGGAGATACCTGCGACACGATGAACCGGGCGGTTTTCTGGCCGCGCAGGGCGGCCGCCTGCTCTGGAGAGGTAAGCTGCGCTACCATCGGGTACCCGTCAACCGAAAGCACGGCCTGCGCCTCACTCACGTGGAGAATTTCAGCCGTCACCCGTGTGAAAGGTTTGAACGCCAGGTCGTATCGTTGCGCCGGGTCAAGCGGGGTAACTGCCAGAGGGGGAGAGGGTGTCACCATACCAGCGTTTTATGAACACCTTAAGTGGATAAGGCGGGCAGGGCCTTCTGCATCTTCCCTGCCCGCCCATTAACCCGAATTACCGTTTCAGGTTGACCAGTTCCTGAATAATTTCATCCGAAGTCGTGATCACTCGTGACGAGGCCTGAAAACCCCGCTGAGCGAGGATCATGTTGGTGAATTCCTGGGCCATATCCACATTCGAGCCTTCCAGATAACCGGCGGCAATCGCCCCGCGCCCGGCGGAATTGGCCGCCCCGATCTGGGGATCGCCCGAATTCAACCCCTGCTGGAACATGGTGTGGCCGGTGTGGATCAGACCGGCGGGGTTGGTGAAACGCGCTACCGCAATCTGCCCTACCTGCTCTCTCATCCCGTTGGAATACACCAGGAAGATGGCCCCGTCATTGGGAGTAATATATACGTCTGTAATGCTGCCAGCCGCCAGGCCATCCTGGCTGGTCACTGCGGTGCTGGTAGGGGCAGAAAGCATGGTCAGGCTGGTCAGGTCAAGGGTTGCATTGATCGGGTTCGCCCCGGCGCTCCCCGGCACGCTCAACACCGAGCCAGTGCTGGAGGCATAGTGGCCATTGGCATCAAATGTGATGGTGCCATTTCCGGCGGCTCCTGCCGGCGCGGTGGCTGACCACGACCAGGTGTTGGCGCCCGTGCGGGTGAAGGTGACCGTCGCCGTATGCAGCTGGCCCAGCGAGTCATAAATTCCCATGGTCGTGTCCACCGAATCACCCACCACAGCGTCCGCACTGAGGTTGCCGCCAAAGATGGCATTCTGCGTGGCGCGGGCAATGGTGCGGTTCTGGGGAATTTGAATGTTTCCGGGCGGCAGGTTGGTATCTACCACGCCGGAAGCATTCACCATCCACCCCTGAACGCGTAACCCGGTGCTGGCGTTGACCAGAATGCCCGCCGAGTCGAGGGTGAGCGATCCCTCACGAGAATACCGGCGCTGGGCTCCCTGGTCATACACAAAGAACCCGTCTCCCTGAATGGCCAGATCGAGGTTCCTCCCCGTAGCCTGAAGCGCTCCCTGAGTGAAAATGGGAGAGATGTACCCCGTCTTTACGCCCAGTCCAACCTGGGTGGGGTTGGTTCCCCCCAAATTAGCGGCCGGGCCAGACCCCGGGTTGAGCATCTGATAAAACTGATCCTGGAAGAGCACCCGGCTGGTTTTGTAACCAATGGTATTCGCATTCGCAAGGTTGTTGGCCACCACATCCAGATAACTCTGATGCAGGTTAAGCGAGCTGATGGCGGTAAACATTGAGCGTAACATGATTGAATCTCCTCTCGGTTTTTCACAGGCTTCCTCCAGGAGGGCCGGCCTGTGGTGTGAATGGTTTGAAAAATTTAAAACAGACCCTGATCCCTATCCCTTGAGGTCAACGCCCGAGCGCGACTGCAAAGGATCGGCAAACACAACGCTATCAATCTGGGTAAACACACCTTCGCCGCGCTGGCTGGCATCTAAGGCGGTCACCACCAGCCGATCGCGCACATTGACAATGAACGCCAGGTCGTCCACAAGCACCAGGGAAGACTTCCCGCCGCGTTTTTCGGCTTTATCAATCGCTTCCGCCAGGCGTGAGACGTTTTCCTCACTGAGCTGCAGGTGGCGTTTTTCCAGCCGCTGTTGGGCATGATTGGAGAACCGCACCTGCTGAGTCTGCGAAAGCACTTTCGCAAAGGTTGGAGAATCTCCCGCCTGATGTGCTCCCGTCGCCCGTTGAGGTTGAGGTTCACGCTGGTTTACCCGATCGAGCTGAACATGGAAAGGTTCGCCCATATTTACTTCCCTTTGATCTCAACCACCTGATCCAGTGGAGCTTTCTCGCTTCCGATTTGCACGTACACCTTATTCTTCTCCACGCTCACCCCGGTGACCACTCCTTCCAGCAGCGTCCCATCTTCGCGGTTGAGCCGCACGGTTTTCCCAATCAGGCTGGCAGCGTACCCGATGCGGTTCGCTGAGACCATCTGATCAAGCAGGGCACGCATTGACTGTAATTCCTGCGCCGAACTGAGCTGGGTAAACTGCGACATCATTTCTGCATCTTTCAGCGGTTCAAGCGGATTTTGATGGGTCAGCTGGGCCATCAACATCTTCATGAACGCATCGCCGTCCAGCACAGCCCGGTTTCCCTGGAGGGGTTGAGCATTCCCCGACGAAGGCACACCCGTTACAGATTGCACTTGCATCCAGACCTCCTTTTCTGTTAAACCTGATAGTCCACCCGATGCCCCAGACCAACCAATGGAGAAAGAGCCGGGATCATCCCCGAAATTTCCTCATCGCTCATGGCTTCACTGTGCGCATAAAAAAACCGGCGCGGCGTCTGATTGAAGCTTTGCTGCTGGCCCGGTTGAGCCTGCGCGTGTACATCGAGATGAGCCAGTTGAACCCCTGCGTCGGCAAGGGTCTGACGTAACTGATCGATCTGCATCTCAAGCAGCCGTCCGGTGCTGGCCTGATCCGCGAAGACCGTGACACTCACCCCCTGAGCCGTGCTCACCAGGCGGACGTCAAGCCCGCCGAGTTCGTGGGGGTGGAGCTGTAAACGAATGAAATTCTTCCCGCTCTGGATAGAAGCCTCCACAGCGCGCGCCACCTGATTCACATTTTCAGCCATCAAAGGCTGGACGGGTCTGGCTTCAAACCGGGCGGAATGGCCTTCAATTGCAGGTTTTCCTGGCGCCTGTGCCACCGTTGACCCATCGATGGCCGGGACATCTTCTCTGGGGCGCTCTCCGGGTTTTACGGCCCGGGTTGAGGCCTTCAAGGCTGGCCCGGCCCCTTCGGCGGTTGCCTTCTCCACCTCACCCGTGCCCGATACGACCCCCGCAGAAGGTACGGAGGGTTTACCGTCATCGGCATCCAGCAGCTCAAGCGCGCGAGAAAACTGATCCGCCACCTGTGTTGCCGGTTTTTCTGTCCCGGCTGGTTCTGCCTCACCCGCAGCCGCCCCCTCCAGAGGAACCGCATCTTCAGGCTGGTTCGGTAAAGAGATCCCCTCCTCTTCAAGCGGGGTTTCACCCTTCGAACCGCCATCCCCAGTGGGGGAATCTCCCACCGGCAGGTCATCCACAGCGGCTTTCACGGCGGTTGTCGGAAAAGCCACACTCTGCCCCACCGCAATGCCAGCATCTCCAGAAGAATCTACTGCACCGGGCGGCATCTCTTCAGGCGGGGTACCCTGTTGCAAAAGCGGCTGGAGGATGACCGGCACAGAAGCCGCTTCAGCTTCGGCCTGCTCCTTTTCTTTGGCTTTCAACACCTCTTCAAAGCTCCCCCCCTCTCCCGTCTCCTCGCTGCGGTTTGCCGATCGAGTTCTGGAGACAGGTGAGGTTGAGGCCGGAGAGGCGCGGGCCGGAATACAAAACACTTCGACCATGCATCACCTCGAGTTCGCAATTGTCTTAAGCAATTGCAGTTTTTTGCTGACCGACTGGGTAATCGCCTGGTAAGCGATCCCTGCCTCCGACATTTCGGTCAGTTCAACATCAATATCCACATTGTTCTGATCGGCCCGAAAACTGCCTCCCGGACGTGCAGACACCTGGAAACCGATCGATGATGTGGGAGAGGCCAGATGAGTATGGCTGGTTGTGGTCAGGGGCAGGCTTTTCGTCTTGCTCACAGCCCGTTTCAGAGCGCTCTCGAAATCAACCTGCTGCGCCTGATAGCCAGGAGTATCCACATTGGCAAGGTTGCGACTGATGATCTGCTGCCGCAGGCTGAGTCCGTCCAGAGCCCGCCTGGCCACATCCAGCGCCTGATCCACAAGAAAAGAAGTGCTCATGCTTTCACCTCTGCCATTCGTTGAAAGACTCGTACAGCCCCAGAACCCGCTGCACATACACCTGAGTTTCCCGATAGGGCGGAATCCCCTGATACCGGTCGACTGCCCCTGGCCCCGCATTGTAGGCCGCCAGCGCAAGGCGAACATCACCCTGATAACGCCTCAGCAAGCCGCTCAGAAAGCGCACCCCGCCGTCGATGTTCTGGGCCGGGTCATATGGATCAGAAACACCCAGCCCGCGTGCGGTGCCAGGCATGAGTTGCATCAAACCCATGGCTCCGGCAGATGAGGTCGCCCTCGGATTGAAATTCGATTCCGTCTTAATCACCGCCTGAACCAGCGCCGGATTCACGCCATACTTCTCAGCCGCCTGCTGAATCAGGCTGGCAAAATCACCGCTGGCCTGGGGCGCTCTGGTTGAAGAACTTTCTCCAGCAGTCTTAGCCCTTGCCGAAGAAGAACGATTTTCCTCACCCTGCGACACCTTTTCCAGCAGGCGCTGCATCAGCTCAAAGGTGAGCCGGGTAATTGCCGCATTGAACTGACCTGTAAAAATCGCGTCGTTGATTGGCATTTATTCAATCTCCTGGTAACGCTGACGGAATGCCTGCGCAATATAAAGATCATCCTGGAAGGCCATTTCCAGCCGCTCCTGTTCGGCCTGGTAAGCCTCCAGGCGTTTACGCCGGAGAATCTGCAGGGTTTCCTCCTCCTGTCGGGCAGCCACCAGATCTCTGCGCTTCTTTTCGATCTGCATTTCCAGCCGAGATAATTCCTCCTTGACCGTTTCCATGCGCTCTCCCACAACTCGAAGATCATCGTGCAAGACACGAATCTTGAAAAGGTCTATCTCCCCTTGCTGGGCCTCAGCCAGATGGTTCATTAAATCCTTTTGCGTTTCACACAACCCGGCGAGCAGGTTTTGAGCGTTCAACTGCATGGCCAGCAGTCTACCCAGCTCAATTTCCAGGGCTTCTACCCGGTTATGTCTGACATCCAGCACACTTTGCAAACTGAAAGCAGGAGGCATAGACGTTTCTCCTTATCAAAATTTCAAACCTCTGCTCCATCCACTCCGTTAGCGAAGCGCAGAAAATCCAGGGTTTCTTCCAAAGAACTGATCTCATCTCGACCCTGCTGTAAGAATGCGGTCAGATTGGGCATCACCTGGATGGCCAGGTCAATATTCGGGTCGGTACCGGCCACATAGGCGCCAATATTGATCAGATCACGTGCTTTTTCATAGGTGGCCAGGTGCTTTCGCGCGTTGGCTGCCAGCCCCAGGTGTTCTTTGCTGACCAGAGCCGGCATCACGCGGCTGACGCTGTTGAGCACGTCGATCGCCGGGTAGTGATTGCGCGCCGCCAGGGTGCGGCTGAGGATGATGTGCCCGTCGAGAATTCCGCGTACGGCGTCACAGATGGGTTCATTGAAGTCATCCCCTTCCACCAGCACAGTGAAAAAGCCAGTGATCGAGCCTCGCTCACTGCGCCCGGCGCGTTCAAGCAGGCGTGGCAGCATGGCAAAGACCGAAGGGGTATACCCCTTGCTGGCAGGCGGCTCGCCAATGGACAGACCAATTTCACGTTGAGCCATGGCAAAGCGGGTCACCGAGTCCATCATAAAAATCACATCCAGGCCGCAATCCCGGAAATACTCGGCAATGGTCATCGCCACCGAGGCCGCTTTGAGCCGAACCAGGGCGGGCTGGTCGGATGTTGAGACCACCACCACCGAGTTTCTCAGGCCTTCCTCACCCAGGTCGCGCTCCAGGAATTCACGCACCTCCCGCCCGCGTTCTCCGATCAACGCAATCACTGAAACATCGCTGCGAGCATTCCGCGCAATAGACCCAAGCAAGGTTGACTTTCCAACCCCCGAGCCGGCAAAAATGCCCATACGTTGACCCTTACCGCAGGTCAACATTCCATCGATCACGCGCACTCCCGTCACAAGCGGGTCGACCACTGGAGGCCGCCGAAAAGGATGGGGCGCAGAGCGGTTAGTGGAGACCCACTCCACCGCCTCCAGAGGGCCGCCGCCATCAATCGGCTGGCCGAGTCCATCGAGCACACGCCCCAGCAGAGAATGCCCCACCGGCGCCTTGAAAGCTTTTGAGACCGGGGTAACCGTACTGTCTGGTTTAATGCCCTCCAATCCGCCCAGAGGCATCAGCAGCAGGCGGTCATTGCGGAATCCGATCACTTCGGCCAGCAAAGGGCGGGCCTCTCCGGTGTGAATTTCGCAAACCTCACCGATCTGGCAGTTCAAACCAATGACCTCCACCGTCAGGCCGATCACCTGCACGACCCGTCCGGAGACAAGCACCGGGTTCAGGTGAGCCAGGCGGGTCATATAGCGCGTCAGATCAGGGAGTTGCGTATCCATTTAATGGCCTTCCTCTCCCGGTTCATCCTGCTCATCAAAAACCTTCAGCACCGCGTCGAGCTGGGTTTCTACACGGGCATCCACACTCCCCATCGCACCCTGGATGTAGCAACCGCCCGGTTTGATCCCGGCAGAGGGAATGATCCGAATCCGGTTTCCAGTGCGTAATTCCTGGTTTTCACGCCAGGCCGCTTCCAGCTTCTCCGAGTCGGCCGGGTTCAGATACAGGATCAGATCTCCCAGCGAACGGGCGTTTTCCAGCGCTCGTTCCAGGTTGGCCTGCAGAAGGTGGCTATCCAGCTCTACCCCGTTCCCGAACATCGAACGGGCAATCTGGCGCACCAGGTCAACCACCAGAGGTTCGCTTTGCGCCAGCATCTGGGCGCGCCACTCGTTTACCTCCTCCACCGTCGCCCTGGCCGATTCGATGGCTGATCGCGCCTCGGCCAAAGCCCGTTCCTGGCCCTCGCGGTATCCTTCCTCCACCGCCCGTTGAATCTCTGCCTGAGCCTGTGCAAGCAGTTCGTCTGCCGATTGTTCTGCCTGAAGGATGATTTCTTCAGCCCGCGCACGCGCCTGGGCGAGCATCTCCAGAACCTCATTCTGGGCGTCCGCCTCGCTGGCAAACGACAGGGGAGATTTTTCTTCCAACTCGGGGCGGCCAGGCTCTTCCACGCCTGTTTCCCACTCCATCGGTTCAAAAGGCGGTACTTGAACCAGTTCTTCGGGGGTCCAAATGGTCACCTGCGGCTCCAGCGAGGCCGGGTAAAGCACACCTCCGGTGGACTGCACGCGCCGCGGCCCGCAAAAGAGGGCAAGAATTTCCTCCACCTGCACCTCCTGTGCAGGCCCCGCAGGTCCGTTCAGGTCGAATGGCTCCCACGCCCGCACATCTTCCCCTGCCACCCCGCGAATCACCTTACTGGATAATCTCATATTCTCCTCCGCCGCCGATTACAATCTCTCCCGCCTCTTCCAGGGCGCGCACCGCATCCACAATCTTCCGCTGGGCGGAATACACATTTTTCGCCAGCTGCGGGCCGAGAATTTCGATCTCCTCCTTCAGGTTTTCGCGCGCCCGCTCGGAAAGGTTGCTGTAAATCTTCTCCTTAAGCCGTTCAGGCGCCGCCTTAAGCGCCATCGCCAGGTCTGCTTTGTTGATATCTCGCAAGACGCGCTGGATGGCGCGATCATCCAGTTTGGCCAGATCGTCGAAGGTGAACATGTTGGCGCGGATCTCTTCCACCAGCTTGGGGTTGGTCGTTTCCAGAGCCTCAAAAATCGTCTTTTGCACGCCCCGGTCTACCTGGTTGAGCATTTTGACCAGAAAAGAAACTCCACCCGTAGCGCGAAAATCGGCTTCGCTGATCACCCGCGAAAGTTTGTTCTTCAGGTTACGCTCCACCACCTGCACCACCTGCGGTGAAACGCGGTCCATCATCGCCAGGCGCAGGGTGACCTCGATTTGCAGTTCTTTGGGCATATTGGTGAGAATGTCCGCCGCCACCTTTGCCTCCAGGTAAGAGAGCACCAGCGCAATCGTCTGAGGCATCTCATCCTGTAAAAGAGCGGCCACTTCCTGCGGGTTGGCGTTGCGCAGCATTTCAAAAGAAGACATCTGCTGGTGCACCGAGATGCGCTCGAGGATCTCGGCGCCGCGCCTTGGCCCCACTGCCCGCGCCAGAAGCTGCCGGCTGTACTCTACCCCACCCCCGCGCAGGGTGTTATCGGCCACGCTGAACTCACATGCCTCTTCAAGGGCCGCTGACCGGACTTCGGGAGGGATGGGGCCAGTGCGACCCAGAGCAAGCAGCACGCGTTCAATTTCAGCCTCGGTCAGGTATTGCAAAACCTTGGAGGATAAATCGACCCCCAGGCCGAGCAATACCGCGCAGGCCTTATCAATTCCGCTCACCGGCCCATTCATTGAATCAGCCATTGCGCTTTTCGTCCTCGCTCAACCAGATTTGAATGATTTCTGCCACCGTGGCCGGGTTCTCCTCGGCCAGTTTCGAAATGACCTTGGCGCGTTCCTCATCCTCGGGGTTGGTTGTATGCCGGGCGCGCGGTTTCGAAATTTCCACCAGCACATCCTGTTCAACCTGCGTGGCCTGCCGGGGCTGTCCCGCAGGAAGGCCACCCATGCCCTGAGATTGCGACAGGCCGGCTTCGATCTGCGCCATGGGTGAGGCGGCCCCGGCTCCAATAGCGGCCACATTGGGCTGCGCCAGCGCCGCCACTTCGCTCACCGGCCTGAGGATGGGCTGCCAGGCCGCTCGAGAAGCAAGGCGCAGGTTGCGCATCAGCCGCGAGAAATACCACAGCAACCCGATCAGCGCTATCACCCCAAGTGCAATGCTGCCGATGCGGAAGTACCATTCAGTTTGCGCCGCCTTGGAATATTCGGCATTTTGCTGTTCAGCGTAGGTGTGATCAAAAGCAATGGACTCCACCACCACCTGGTCGCCCCGGGCTTCATCAATGCCTGCCGCCGCCGCCACTGCCGCCTTGATGGTTGCCAGCTGTCCGGCATCGGTGACGTTGTCCACCATCACCGAGACGCTCACGCGTGCAATCCGGCCGGGAGTGATAATTTCTTTCGATTGCACCTGGCTGATTTCATAGTTAATCGTTTCTTCGCTGCGCGAATAAATCATGCCGGGCTGAGGGGTGCCGGTCAGCTGAGGTACCGGCGTGGGCAGGTTCGAAGCCGCTCCCGGAACGCCTCCACTCACCACGCCATCGGTGTTATAACTTTCGTTGATCTTTTGAGAACTGCGCACCGCCACCGGCGTGGGATCAAAAGTATTGGAAGTCACCTCGCGGTGCGACCAATCCATGGCCACCGCCGCCTGCACCGTAGAACGGTTGGGGCCAAGGATTTTATCCAGCATCGTCTGAACCCGTCTGCGCACTTCAGCGGCGGCCTGGGCTTCAGCGGCGCGCTGGCTATCGCTCTGGGCGGCGGCGTTGGCCAGGTCGTCACTCCCCCCGCTGGAAAGCATATTGCCCTCGGTATCTACCACCACCACATTCTCAGGTTGCAGGCCTTCTACACTGCTGGCCACCAGGTGAGTAATAGCCCGCACCTGAGCCATCTCGATATTGCGCCCCGGTTTCACCTTGAGCGTCACCGAGGCTGTGGTGGGCGCCTGATCGCTGACCAGGAGTGACTTCTCCGGGGTCACCACATGCACGCGCACGCTTTCAATCGACTCAATACTGCCAATGGTGCGCTCCAGTTCTCCTTCCAGGGCGCGCTGATAATTGACCCGTTGGGTAAATTCAGTCATCCCCAGGGTATTCTGGCTGAAGAGCTCGTAACCCACCGTACTCGACTTGGGTAAACCCTCCCGTGCCATGCGCAGGCGCACATCATAGACCTTGTCAGAGCGAACCAGAATCGTTCCGCTATCCCTGAGCCGGTAATCTATGCCATTTTCTTCAAGCTTCTGGACAATTTGCCCGGCATCCGCCTCACTGAGACCGCTGAAGGCCACCGAATAGCTTGGGGTATTCGCCCACTGGATCAATGTGGGGATGAGTATCGCGGCAGCCAGCAACAGGGTGATCGTCACAATCCGTTGGGATTTGGATGTCTTGTTCCAGTAATTCAGGAATTGTGTTTGCAGTGACGCGAACATCCCGGCTTACTCCCTTAAATTTGCATGCGCATGATTTCACGGTAGGCTTCCACGAGCCTGTCGCGGATCGCCAGCGCCACCCTGAAATTGACGTCGTTTTCTTCCAGCCCAATCATCACCTGGTGCAAATCCACGTTCTCCCCCAGCGAAAGCTTTTCCACCAGCGCATCGGCGTTCTGCTGCGATTGATCGAGGGCCGAGAGAACCTGTTCGAAAGATGGGGTCTCTTTTGAGGTAGAAACCAGGGTAGTTCTGGCTACCGCATCTGTCTCTCGCACCGATGGTATGTAAATGGAAGGGATCGGAGAAATGGTCATACCACGTTACCTCGCAATATCCAGAGCTTTCAAGGCCATGCGTTTCGCCGCCTCGATAACCATCAGATTGGCTTCGTAAGACCGGGTTGCCGAAAGCATATTGGTCATCTCGACAACCGGATTGACATTGGGATAAGTCACATACCCGTTGGCATCCGCGTCGGGATGGGTCGGGTCAAAAATTCGCTCACCCGGTTGGGTATCGGTGGTGATCTGCGCCACACGCACCCCACCCTGAACCGCTTGCGGGTCTCCGCGCCTGGCCGCGAGAAAAGCCGGTAGGAAAGAAGGACGCCCCTCGGCGGTAAACACAACATCCTGACGCTGATAGGGGCCGCCCTCAGCCGTGCGGGTGGTCTGTGCATTGGCAATATTGTTCGCAATGACATCCAGCCGCAACCGCTGAGCCAGCAGTCCCGAAGCACCGATTCGTAAAGAGTCCCAAAAGCTCATATCGCT
>Ga0232063_1120888_pt1 | contig 11492 bp, 10 predicted proteins | sample LAC_MetaT_7_FD_165509 | JGI IMG/M metagenome (GOLD analysis project Ga0232063, IMG submission 165509) | Metatranscriptome of anaerobic ammonium oxidizing microbial communities from anammox membrane bioreactor (MBR) in UC Berkley... | ecosystem: Engineered > Bioreactor > Anaerobic > Unclassified ... | reverse complement strand
CTGAACCTGGGAGATTTGCTGGAGTGGCTCCACCTCACCCGGGCGACCGGGCGCCTGCTGCTGGCGGCGGGGGCCACCACCCGGTCGTTCGACATCGTCCGCGGCAAGGTGTCCTTCGCCTCCTCCTCGCGGGCCTCCGAGCGCCTGGCGTCGTGGCTGCTGCGGCGGGACCTGGCGCCCCGCCGCGTGCTCCTGGCCGCCCTGGCCATCTCCCAGACGCGGGGGGAGATCTTCACCGAGGTGGTGGAGCGCCAGTTCGGGGTGTCGCACGAAACCCTTATCGAGGCGGGCCGCTCCCTGGCCACCGCGCTGGCCAGCCGCCTGCTGCGCGAGGAGGTGATTTCGTTCCACTTCGACCCCAGCTGGCCGGTCACCGACCGGTTTCACGTCACCCTCGATCTGGAGTGCTCCAAGCTCATCATGCAGGCGGCCTACCGTGCCGACACGGTGCCACCGGCTGACCAGCAGCCAGCTCCGCCGCTGTCCACCCTCGACCCGGAGGCCATCGAGAACCTCTTCTGGCACATCATCGACGACATGGAAGAGGAACCCGTGGAGGCCGGCGCCGTGGTCCGCGCCCATCGGACGCTGCGGCAGGTGGGGGATGTGATGCACCGCTGGGTCTCCCAGGGCCCGCCCCTCCTACCGATCCCCGAAACCGAGGTGGCGCGCGCCCGCGCCCGCCTGGCCTCCGGCTCACCGCCGCTGCTCGAAGATTCGCCCACCCTGGCCTGGGACATCCTCGCCCTGGTCAACGGCCTGGATGCCCCCGGCATGAGCCGCGCCAGCGGCGCCGCCGAGGCCTGGCAGCTGGCCGGCGAGGACGGCCCTCTGCTCGCCTCCCTGCTGCTGGATAACCCCCGCTGGCACCGCCCGGTCCGCAGCATGGACGCCACCCTGCGGCGGGCGGCGCTGGCCCGCGCTGCCGCCGCGCGCCACCTCGCTCCGGTTCTCGGACTCGGCGCCGACAGTGGGGCCACCGCGGTGGCGCTGGGGATCGTGCTGCTCGACCTGGTCTTGGTCACCCTCGCCAGCGCCCCTCTGGCCAGCGTGTCCATGCAGGGGGCTGCCCTCCGTCGCCTCCTCCCGCTCCTGGGCCAGGCAGCAGCAGCAGCAGCCGGCTTCCCCCTCGCCATTGCGGCCGCCCTCACCGGAGACCCCTTCTCCCACCCCGGCGCGCGCCTGGCCCGACTCACAGCGGCCATCACCGGGGATTTGGGGGGGGCGTTTCCCGCCGAACCGCTGCCCGAGGAAACCCAGGAGCCCTCCCTGGCTGCCGCCCTCGCCGCCGCCCACCGCGCCGCGTCCATGGCCGGGGATGAAGGGTAGAATCGCGCCATGCACGTGCTCGTGATCGGTGGCAGCCGGTTTATCGGACAGGCGGTGGTGCAACGGCTGCTCATGGACGGGCACCGCATCACCCTGGTCAACCGCGGGCGAACCACTGACCCCTTTGGCACGCGAGTCAATCGCGTGCTCGGCGACCGCTCGGATCCCGCCACCCTGCAGCGCGCCCTCGCCAAGCGCGACTTCGACGCGGTGATCGACGTCATCGCCTTCCGCGAGGAGGACACTCGCAACGCCGTGGCGCGGCTCAAAGGGCGCATCGGGCACTTCATTCACATCTCCACCGCGTCGGTCTACCTCATCAGGGATCGCCTGTTCCCGCCCTACCGCGAGGACGACTTTGCCGGTCGCCTGGCACCCAGAAGCGAGGCTGCCGGCTCCTCCTGGCTGTACGCCTACCACAAACGGCAGTGCGAGGAGGTGCTGCAGCAGGCGTGGGAGAGCGATCAGTTTCCCTTCACCTCCCTTCGCCTGCCCATGGTGGTGGGCCCCAGTGACTATACCGAGCGCTCCCAGACGTACCTGGAGCGGCTGGCGGACGGCGGACCGGTGGTGCTCCCCGACGGCGGGCTCAACTCCTGGGGGTTCGTCTGGGTGCACGACGTCGCGGAAGTGATCGCCGCCAACCTGGGAAACGCCAACTCCCTCGGTCGGGCCTACAACATCGCCCAGAGGGAAATCGTCTCGCTGCGGCAGTTCGTGGACACCGCCGCCGCCGCCATGGGCAAGCGCCCGGTGGTCGTCTCGGTGCCCTCCGAGTGGCTGCAGCGCCTGCATCTGGGCACCACCTTCTCCCCCTACTCCCACGAACACGACATCGTGCTGGACATCGCCGCCGCCCGCCGCGACCTGCTGTTCGAGCCGACGCCCTTCCCCCGCTGGTGCGAGCAGCTGGTGAGCGCCTTCATGACCGGCTTCTCCGGCTCTCCCTCCAAGCTGTACAGCACCCGCCCGCTGGAGCTGCGCCTGGTGCAGGAACTGGCGCAGCTGCGCATCCCGGCGCTGGTGGCGCGCAGCGTTCCCGGCTAGCTGTGGCCGGGGGCGGCGCCTGCCTCGAGCGGTTCGCCCTCCGCCCCCAGCAGCGCCAGCGCCGCCCGCGCCGCCTCCTGCTGCGCGGCCCGTTTGGAGCTGCCGCTGCCCCGACCCGCCACCCGGCCCGCGAACTCCACCTCGAAGGTATAGAGGCGGCGGTGCTCGGGACCCTCCACGCTCACCTGCCGGTAGACGGGTAACGCCAGGCCCTGGCGCTGGGCCAGCTCCTGTAGCATCGACTTGGGCTCCTCCAGCGACAGCTCTCCGGGGTCGAGGGTGACCAGCAGAGGGAGAAACAACCGGCGCACGGTGGTGGAGAATCGCCGCCACCCGCCGTCCACCAGCAGCGCCCCCAGCACCGCCTCGCAGGCGTCGGCGAGCACCGCATCACCGAGGCGAAAGCGGAGGGACACCTCCAGCGCCTCACCGATTCCCAGCTGCCGCGCCACCTCCGCCAGGGTGCGCTCGCGCACCAGGGCGGCCCGACCGCGGGTCAGCTGGCCCTCGCTGGCGGCCGGCCAGGAGGTGAACAGCAACATCGCAGCCGCGTGGGACAGCGCTGCGTCACCGAGAAACTCCAGCCGTTCGTTGGACGGCACCCCCTGCTCGTGGGCCGCCGAGGCGTGGCGCAGCGCCTGGGCGAGCAGCTCGGGGCGACGGAAGCGATATCCCAGCGCCCCCTGCACGCGCTCCAGGCGGTCCTGGCGCTCCCCGGCCCCTCGCGGTTCCCGCCCGGCCTCACTCACCCGTCACCCCCTCGCGACCACAGCCGGCGTCCGCCAGCGATCACGGCAACCACGCGGTGGAACGGCAGGAACGTTCCGTCCCGCAGGGTCACCCCCCGCGACCCCACCTCCATGACGCTGGTGAAACTCAGCTCCTCCACCCGTTCGCCTCCCTCTCTTCTCACTCGCACCGACACCACCACCGAGGATGTTTGCTGCCCGGCGTCCCAGCGCAGGCGGTTGAGAAGATCGCGCAGGGGATTGCCGACCATCGGCGGCATTGTAGCGACGGTGGGAGACGTACTTGCCTTGACGGCACCGCCGCGCCGGCTAGACTCGCCGCCGTGGAAAAGTTCCGCGTCCGCGGGGGTGCCCGCCTGCTCGGCACGGTCCAGGTGTCCGGCGCCAAGAACGCCGCTCTCCCCTGTCTGGCGGCGACCCTCCTGACAGCGGAGCCGGTGCGCCTCCATGGCCTGCCCCGGGTGCGCGACATCGTCACCATGGAAAAGGTGCTGGCGACCCTGGGGGAGTCCTGCCAGCACGAAAACGGCACCACCACCGTGACGGTGGGGGCCATCGAGGCTGCCCACGCGCCCTACGAGCTGGTGCGCACCATGCGCGCCTCGGTGCTGGTGCTGGGTCCACTGCTGGCGCGCCGTCGCCACGCCCGGGTGGCGCTGCCTGGAGGCTGCGCCATCGGCGCCCGCCCCATCGACCTTCACCTCAACGGGCTGGTGCGGCTGGGAGCAACGATCACGGTGCAGCGCGGCGACGTGGTGGCGCAGGCCCCCGGCGGTCTGCGCGGTGCCACGATCGACTTTCCCCGCATCACCGTCACCGGCACCGAGAACCTGCTGATGGCCGCCACCCTCGCCCGCGGCACGACGGTGCTCCGCAACTGCGCCCGCGAACCGGAGGTGGTGGACCTGGCCCAACTGCTCACCGCCATGGGAGCACGCATCGAGGGAGCCGGTACCGAGACCATCGTGGTGGAGGGGGTGGGGGAGCTGGGTGGCGCCAGCCACCGGATCATCCCCGATCGCATCGAGGCGGGTACCTACGTGGCGGCGGCGATCCTGGCCGGGGATGGGGTGCGTGTCCAGGGGTGCATCCCCCAGCACCTCACCGCCTTCCTGGACACCCTGCGAGCAGCCGGGGCCCGACTCGAGGTGGAAACCGACTGCATCGTCGTTCCCGGCCAGAGGGAGCGGCTGCGCGCCGTCTCGGTGACCACCGCCGAGTACCCGGCCTTTGCCACCGACCTGCAGGCCCAGTTCCTCACCCTCATGACCCAGGCTGAGGGAGAGAGCGCCATCACCGAGGCCATCTTCGAAAACCGCTTCCAGCACGTCCTGGAGCTCAAGCGGATGGGCGCCCGCATCGAGGTAGCTGGCCGCTGCGCCCGGGTCACCGGCCCCAGCCGGCTCGAGGGGACGGCGGTGATGGCCTCCGACCTGCGCGCCTCGGCGGCGTTGGTGCTGGCGGCCCTGGTGGCGGAGGGAGAAACCATCATCGACCGCATCTACCACCTCGATCGCGGGTATGAACGGATGGACGACAAGCTCCGGACGCTGGGCGCCCGGGTGGAGCGCTTCAACCCCGGTCCCTTCCAGTGAGGGGAGGAGCGACCATGAGCGACTGCATCTTCTGCCGGATCGCCGCGGGTCGCGCCGCCGCGCGCGTCGTCCTCGAGGACGAGGCGGCCGTGGTCTTCCACGATCTCCACCCGCAGGCTCCGGTGCACCTGCTGGTCATCCCGCGTCGACACGTCGTTTCCGTTGCCGAGGGAACTGCAGAGGACCGCGAGCTTTTCGGCCACCTTCTCCTTCTCGCCGCTCGCGCCGCCCGGCTGGCGGGGGTCGCTGACTCCGGCTACCGCATCGTCACCAACTGCGGGGCCAACGCCGGCCAGAGTGTCTTTCATCTCCACCTGCACATCCTCGGCGGGCGAGCGATGCGCTGGCCCCCGGGCTGAGCCCATGGTGCGGCGGCTCTGCCCACCGGGCTCCTGGCCCATCTCGCTCCTGGCCCCGGCCCTGGTGGCGGTCGCGGCGCTCGCCGCCGACTCGCCGCGGGCGAGCGAAACCGGGGAACTGGCCGCGCACGTGCGCGAGGCGCGCTGGGCCGAGGTTCGCAGCGCGGTGGCGTCCCACCCGACGCCATGGCCCGCGGAGGTGGCGCTGGCGGCCGCGCGGGCCGAGCGCCACCTGGGCAACCCCTCCCGCTCCCGCGAGATCCTCCGCGCCGCTCTGCCCCACTCCGGCGCTCTCGCCCCCGCCCTGCGGCTCGAGAACGCCGAGGCAGCCCTCGCCCTCGGTGAGGACCCCTGGTCGGTCGTCGAGCCCCTCCTGGCGGACGGCGTGGACGCGGGCATCCGGCGGGCGGCCGCCGCGCTCCTCCGTCGGGCCTGGGAGGAACTGCCGGCAGCGGCCCTCAAGGCGCAGAGAAACCGGTACCTGGCTCCATCCCTGCGCCGCTTCCGGGACGCCATCATCGCCACGCGGCAGGGCGACCGCGCCCTGGCTCTGCAGGTGCTCACCGAGCGGGTCGACGATGGTCCGGCAGCGAGGGTGGCCCGGTTCCTGGCCGGCGGGGAGGAGCGGTCGTCGGGCAACCAGCTGCTGGTGGGTCGAGCGCTACTGGCGACGGGGTTCTGGCGGGAGGCGGAGGAGTGGCTCGCCCGACACCCCCCGCCCCAGGAGCCGGACCAGCGTCACCAGTTCGCCTTCCTCCACGGGCGGGCGCTGTACCGCCTGGGTCGCCTGGGGGAGGCATCGGCCGCCTTCCAGCTCGCCGTGGCCACCGCCGGAAGCCCCGCCGAGCGACACGCCGCCGCCGTACAGCTGGCCCGTTGCTGGGAACTCTCGCAGGACTGGGAGGCGGCGGGGGTGGCCTGGGAGCTGGCGCGGCAGGCCGATCCCACGGTGCCGGCGGGCTGGGAAGGGGTGGCGCGCGCGGCCATCATGCGCGGCGCCGTCGTCGGGGTGTGCGCGCCGCTGGCGGCCGCCCCCGCTACCGCCCGTGGTCCGGCCGCCGAGCGCCTCGCCGCCGTGTGGCTGGCCCGCTCCCAGGAAGAGCAGGCGCGTGCTTGTCTGGCGTGTACCGATCTCAGCTCGCCCCGAGCTCGCCTGTTGACTGCCGTGGCCGACTTTGTGGCCGGGCGTCCCCAGGACGCTCGGCGGCAGGTTGCCGCATTGCTCTCCGACCCGGCGGCGGGGAACTGGCGGGAGCTCGCCCTGCTGCTGCCGCCCCCGCTCGCCGACCCCCCTGCCGGTGAGCCGGAGGCAGAGAGAGACCTTCGCCGCCTGGCCGAGCTGACCTCCCGCCGCGGCCCTGGCCCGGCGCGGGCGGCGCTCGCCGCCGCCCTGGCCAGCGATCCCCAGTGGGCGGAGCTCCTGGGCCACCCGCCGCCGGAGCCGGCCACGCTGCTCGCCGAGATCCACGCCCTTGTGAGGGTGGGGCTGGAGCGCGAGGCGGCGCGCCTGTTCGCCCGTCGTTTTCCCTCGGCGGTGCCACGGGAGGCGGCGTGGAGTGCCGCCGCCCTCGGGGCGTGGGGCAACGGCCCGGCGGCGCTGGCCGCCGGCGAGCGGGTGTGGCAGCGGCTCGGAGCTCTTCCGGCCGGGCTCCTCCCGGCGGCGGTGACGCGCACCCTGTTACCCCCAGAGCTGGTGCGGGGGGTGGTCACGGCGGCCGTCGAGGCCAAGGTGTCACCGGCCCTCCTCGCCGCCGTCATCCGCCAGGAGTCCCGCTTCGACGTCGCCGCCCTCTCCCCCGCCGGTGCCCGCGGCATCGCCCAGCTGATGCCCGAGACGGCACGGCGGCTGGGTGCCAGCGAGGAGGAGCTGTGGCGGCCGGAGCCCTCCCTGGCCCTGGCGGCCCGCGAGCTGGCGCGCCTGCAGGAGCGCTTCGGCCCTCGCCCGGCGGTGATTGCCGCCGCCTACAACGCCGGGGATGGGGTGGTGGAGAGCTGGCTGGCCGTTCTCGGGGCGGACTGCGACGACATCACCTTCGCCGCTGCCATCCCCTATCAGGAAACCTCCACCTACGTGCGAGCGGTCTTGGAAGGCCTGAGCCTGGCGCGTCACCTGGAAGAGTCGTGACGCTGGATGCGGGCGCGCGCGGCCAGCTCGGAGGTCCACCGATCGATCTCCGCCGCAAGCTTGCGCTGCCGCAGCAATGCCTCCAGCTGCGACCGCACCTCCTCCAGCGGCGGCGCTTCGCTGCCCTTTTCGGCCAGGGCCGGCGCCAGCTCGGTGGCGTAGGCGGTCTCGATCTCCTGGGGCGCGGGGCGGACGAACGGCCCGAAGCGCTCGGCGGCGTACGCCTCCACCGTTGCCATGCGGCGCACCATGTCCCGCAGCAGTGACTCCGGCAGACCGGCAGCGGCGAGTTTTTTCGCCAACACCTCCTCGCCGCCCGCCCGGGCCACCACTGCGGCCCACGCCGCCTCCAGATCCGGTCTGATGCGCGCCGCCAGGCCGGTGCGATCCAGATCCTGCCAGCGCAGCGACAGGGCGATGAGCGCTTCGGTCACCGCCCGGCGGTAGGCGACGTCATCCTCCCCCGCCGAGCGGGGAACGAGGCCGGCCAGCTCCACCAGCTCCACGTCGGAGGCCAGGATGGGCGTGCGATTGACCACCGCCACCACCCTCTCCACCTCGATCTGGGCAAGCAGGGAGACTGCCAGTAGCAATGCAATCACCCCTCCATGCTACACTTCCCTTACCTTGGAGACCATCCCGCCGGCGGCCGATGAATTCCCGGTGGCGCTCGCCCAGATCGCCACCCGGCCCGGGCAGCCGCGCCACAACCTCCGGCGCCACCTGGAGGCCATTTCCCAGGCACAGAGCGCGGGGGCGCGGCTGGTGGTCTTCCCGGAGCTTTCACTGTCGGGCTACCTGCTCAGCCACGGCGTCGCCGAGGCGGCGATGACGCTGGGCGACCCGCTGCTGGCGCCCCTGCGGGAGGCCAGCCGCGACCTCGCCATCCTCGTCGGGCTGCCGCTGCGCGAGACCGGAGGAGGAATCTCCAACGCCGCGGTGCTGCTGGAGGGGGGGCAGGTGTGCGGCATTCACCGCAAACTTTACCTGCCCACCTATGGCATGTTCGATGAGGGGCGCTTCTTCGTCGCCGGCCGGCGGCTGGAGCCGCTCGCCTGCAGCCTGGGCACCTTCGGCGTCCTCATCTGCGAGGACGCCTGGCACCTCTCCTCCAGCGTCTTTTTGAGCCACCCCCCGGTGGATGCCCTCATCGTCGTCGCCGGAGGCCCCTCGGAGATCGAGGACAGCCCCGTTCCCGCCGGCGCCCGGCGCTGGCACTGGCTGGTGGGAGCCATGGCCATCACCTCGGTGACGCCGGTGTACTTCGCCAACCGCTGTGGGTGGGAGGAGGGGGTGATGTTCGGTGGCGGTTCCTGGGCGGTGGATGCGCGCGGCTCGAGCCTCGTGGAGGCGGCGCCCGCCTGTCGGGAAACCGTGCTGGTGGCGCCGTTTTCCCGGCCGGCGGTGGCGTGGGCGCGCACCCTCGTTCCCGTTCCGCGCATGGAGCGTTTCGAGCTCTGGCGAGCGGCGCTGGAGAACGCCGGTGCGTGAGCTTCCCGCCCTCCACCTGCCCCTGCTGGCCGAGGCGTTGCAGAGCTTCCTGGCCGAGGAGCTGGCCGCCTCCGGACTCACCGGCTACGTGGTCGGGCTGTCGGGCGGCATCGACTCCGCCGTGGCGGCGGCGCTGGCGGTGCGAGCGGTGGGGGCTCCCGGCGTCATCGCCATGGCCCTTCCCGGGCCATCCTCGGATCCCCGTAGCCTGGCCGACGCCCGCCTGGTCGCGGAGCGTCTCGGCGTGGCCCTGGAAGTGCGCGACCTGTCGCAGCCCGCCCGGCAGCTGGCCGAGCTGCTGGGGTGTGGCGAGGACCGCCTGCGCTTCGGCAACCTGCTGGCGCGCCTGCGCATGCTCGCGCTGTTCGACCGCGCCCGCACGCTGCCGGCGCTGGTCCTGGGCACCAGTAACAAGTCGGAAATCCTCCTGGGGTACTCGACGCTCTTCGGGGACTCGGCCGCCTCGGTGCAGCCGCTGGGCGACCTCTGGAAGACCCAGGTCTTTGCCCTCGCCAGCTACCTGGAGCTTCCCGAGGAGGTGACCACCAAACCCCCCACCGCCGATCTCTGGCCGGGCCAGACCGACGCCGGGGAGCTGGGCTTTGACTACCGGGACGCCGATCCCATCCTGTGGGCCCACCACGAGTCCGGGCTGGACGCCTCCCGGCTGGTGGCGGCGGGATTCGATCCCTGCCTGGTGGACCACGTGCTGGCCCTGTACCGGCGCAACCGCTTCAAGTGGCGTCCCACGGTGGTGGCGCGGGTCTCCGCCTCGGCCATCAACATCGACCGCATCCTCCCCCGCAACCCGGAGCCATGACGCGGCAGCTGTCTCCGCGGCAAGCTCCTCCACCGGAGGAAAAGCGCGGGTGTTTACGGGTGGTTGCCACACCCATCGGTAACCTGGACGACCTCTCGCCGCGCGCCCGCGCGGCCCTCGCTGACAGCGATCTCATCCTCGCCGAGGACACCCGGCGAGTGCGCAAGCTGCTGGCCCATTGCGGCCTGAGCACGCTCGCCAGATCCTTCCACGAGCACAACGAACAGCGCGTGCAGGCGCGCGTCGTGGCTCTCATCGAAGAAGGCGCGCGGGTGGCGCTGGTCAGCGATGCGGGCACGCCCCTGCTCGCCGACCCGGGGTTCCGCCTGGTGCGCCGGTGCCGTGAGCTCGGCATCCTGGTCCAGGCGGTGCCCGGTCCCAGCGCCGTGGTCACGGCTCTCTCGGTGGCCGGGCTCCCCCCCGTGCCGTTCACCTTCCTGGGGTTCCTGCCCCCCACGGCGGGAACACGCCGCCGCCTCCTCGGCCAGGCAGCCTCCCTTCCCCACACCCTGGTGCTCTTTCTTTCTCCCCACCGGCTGGCGGCCGAGCTGTCCGACTGCGCCGCCGCGCTGGGAGAAGCTCGACCGGCGGCGCTGCTGGCCGAGCTCACCAAGGTACACGAACGCTGCCTGCTGGCGCCGCTGGCCGAGCTGGCCGGCTCGGCGGAGGCACGTGCTCCCCGGGGGGAGTACACCCTGGTGGTGGGCCCCCCCACCGCTGCGGTCAGCGGCGAGGCCACCCCCGAGACGGCCCGCCGGCTGCTGGAGGACGGCCTGGCCCGAGGGCTTTCCCTGGCCGAGGCCCGACGGGAGGTGGCCCGACGGTTGGGGATTCCCCGCCGCCAGCTCTATCAGCTACTGCTGGTCGAGGAATGACCATCCCCAGCAGCACCTGGGCGAAGATGGCGAGGGCGGTGCTGCCCTCCCGCTCGCGCTCGGGAATCGCGCGGGAGAGCGCGGCCAGTGCCCGTCGCAGCTCGCCGTCGGAGTAGGCAGCGGCCATCTTGAAGGCGCGGTGGCGTTGCCAGACCGAGGCGTCAGCCAGCTCGCACCCCGCCGCCGCCTCGATCTGCCGCTCCAGCAGTGGGTGAAGTCGCTTCTGGAAGGTCGTCGCGTACCAACGCGGGGCGGCGCATCGTCTGAGGTCCAGCTCGCTGGCCAGGCCCGCCCGGCGGGCGACTTCGCGCATGGCCAGGGCGTTTCGCAGCAGCCGGTGGAGGGTGGCGCCGAGAACCGCGGCCACTCCCCCCGGGGAGATACGCTCCCCCCGCCAGTTGACCAGCTCACCTCCCGCCGACAACACCGCCAGAAAGTGCGCCAGCCGTTCCCCGTTCCGCTCCAGCAGCGCCTTTTCCAGCTCTTCGATGGACCGCTCCGGAGGCCCCAGCTCCGCACGCAGCTCCTGTGCATCCGGCTGCCCGGCGAGGAGCACTCGCTCCGCCGCCTGCACCAGCTGGCGAGGCTTGAAGCCGAAGTGGTCGAGTAGCACCTCCACCACCTCTGGATGCGCCAGGATGGGCGGTACGGTGCGCTCGAGCAGCCTCTCCAGGGTGCGGCGCTGCTCCCCGGAGAGGCGCACATCGTCCCAGGGTTTCGGCGGGGCCGGCAACGGTAGCCAGGTAAGGGTGCCGTGGGCCCGCACGTAGTCGGCCAGAGCCCCCCGCGGCTCGCTGCTGGAGGCCACGCACAGCAGCAGCGAGGTATCCCGGTCCCAGGAGCTCTTCAGGCAGGCGAGGAGAGCCTCTGCCGCCTCCTTGCCCCTTCCCCGTTCCTTCCCCTCCAGCACCGCCGAGGCGTCGCGCACCACCAGCAAGCGCTCCGCCGCGAACAACGACGGCGAGGCCAGCTCGCCGGCCAGGCGATCCACCTCGGCGGTATCGAGACGCTTCAGCTCACCACCCGGATGAGCGGACGTCCACCGGGTTTCCACGGCGATCCGCTCGATCTCCAACAGGTAGTCGTCGGGGCAGGCGAGGAG
>Ga0232063_1108924_pt1 | contig 11574 bp, 3 predicted proteins | sample LAC_MetaT_7_FD_165509 | JGI IMG/M metagenome (GOLD analysis project Ga0232063, IMG submission 165509) | Metatranscriptome of anaerobic ammonium oxidizing microbial communities from anammox membrane bioreactor (MBR) in UC Berkley... | ecosystem: Engineered > Bioreactor > Anaerobic > Unclassified ... | reverse complement strand
TTCAGAATTAAAAATTGTTTTATTCTGACAATATCAATTATATTTGTATGCTGTGAAGTGGAAAAAGTTTTCGCGCCCGTAGCTCAACCGGATAGAGCATTGGATTCCGGTTCCAAAGGTTGGGGGTTCGACTCCCTTCGGGCGTACAAGAGTATGTAAAATAAGTAATTAGTAAAGGTACTATGGCAAAAGATAATTTGGAAACAGAAATGAATAATGAAGAGTTTACAGTAAGTAATACTTCAAATGATAATTCATTAAATTTTATACAAAAGAATTCAAAATTGATAATTATTGTTTCAATAGGTATAATAGCTATCGTAGCAATATTTGCTTTTATTAGATATAAGAATCAAGAAGATTCATTAAAAGCATCTACTTTGATGAGTAGAGTATTACCTTATTACGAAAAAGCAGATTATACCAAAGCTTTAGATGGAGATCCAACCCAGAGTTATTCTGGTGAGCCAGTTAAAGGGCTTAAATTTATTGCGTCTGAATACTCTAATACAGAGCAGGGTAAGATGGCTTCTTTTTATGTAGGTAATATATTATTATCGACTGGTAAATATAGCCAAGCAAGTAATTATTTTAATGATGCTTCATCATCAGATTCTAAGGTTGTACAATGTGGCGCATTGGCAGGTAAGGCTGCTTGCTTGGAAGTTGATAAGAAATATGAAGAAGCTGCCAAGGCTTATTTGGATGCTGCTAGATTGATAGCTGATGATGAATTGCAAGCACGTTATAATTATTATGCAGCTTATGCTTACGAATTAGCTTCTAAAAAAGACGATGCAGAGAAACTCTATCGTAAAGTAGTGCTTAGTTCAAAATTCTCAGAATTTGCAGAATTAGCAAAAGAAGGTCTAACTCGTATTGGCACGATAATTGAGTAGGATATTTGGGTGAAAGTCCCAATTTTTACGTTTATATATGATTAATATGAAGATTAAAAATATTTGTTTTACAATTAATGATTTAATTATTGGAGGTAACATGCAACGATTGATTCGTTTGAGTTTATTTTCGATACTGCTTGGAATATTAAGTGTTGGGGTAGGTTTTGCACAAAAACCTACTGTCTTCGTTTCAGGTAGTATTAAACCGAGCGATGTCAGGATATTCCAAAAGGATACTATCTATATAATCGATAGAGATTATGTAGTTGGTGGTACTTTGTTGATTGAGCCTGGCACTACAATCCACTTCAACCCTAATGGTAGGTTGATTGACTCTACTGGTGGTAGAATTATCGCAGACGGCTTTGCAAAAGCTACTTATAATCAAAGCCCAGATGGTATTAATCCAGTGGTAAACTATGAACCACTTGGTTATGCTAGTTTTGATTATTTCTTCTATGGTGCCGTTGATCAATATAATGACAACGCTACAACTGCTAGAACTGTAAGTATCGAAACTAAAAAAGATCCTACAGTTAATACTGACAAGTATAACTATATTTTCCATGTGCTTTTGGATAAGAGCACTAGAAAAATTGTTAACTTGCAAGACCCTAATGCTTATTCAAAATATAGAAACTCAAGTAGTGGTAACTATGTAGTAGTTTCTTATGAGCAAGCAATGATGTTTAAAACAGCAAGGTTGAATAACGACCCTGAAAATTTTGATCCTAACGTTAAGACTTTACCTTGGAAAAGAATTGGCGGTAATAATGTAAATAATGTAAATATTACTCCTGAGCCAATTAATTTTATTGGTAAGCCTGCTGGTAATTATTCAAGAGAATGGGGACATATTATAGTATTGCCCGGCTCTCGCGCAGCTTTCTTCCGTAATGTTAATTTTGAAGACATTCGTAAGGATACTACTGTAGATCGTCAAAATATTTACCATCAAGATGGTGCACCTTATGCTGCTATTAATAATAGAATTAATAAATTAACTAATGGTAGTGGTGGTGCTATCACTACTTTTTCTTCTAGAACTTGGTTGATAGATGTTAATTTTAGAAATAATATGGCTCGTAACCGTGGTGGTGCTTTGAGTATTTTGCAAACTCCACAAGAATTTGCATTTCTTGCAGGCGGTAATACAGCTAATTCCTTAGGCTATTACTCTAATACTAAGAATCCTTATTTAACAAATAAAGATGGTTCTCCTTCTACATTGAATACTAATACAGTAATCAAAATTGATAATATAGATGAATCTACAGCTGAACCTTTGAGTGATGTAAATCGTCAAGCTTTCGATGATGCTCGTGTAGCTGTATTGTTAGGTAGAATGAGAAGAATGAACTTTGAAAATAACTATGTACAACTTGCAAAAGTAGAAGTAGTAAATCAAGGTGGCCAAACTAAAACTTATGATAATACAGATGTACCTGCTACTTATCCATATTCTAATGGTAACTATGCACAAGGTGGTGCTATCTATATTGCAGGTGTAAATGAATATAAAGATAGATTGATTGAAGTTGGTTTAGGTGTTAATAATAGTATAATGATAGATAATAAAGAAGTTTTCTTCCCAGAACAAGACTTTTTTAAAGCTATTGGTAACGAAGCTCGTAACTTCCAACAATCATTATCTTCAGAAGGTGCTCGTGGTGGTGCTATTTACGTAGGTAAATATACATCATTGATAGTTTCTGGAGAATTTACTAATAATCAAACAAAGGCTAAATATTTTGATAACCCTGATTCTTATGGCGAAAATGTTCATTTGTATTCTCAAGGTGGTGCTATTTTCTGTGAAAATACGACTGGTAGATTACAAGTGCGTGGCGCTCCAAGTAGAGAAACATTTAATCCTACATATTTCACAAATAATACTGCCGGTGCTGGTGGTGCTTTGTTTGTAGATGGTAATGCTTCTGATTTTGAATCTCCAGTAATTGGTGGTTCTGACGCTACTTTGCTTACAAGAGATTATGGTTTTGATATTAAATTTGAAAACAACTCTTCTTTATCTTTTGGTGGTGCTATCCTTTCTAAGAGAAATTTCTCTATCAATGGTGCTGGTGGTGTAGCCGAAGATTTAGAATTAGGTTATGATGGTAAATATTCAGTTCGTTTCTGGAACAATAGTGCTTCCTTTGCTGGTGGTGCAATTGATGTTAGAATTCCTAACGCTATTCCTCCACTTCCAGCTTTCAAAAGAGCTGTTCAAATAGTAAGATCTGAATTTGTAAATAATACAGTAGGTAAAGATGTAGCTTCTCGTAATTTAACAGAAATTCGCGGTGGTGGCGCTATTTATTCTTACAATGGTGATATTAGATTAGTAAAAGGTACTGATTTTGTAAGCAACACTGTATATAATGGTAATGGTGGTGCTTTGTCTATTGTTAGTTTGCAAGATTCAAAAGCTAAGAAATATTTCCTTAGCGATCTAGATGTTGTAAACCGTGATGATAAAGGTTTGCCTATTTCTTATACATCTGTAAATGGACCATTTACTGGTGAAAATCAAGATGTAGCTCCTGATACTAGAATGTTAACTAGATTTATTGATAACAAAATTTTAAATACCGAAGCTGATTATTTCAATAGTCAATTAGGTAGTGGTACTACTCAAATAGGTCAAGGTACACCTATGACTGTTCAAAAATTAATAGCTACTGAATGGCTAAATAGCGAAACTGGTTTTGCTGTTGGTATGGATGGTCTATTAATTAAGTTGACTAATGGTGGCGATACTTGGCAATATGTAAATAGTGGAACTACTTATAGAATCAATGATATATTCTTTACTACTCCTACTATTGGATATTTTGTAGGTGATAGAGGTATTATTAAGAAAACTACAGATGCTGGTAATACTTGGATTTCATTGAATTCAGGTATTGACAAACAAATCAATAGTATAGTTTTCATAGGTTCTAACAATGGTTATGCTGTAGCTAATGATGGTTATATTTTAAGAACTACAGATGCTGGTAATACTTGGACTTCAACTAAACCAAGTTTAGTAAATCTAAATTCAATTCATATGACTTCTTCTACATCAGGTTATGCTGTTGGTAATAATGCAGAAGTATTATATACTACTGATGGTATTAATTGGCAATTTAGACAATTAATAGGTACAACTCAGGATTTAAATTGTGTAGTATTTTTAAATACTCTTAAAGCTTTTATCTTTGGTAATAATGGAGTTTCTCTTGTTACTACTGATGGTGGTTTAACTTGGGACTTTATGAATTTAGGTACTACAAATGATTTCCAATTTGCTAATTTTGTAAATCAAAGTACTGGTTATGTAGTTGGTTCTGGTGGATTAGCTTTCAAAACTACTGATGGTGGTGTTACTTGGGCTAATATGGCTACTGGTTCTTCTATTGGATATAATGATGTTACATTCCCTAATTCTAATACTGGTTATATAGTAGGTGATGTAGGAACTATTTTAAAGACTGTAGATGCAGGTACTACTTGGAATAAAGTATATCCTGCTAATTTAGCAATGACTGATGTAACTCGCAGAAACAAAGATTCTTATTTACCTGAAAATGGTTTGGGTCTTGGTGGTGCTATTTATATTTTAGATTCAATTACTGTGGCTAAAGCATCAAGATTAGATTCTATGAACTTTAACCGTGTAAGAATTGAAAATAATGAAGCTTTCACTGGTTCTGCTATATATTCTGATAATTATAATTTGAAATTAATCTTTAATAGATCATTAATCACAGGTAATGTGGCTACTTCTACTATTGGTATGGAACAAAATGTTGTTACAGGTCCAGTACAAGTAGATAATGGTGGTAGTATTGTAGCTAATACAGCTTCTTCTGATTTAGCTGGTGCTACTATTTATGGTGAAATCCAAGGTCCATTACCATCTTATATATTCTCAGAAGCAGCTAACTCTATATATAACAATAATGCAAGATTCTTAATTAGATTACCAGATGCACCTAATACAAAAGGTATTCTTGCTGGTACTACTGGTATTGGATTTGGTGGTACTGATACTTTAAGAGGCAACTATTGGGGTCATACTGAAGCTAATGTTAATTTCTTATTACCTCATTTACAAGATAATTCTGGATTGAATACTATTGAAACATTCTTTGTAGATGGTGATGGTAACAATTGGCTTCCAATGACTTATCCTGAATTAATTAGTAATAACCCAACAGATCCTCGCAAAAAAGGTCCATTTGAATCTTTAGAACGTGCAGATATTACATATTTCCCAATAGTATTAAAAAATGCTGATGGTACACAAAATCAAGCAGATGCATTATCAATTCCAGAAAAATTAGTGATGTCTGGTCATATCTATGATATATATGATAAAACAACTGATATTAAAACTGCTGATTATTCAAAACGTAGAATGAGTCCAATTGAAGATTTTGCCGTTGGTATTCCTCCAAAATTGAGAGTATTTAATGATCCTTCTCAACCTTCTTATAATAAGGTAGTTAAGAGATGGGTTCGTGATCCTCATCAAGCAGAATTAAGAGATAATCAAGGTAATTTAGTATATCCAGGTTTAAATGCAGTACAAACTGAATTCAAACCAGATGAACAAGGCGTTTATTATCAACCAATTGGTTATCCATTATATTTGGAAGCTAATGCTAATTATGATGGTCTTACTAGAAAATCTAATCACGATCCATTACTTAAAAACGAATCAGTATTTTTTGTTATTAACTTAAAAACTGGTGATTATTTAAGAGCTAATTTAGCACAAGTTGATGAAAATGCTCCTTATAGAGAAGTTTTCCGTAAAACTGTTGAATTAGTACCAGATTCTACTTTAAGAACAGATCCAACATGGAGAAGAACTTCTGAAGGTTTGGCTAACTTGGGTAGTGGTCCAGAATTACTAGCTAATTTATTCTTAAACCCATACAATGAAGATTATGGTACTTTGCAAGGTCGTAGATATACTGCTGATGATAATGCATTGGCTAGAGTAACTAACTTATTCTCTAATAGACCTTCAATGCCAGCATCTAATTTAATTGGTTCTGTATCTAATACAACTTATTATGCTGGTGAAAGATACGGTGCTTTACCAGTAAGAGTAGGCGATTCTGTATTAGTGGTTTCAAGAACAATACTTTGGAGAGAAGGTATTCATAATGCTGCTTTAAAAGGTTTAGCCTTTAGAATTACTGAATCTACCAAACCTCCTGTATGGACTGGTAATATAATTAAATTACAAACTGACACTGTTAAGAATCGTTTCCCATCAGAAGAAAATCCAGATGTTAAGAAAGATGTAGTATATACTGAATTTTTAAATAAAGTATTTTTGACTGAAGATAGAACATATCCTGTATCAGCAGGTACTTATACTGGATTTGAAGTATTAGATGGTAAAGGTAGAGATTCTATCATTACTATTACAGCTATTGATTCTAATAAATTCTATGACCCACGTTCATTCTTAGAACCAACTGGTTATGCAAGATTAGAATATTCTTGGAAAGCTCATACTAACTCTGCATTAAGTAGATGGTTAGTAGTTAAGAATAAATATGCAGCTGATCCTGTAGCATGGGGTGCAAATGGATATCTAGAATTAGGTGGTATGCCAATTAACCCATTCGTTGTACCTGGTGGAGATTCAATAACTGTTTACGCTAGAAATTTCCCTCCACATTATAGAAATGTTGATAATTTGAAAGCTATGGTACCCGCAGTTTCTCAAGATGAAATTAATAATTGGGTAGAAACTTATCCTTCATATTTCTCTAATGGAACTTATGATGTTGATAATGCTAGATTTTTACAACAAGATACTATAAATGTAGGTCCAAACTATGAAAATAGTTATACATTTAAAATATTTGTTGTTGATAGTGTTCCAAAATTCTTAGAACCAGGTGAAGACTATACTATAAATAGAATAGATGATCCTTCAAAAGTATATGTTGATGCAAAGGGTACAGTATTAACATGTGGAACTGAAAAATCAGGTAAGTTAATTGCTAATTTAACTGATAAATTGAGATTCCAAATTGATATTAATACAGATGATGAATGGGAAGATAAATCTCCTGCTGCTAATGGTTGGGATTTCAGATATGGTAGAACTGCTTATGGATTTTTAAACACAGCAATCCGTCAAAACCCTGCAGGTACAACAGTCTTAGATACTTTAAATTATGATGAAGATAGTTTTGGTACAAAAGGAGCTATATTAGTTCAATCAAGACCAAATTGGATGAAGAATGAATATCTTACTAAATATGGTAGTGATAGTGATTTAGATCCATTTGCAACTGATTTTACTACAAATGGCCAAATTAATATACGTATTCCATCAGATAAAGCATATAAGGTATTAGCTCCAGATTCAAATGCTAATGGAGCTATTCAAAATGGTGCATATAATACTGATACTACATTTACAGTAGTTGTAAATGATGGTCATGGTGGTATTAATTCTCGTAAATATAATGTGTTTGTTAATATAGTTCCTACTATTACAAATGATACACTTCCTTATGCTTATGAAGATTATGACTATAATCCATCATTATTAGATGCAAGTCGTCAAATTCAGATTTATGATCCTAACTTTGGTCAAAAACATACATATAGATTAATTTATAAATCAACTGATGATAAATCAATTCCAGTTGATGCATGTTATCCTGAAGCAGGTAATATAGATTTAACTAATTTGAAGACTACTCCAGAATGGTTAAAAATTAATCCAAATTCAGGATTATTATATGGTACACCAAGGGTAAAAGATGCTCCTGCTGATGCTAAAGTAACAGTAGTAGTAACTGATGAAAATGGATTATCTACTTATAAAGTATTAGATCTTAAAGTTTATGGAATTCAACATAAACCATATATAAGTGGAATACCATCTATCGAATGTATAGATCAAAACTCAAATTATTCTACAACAGTAACAATTAAAGATACTGATTTGAATAGAACTAAATCAGATGAAACAATATCATTAAAGTTGATTGATGAAAATGGTCAGCCAATTAGTGGTTTAAGAATTAATCCTTCTACTTTTAATGGTACTGGTAATAGCGATAATTTCACAGCTACTATTTCTAAAGTTGGTCAATTAACTCCTACTGTTAAAAATTGGTTAGTTGTTTATATTGTTGCAACAGATGTATATGGTAACACTGATACATTGAATTTCAGATTAACTTTATCAGAACAAACAGACTTTACAGCAACTTTAAGAGTACAAAATATTAAAGGTTCTTACCAAGACTTAGTATTTGGTACATCTTCTGTAGCTGGTACATCTACTGGTGATGGTAATGATAATGATTACGTTGGTAAATTAGATGAAGACTTATGTGAATATGAATTACCTCCTAGACCATACGATGATGCTTTTGATGCACGTTGGACTATAACAAATAGAAATGGTTTATTGAGAAATATATTCCCAACAGCTAGACCAAATACTAATAATAACTATATTTACAAAGGTAGATTCCAAGCAGGTGGCGTAACTGGTGGTTCTTCACCATTATATCCAGTAACTTTAACTTGGAAACCTAGTGAAATTCCAGCTGTAAATGACGGTACAAAGAATCCAGCAGGTTCTTCATGGTGGATTAAAGATAGATTCTCTGATGGTAATGTGTTTGTAGTTAATATGCATGATCCTTCTAAGGCTGCATATAACTCTCAAATATCATTAAATGTACAAGGAGATAAAGCTACAATTACAATATTAGATGATGGAATAGATCAATTTGTAATTATGCACGATTGGACTTCTTCAGTAGAAGATTTAGGTTTACAAGCTACTGCTACTAAAATTAATGCAGTATCACCAAACCCAGTATCTGCTAATTCTAAGATAGAAATTGAAATATTGAAGAATTCAAGTGTTACTTTACAAGTTGTAGATATGTTAGGAAATGAGGTTAATACATTAGTAAATGACGAAATGAGAAGTGGCAAATACAATATAGATTGGAATGCAACTGACGCAAATGGTAACAGACTTGCAAACGGACAGTATATGATTAGATTAGTTGCTGGTTCAACTACTAGTACATATCCGGTTGTTGTAGTTAAATAATTAATGATATAAATAGCAGGCTCCGTATTATTACGAAGTCTGCTATATAATGAGAGAAAATAAATAATAAGGAGTATATCATGAAAAAATTCTTATTTACTGCAGTCGGTGTTGCGATTATATGCTTTATGTCATATACTTCGCCAAAAGCGATTGCTCAAGTATATGGAGAGTTTAAGTCCATTACTACTGTTAACAATGTACCTTATGAAGAAATAAAGGGAACTGCAATTAGTCCTTCTTTGTTTGCTCTTCCTCCTAATTACATTGGAAATGATAGAAATGATGGATATTATAGAGTAAATTTAGGTTTCGATTTCGAATTTAATGGCGAAATATTTAATCAAGCTTGGATTTGTACAAATGGTTTTATAACATTTACACCTCCTCCAAATTTACCTGCACCTAATCCAGATGCATTATTTTTGGAAGCTAATAACTATCCTATAAATGTAATAGCACCATATTGGGGAGATCATTATTTAAGAGATTCTACAGATTTCTTTACAAGAGGTTTTGTACCTTCGTCTATTTCTTATCAAACTATTGATACTGTTGATAAAGATGGAGTTGCTTTTAAAGTATTTATAGTTCAATGGAAAAATTTGAATATAAATTATAAAATTGATGATGAAGATGTTAAATCATCAGTTGCTAATTTTCAGTTGAGATTGTACGGTTCAAGAGATCAATATTCAAAACAAGGTGATATAGAATTTTGTTATGGTACTATTGGGCCTAAAAATAGACCTGATATTACTGATACAAGAGTTATAACAAAAGGCGCTGTTGTTGGTATAAAAGGTGAAGGAAAGTTGATTGGAGAAGGTTCTGACTTCTTGAATGCATTATTTTATGATCAAGACGATTTAGTACAAGCTGGTACTAGTCATTTAAAAACATCTGATTGGCAACCTTCTGGCGGTTCTGACAAAAGAATATTAATATCTGCTACAGTTAGATTTAATGTTAATGAGTGGTGGGGCGATGGTGATGTGGATTTTTCAAAAGCTATTGGAAATAAGCATTATAATATGCCACAAAGCCGCTTTGTAACAGCTAATGATGCTAGATTAATTTTAAAATCAGTTGCAGAGGACAAACCATTAGATCCAGTTAGAAGACGTGCAGCTTATCATGCTGATGTTAATCATAATGGACGCTACTATTATAATGGTAGTGGTGATATTGTAAATATTAAAAAGCGTAGTAAAATATTTACAGATGATTTACCAAATGAAATTAGCTCTGTTAAACAAATATTATTCAAAGCAGACGAAAATGATGCTGCATTAATAATGTTGTATATATCTGGTAGATTACCTGAATTACCTTGGGTCATTGATACATTTCCTGCTTATGGTAAATTAACACCAGATTATAGTGCAAATAATATCAAAATAGGAACAATTAATAAATTAGATAATGGTGTTTATGAATTCCCAGTATATCTAAGTAACTTTTATGATGGTCCTGTAAGTGTTAAATTTGATGTTAATGGCTCTATAGTTGATGTAATTAAATATGATACTGATGAAAATCAGTTAATGACTTCTAATACTAATAATCGTTTTGTAATTTCAGGTTTTGGTAAATTTGAATCAAATACTCCAATTGCTGTAATTAAAGTAAATACTTTAGAAAATAATATACTTTTGAGTGATATTAGATTTAATGGTGAAGAGACTGGTTCAATTAATTTAGATTTGGGTAAAGTAGAAATTAAAGATGCATCTAATAGCATTATTTCTAACACACCTAATCCAATTACATCCAAAACAATTATTAATGTTAATATCAATGAGTTAGCTTACTACTCTTTGAATATCTATGACTTAAATGGTAATTTAGTAAAAACTATTTATAATGGTGAAATACCAACCGGTATACAATCTTATGAATGGAATTTATTAAATAATAATAGTCAAAAAGTTAATCCGGGCGTATATATGCTAAGATTAGAAGGTAATGGTATTAATTTAGTTAAGAAGTTAATAGTTGAAAACTAAACAAAACATATTACTGTATATTTTATTAGTGCCGGTATTTTTTACCGGCACAATAAAATCTTTTTCTAAAGATATGATAGCTTCTAAATTGAAATCATATTATGATGTTACTTATTGTAATGGTGTTAATTTATCTAATGAAGTTTTAGTTACTATTAGCTTAGGTAATATTAAATATAGTGATTCTCTTTATGGATATAATTTTTCAGTAAAATATGATAGAAGTAAATTATATTTTCATAATCAAATTACTACTAATACAATTACTGAATTTGCTGACTATGCTAAAACGGGTTTTGGTATTGAACCGGGCAAAATAATTGGTGCAGCTATGAATAATACACCTTTATACGGTAACAAAGATTTAATTGGATTTTATGGTGAGTATATTGGTGAAATGTGCAATGATTCAGCTTTAGTTGAAATTGAATATATAGAATTTACTGATGAGTTCCAGAAGGAAGTTACAAAATTAGATACTATTTGGATTAAACCTATTAAAGCTAATATTAATTATAAGATTAATACATCTGTTGGAGATAATTTACTTAGATATGAT
>Ga0232063_1073631_pt1 | contig 11686 bp, 8 predicted proteins | sample LAC_MetaT_7_FD_165509 | JGI IMG/M metagenome (GOLD analysis project Ga0232063, IMG submission 165509) | Metatranscriptome of anaerobic ammonium oxidizing microbial communities from anammox membrane bioreactor (MBR) in UC Berkley... | ecosystem: Engineered > Bioreactor > Anaerobic > Unclassified ... | reverse complement strand
CGGCCACATACATATCCCATTGCGTGGTGGGGAAACCTTTGGGCGGCATATCGAGGGCTGTATAGTTGGCCAGCGGCTCTTCGGAAATGAGGATGCCGCCGGCATGGATGCTCCGCTGGTTGGGAAAGTCGAGGATATGCTGCGCCAGCTCGTGGATGTGACGCGTGTGCCGGTTGAGGGTGTGGCAGGCGTTGGGATTGTCGGCCAGCTCATCAATCTCGGCTTTGGGGAGGCCGTGAACCTTGCCCAGTTCGCGGTAAATTGACCTGCCCCTGAAAGTGGAGATTGTGCCAAGCAGGGCGGTGTGTTGCCGGCCATAACGTTTGAAAATGTAGTCAATCACCTCGTCGCGCTCCTTCCACGAATAGTCAATATCAAAGTCGGGCGGACTGCTGCGTTTGGGGTTGAGGAATCGTTCGAAATACAGGTCGAGTTCAATAGGATCAACATCGGTGATTTTCAGGCAGAAAGCTACGACGCTGTTGGCGCCGCTGCCTCGTCCGACATGGTAAAATCCACGCGACATGGAGTAGCGGATCACGTCCCAGGTGATGAGGAAATAGGCTGAGAAGCCTAATTTGTCAATGATTTCCAACTCTTCTTCCACACGTTTGCGCGCCCGAAGGTTGTCGGCGCCATAGCGGTATTCCAAACCGTCGAAAGCCAGTTTGCGTAATAGACTGCGGTCGTCGGCGCTGTTGCCGGTGAAGGTTTTCCGGTTTTTCAGGGTCGAGAAGTCGAAGTCTATCTCGCACTGGCTTTCAATTTTTTGGGTATTTTCGAGCAGGGCGGGATACAGTACAAAGGCAGCACGAAGACGCTCGGGGGGTATCATTATCTCGTCAGGAGAGGCACACTGTCCGGCCTCAAGGCGGCTCAGCAGGATGTTGTGATCAATGGCACGCAGGTTTTTGTGGATATACCAGCCCGACTCATCGGCAAAAGTTACAGGCTGCATCAGCAACAGCTTGTGCTGATGAAAACGCCACTCGGAGCTGAGCAGCCGGGGTACCTGCGAAAGCCGCACACCTAAATAATCGTCGGGACCAAGCTGCGCCTTTTTCTTTGTGCCTAAGGGATAAACCGTTACTGTATATTCCAACGCAGGCGCCGTTTCGGGATACGGACTGCCATCGAAGTTGTGATGGGTGAGCAGCTCGTTCAACGCACGAAAACCGGCCTTGTTTTTGGCCAAAATGGTGAACATCAGCCGATCGCCGTTGCGAAACTCTGCCCCGGCAATTGGCTTGACCCCTTTGCGACGACATTCTTTCACAAAATCGGGCATCCCCATCGTGTTGTTGATGTCGGTGAGCGCAAGGCAGCCAATACCGTTTGCAACGGCCATATCTACAAGCTTTTCCACCGAAAGTGTTCCGTAACGAAGACTATAATAGCTATGGTTATTCAGATACATTTCTCAAAAACAGTATCCAATTTATCATCGAATGATTGAAAATTAATCAAAATAAACGACGTTAAATTAATCATTTTGGTATTTGATGGCAAGATGATGTGTGATTTTTACAAAAAAATGGACGGCCTTTGCAAAGACCGCCCATTTTTTCAGTTTTTTATTTTTTAGGATGTTATTTCAACCATCTGTCGAGCCAGTTAAAGAAAGTGCGTTGCCAAAGTACACCATTTTGAGGGTGAAGAACCCAGTGGTTTTCGTTCGGGAAATAGAGATATTCTGCCGGCAGTCCGCGCATGATGGCCGCGTTGTAGGCCGCCATCCCTTGGGAAGCCACAATGCGGTAATCGAGCTCGCCGTGAATGACTAAGATAGGGGTGTCCCAGTTTTGCACGAATTTGTGTGGCGAGTTCTCGTACGACCATTGGGCAGTTTTGTTGTTCTTGTCCCAGTATGGCCCGCCAAGATCCCAGTTGGTAAACCAGTTTTCTTCGGTTTCAAGGTATTGCTGCTCAAGGTTGAACATCCCGTCGTGTGCGATGAAGGCTTTGAACCGTTTGTTGTGGTGTCCGGCTAACCAATACACCGAAAAACCGCCATAAGAGGCTCCAACGGATCCCAATCGGTTGGCATCTACAAACGGCTCTTTTGCAACGGCATCAATGGCACTCAGATAGTCTTTCATATTTTGTCCGCCGTAGTCGCCGCTGATCTGTTCGAGCCATTCCTGCCCGAAGCCCGGAAGTCCGCGCCGGTTGGGCGCGACAATGACATAGTCGTTGGCGGCCATCATCTGAAAATTCCAGCGGAACGACCAGAACTGGCTCACTGTGCTTTGCGGGCCTCCCTGACAATAAAGCAGAGCGGGATATTTTTTTGTGGGATCGAAATGGGGCGGATAAATGACCCAGACGAGCATCTGTTTTCCGTCGGTAGTGGGAATCCAGCGGGCTTCCGACTTTCCTAAGCTAAGCTGTTCTAACAGGTTGCTGTTGATGTGGGTGATCTGTTGTTGTTTGCCCGTAGCTTCCTCAATGCGGAAAAGCTCGGCGGGCGACGACATGGACATGCGTGCGCCAATGAGATGTTTTCCGGCTACCATCACGTTAGTGTAGTCGTGTTGGCCTTCGGTGATTTTGCGGATTTTACCTGTGGCCGTCTCAATGCTGTAAATCTGCTCTAAAGCGTGGTGGTCGCTCACAAAATAGATCTTCTTTCCGTCGGCCGACCATGCAAGACCCTGTACGTTCTGGTCGAATCCCAGGCTGAGGTCTTTTTTTGCTCCAGTGGCCAGATCCATGACAAAGAGTCTTATTTTATCAGCCTCATAACCATCACGTTCCATACTTTCCCAGGCTAAGAAACGTCCGTCGGGCGAAAACACCGGATTCATGTCGTAACCCATCATCCCCTGAGTAAGATTTTGGGTGCTTCCATTACTCAGGTCGTAGCGATAGAGGTCGCTGTTGGTTGAGAAGCTGTATTCTTTCCCTTTTAGTTTGCGTGCGGTATAGACGATGGATTTGCTGTCGGGCGCCCAGGCCAATTGTTCCATTCCACCGAAAGGCCTCATCGGCGATTCCCATTCTTCGCCCTGCATCAGGTCGAGGGCGTTGAGCAGTTGTTTGCCATCATAGTCGGCCACAAAGGGATGTGTATAAGCATCAACCCATTGATCCCAATGGCGGTACATCAGGTCGTTGTTGAGGCGGCCTGTCGTCTTGGTCAGGTCGGGATAACGCTCTTTCACCAACGAAGGCTTTTCCACATCTGAGAGATATAGCACCTTTTGCTGGTCGGGAGAATAGGCGAAGCCGCCAATGCCGCCTTCCACATTACTGATGCGGACTTTGTGGCTGCCATCGGTATCGGCTTCCCAAAGCTGCATGCTGCCCGATTCGGCTGACATAAAGGCAATTTTCTTGCCATCAGGTCGCCAACGCGGGTTGTATTCGCCCCAAGTGGTGAAGGTGATCTGCCTGAAGTCGCTGCCGTCGGTTTTCATGGTGAAAAGCTCTGCATTCGATTTGTCCTGGTCAAGATCGAAAAAGGTGATGCTGAACAGCAGCCTGTTGCCATCGGGCGACACGGCTACCTCGCCCAGACGTCCCATTGACCAGAGCAACTCGGGCGTGAGGCGGTCTTTTTCGAGTTTCAGTTCTTTCTGGCCAATCAGCGTTGATTCGTTGGCCGATTGTGCGTGAAGGCCAATTGGTCCGATCAGGGCAAACCATATCAGGCTTGCAAGAAGAAAACATGATTTTTTCATCGGATATTTCGTGTTTCAGTTTGAGGCTACGAATTTAAGCAGAAAATAACACCCTCTGTAAACGAAAAAGGCAGCGGCATTTTGTGGAAAGAAAAGGCGACTTTCAGAGGCCGGCAGAGAGGTTTAGATCGCCTGCCACGGCGAAATAGATGTTGAAAAAGCGCTCGCCGCCTCCGACTTCGTTCAAAGGGCCGAGATAATAAATCTGGGTGGCGGGTGTTGTCGGCGCATAGGTGCCCGCTGCCTGAAAAACAACAGAGGGCGACTGCGGGTAGATGTTGTCGCTCAGTTGGTTGTCGAAATTTCCACCAAGGATAAAATTATGCCGCCCACCGGGAAAAGGGCTCATGCCGGGCTGGTTGGTGGCGCGGTAGAGCAACATCAGGATGTCGAGGGCGCTCAGAGCGTTGTTGTTCGACACATCGGCAATTTCGCGAACAAAAGGGGTCGGGTTGCCTGCCTGTGGGATATGACCAAGCTGCTCCACCGCCGGATGATGCGCAGCAAGATAACTGATGAGCAAGGCATCTAAGGCACTGATGCTGCCCCAGTTGTTCCAGAGCCAGGCGTCGGGGGGTTGCCCTGTGGATGGGCTTTCCCAGAGTTTGATGAAGGCTAAGCTGTCGGCATCCACAGGCGGGAATGAAAAAGTCCAGCCTTCGTTATCATATTGGGGCTGAATGGTTGAGCATAACGGCAAACTGTCATGGTCAAGCAGTGTCAGCCGGAAATCGTCGGCTCCGGCGGGCAGGGGAGAGGCCTGCGGATTGAAAAAACGCAAACTGCCGCTGACCTTCACTTTTTTATTTCCCATGGTGCGAATAAAAACCGGACGTTCGGTGACGCGAAGGCTTACCTTGCCCGATACCACAGTCAAAGCCGTTGTTACTCCTTCGGCAGAACCAAATACGGGTGCCACTAATTTCACATCGTCCACCGAGCCAATATTGAGCTGGAAATCAGATATAACGCGGTTTTCCGACAACGGACACCAAACTACATAAACAATGGTATCGGCAGTGGCCGATGCGAAGGTGTAAACGTTCACATCGGCCCGCCCTGAGGTCTTTATGCTATAAAAACGGGTGTCGGCCAACTGCCGGTTCATGGCGCTCACATAATACCACGATTTCTTTGGCTGATGGCCGTTCCAGATCTCGTTGGTGAGGCCGGAGCTGTTGTACTTGTTCGGGTTGGGGGCATTCACATCGCGCAACATAAACACGAATGCTTTGTCAATTCCGGCGGCAGCCGCAGCTAAATATGAACGCATAATCCATTGAGCCTGAACTTCGTAAATATCGTTCGTGTCAATTGCAACAGCGGCCTGCGGACTGTCGGGATGGGTGTCGTAGCCAAATTCCGAGAGCCATATTTCTTTTCCGGGCAGCCAGGTGTTGCGGTAACTGACGATGGCTTCGAGTTTTTGCTTCAAACTGTCCTCTTCGGGACTGATGCCGTGGCTGCCGTTTTCGGAATAATGATGAAAATTGAGCACATCGGCCGGAAATCCGCCCTGTCGGTTATAATCGCTCCAGAGTTTCATGCAGCGGATATATTCCAAATTGAGCGAGGCCAATCCGCCCATCACCATTCTGATGGAAGGATCGGCATTTTTCATTCCTGCATTGGAGCCCAAAGTCTTGTTGTGACCATCGTAGTCGGCGCTGCAAAGGGCTGCAAACTCATCGGCACGGAAATAACCGCCGCGCCCAAACCACCATTTGTCGGGCTCATTCCAGTTTTCAAGATAACGAATGAGCGACAGTCCGGAGAGCGGCTGTTGATCGGGCCGAAGTTTCAGCAGTGAAGGACTGACTGTTTTCTGGCCGTAACGGGCTGCAAACTGAAAGGTATAGTCGGCATGTTCGGCATAGGAGGCTGGCGCCAACGCATTCTCGCCCGGGCTGAGCGGCTTATGTTGTTCGAGCGAGTCGTTGAAGCCGGTGATATATGGCGCTGTTCCTTGCAGATCGGGCATCACGGCAATGTTGTTTTGCCTGAGGCTGCCATAAAAATCGTCGAAATAAAAGCCCCAACCCGGGCCGCTCACCCAGCTTGGATTCCAAGCGTATTGGTTGGATGGGAAACCGGTATAGGTGGTGTCGTGGTTGCCTTCGTCCCAGCCCCAGTTGTGGTATTCGCGTAAGTTGCCAACGCAGGCAATCTTGTTTAGCGGATCGTCCACAAAACCGTTAACTCCCATGAAGTCGCGCATCAAAGGTCGCGCCATGGGCTGTGGTGCCGGAGGAGCGGGAGCTGTACCGGCAGGGCTTCCGTAAAGCACAATCTCGGCCACCCGCGTGGAAGGGCTTCGTAGCCGGAACATCAGAAAACGCGAGGGCGTGTTCAGCGTTACCACCCGCCAACTGTTGAAAGTGTTCAGCAAAAGGCTACCCTTCCGTTGCCATCCGCCGGGATTGCCAGTGTAAACAAAGAGGCTGTCGCTGTCGTTCACATCGAAAAGCCAAAGCGAGGAAAGGTTGTAAAGCCTTCCGAGATCGAGCACAATCATGGCCGGATAATACACTTCGCGGTCTTCCCAGCCCGGACTGAAAACCGTTGACGGCTGCCCGCCGTTGCCTGTTGCCGGGTCGCCGGCTAGCGACTGCTCGTCAACCCATTTGCCAACATCGCCTTTGGTGCTGAAATTGAAAAACATCTCGCGGTGAAGCGCAATTTTCTGCTGCCCTAAAACCGGAATTGAGCACAGAAACAGGGCTGTGAAGAGATGGAGAAGGGCCTTTTTGCGAAGAAAAAAATGGAGGAAAACGCTCATTTTTTATTGATGATTAAAGCCGCCAGCACTCCGGGAATCCAGCCGGCAAGGGTGAGCAGAAAAACAATGAGAACCGACCCGCAGCCTTTGTCAACAACGGCTAAAGGGGGAAACAGTATGCAAAGAAGTACGCGCCAGAGTGACATATTCCATGAAATATTGAAGTCAGCCGATAGAAGGCTGATTTTTTACAAAAGTACGGTATATAAATCGTTCATTTGAAATGGAAGTGCTATTTTCGTTGTTTCAAAGCCACGGGCGGTTTGGAATGATCAACGGCTCGCTAAATCTTTTGTTATGAAACACAGCGCATTGTATTTTCTTTTATTGATTTTGCCTTATTCCCTTGCAGCTCAGGACACTTTTTCGATTGTGGCGGTTGATGCCCTCACCGGCGAGGTGGGCAGCGCCGGGGCAAGTTGTATTGATCAGACAGCCATCGCCGGCGGAGCACGCATCATCAGTGATGTGATTCCCGGCCGTGGCGCCATTCACACCCAGTCGTACTGGCATGCCACCAACCAGCAAAATGCCCACAACCGGATGTTGGAAGGCTTGTCGCCCCAGCAAATCATTGACTGGCTTGTGGCCAACGACGTTCAGAACCAGGCAGCCAAGCGGCAATATGGGATTGTGGATTTTGATGCCGACGGAAGTCCCCGTGCAGCTTCCTTCACCGGCGAACAGTGTATGAACTGGAAAGGCCATCGTGTCGGGAAAAATTATGCCATTCAGGGGAATATCCTTCTGAATCAAGGGATTGTGGACTCCATCGAAGCCCGATTTTTGCATACGGGAGGAAGCCTTGCCGATAAACTCATGGCTGCCCTGCAAGGCGCCAAAGTGCCCGGAGCCGATTCGCGCTGCCTCAACCAGGGTGTGTCGTCGCTTTCGGCCTTCATTCGGATGGCAAAAGCCACCAACAGCCCCGACTCGCTTTACCTCGACCTCAATGTGCCACAAGTGCCTTACGGAACCGAACCGATTGACTCGCTTCAAAGCCTCTACGACAACTGGAAAGCCATTGTCGCACTCAACGAAAACAGCTCCAATCAGCCTGCCACCTGGAAGATGTTTCCGAACCCTGCCCAACGCGAAGTGAATGTTGAACTCATAGATAACAATTTGAAAATTAGTCAGATTGCTGTTTTTAGCCCAAAGGGCGAAACCTTGCTGCGCCTGGCCGTTCATGACCAAAGCATCAGGCTCAACCTTTCAGCTTTTGCCTTGCCATATTGTTATATCGTCGTGATGACTTCCGATGGAAAACAATCGGCGGGAAAACTTTTGCTGCGATGAATCACCTTCGGGCTTGCATTAGTGCACTGCAATAAATTTCAAGAAAAACCGTTAAAAACATTGTTTCCAAGAAATGAACCGAATGAACCGGATACTTTACCCTCTTTTCGTACTCATCTTCTTTTTTTCGATCCAAAGCTCACAGGCACAGCCCGGAGGCAGAGGTACATACGATTTTCTGAACGTTCCGCTTTCACCGCGTCTTGCTGCCTTGGGAGGCGTAACAGCTCCCATTGACGACAACGATATCCAGCTTAGCCTGTATAATCCGGCCCTCATCACTCCCGAGATGCATAACCAGCTCAGTCTGGCTTATGTTGACTACTACACCGACCTGAAATTCAGTAATATCGCTTATGGGCGCGAGCTTGGCAAAGCCGGAAATTTTGTTGGGAGTGTGCAATACTACAATTATGGACATTTTGATTATGCTGATGAAGCAGGCAACCGCAGCGGAACTTTTGGCGCTTCGGACTATGCTATCAATCTGGGTTGGGGCCGTCGCTTAGATTCGAGCTTCAGCATTGGCGCCAACGCCAAATTGGCTGCCTCGCAATACGAAAATTATAACTCCTTCGGTCTGGCCGTTGATGTGGCAGGAACTTATCTGAGCCGTTCGGGCTGGCTGTTCTCGCTCAGCGCACGCAACATAGGCTCCGAAATCAAATCCTATCTGCCCGGACAGGCCTCTGCAATGCCGTTCTCTATGCAGCTCGGATTGTCCAAACGCTTAGACCACGTGCCTTTCAGGCTGATGATTGTGTATGATCACCTCCAGAAATGGGATCTGACCTACGACGACCCCATTGACCTGAAAGGCCGTATTGACCCCATCACCGGGGTGAAAAGCCAAACCAAAGGTGTGGAAAAGTTTGCCGACCAGCTCATGCGGCATTTCATTGTCGGTGGTGAGTTTTATATCGGCAAAAACCTCAGCCTGCGCGGAAGCTATAACTACAAAAGACGGCAGGAGATGCAAATCCCCGACAAGCTGGCCATGGTGGGTTTTGCCTGGGGAATCGGGCTGAAAGTGTCGAAATTCCAGATTAACTACGCCCGCTCCACTTTCCATGTGGTCGGCTCGCCCAACTATATCTCCATCTCTACCGATTTGGACAGCTTCCGAAAATAAGCAGCAGCACTGTCAATCACAAACATTTATTCTTGCCTAACGAACTGATGGATACAGACATGTTTCTGGAACAACTGAAACTTACGGACTTTAAAAATTACCGGGAAGCCGAGCTGAAGTTTTCCGAGAAAATCAACTGTTTCATCGGCAACAACGGCGCTGGCAAAACCAATCTGCTCGATGCCATCTATTACCTCTCGTTTTGCAAGAGCTATTTCAATCTGCTCGACCAGCAAAATATCCGCCACGGCAGCGAGTTTTTTGCCGTGCATGGCACGTATCGCTTCAGTGGCGACCCCAACATCGTGAGCTGCATTCAGCGACGCAACCAGAAAAAGGTGTTCAGGTTCAACAAAAAAGAATACGACCGCTTAGCCGATCATATTGGGAAAATCCCATTGGTAATGATCTCGCCTTACGATCGCGACCTCATCAACGAGGGAAGTGAGTTTCGGCGAAAGTTTATGGACGGGATGATTTCGCAGTTTGATCCTCTTTATCTCGATCATTTGTTGCATTACAACAAGGTGCTGCAATACCGAAACTCCCTGATCCGTCAATGTATTGAAGCAGGCCACACCGATCAGGCGCTTTTCAGCCTTTATGACGAACAGCTTGCCGTGAGCGGACAATTTTTGTACGAAAGACGGAAGGAATTTCAACATTCCTTTATCCCCATTTTCCGGCAATATTATGCCTTGGTTTCCAACTCGGCGGAAGAAGTGAATGTGTTGTACGACAGCACCTTGCATCAGATACCGATAGCTGAGAGCCTGAAGAAAAATTTTGCTTACGACTTGCAGATGCGTTACACCACCTTCGGAATCCATAAAGACGATCTCGATTTTCGTATCGGAAATTATCCGCTGAAAAAGTTTGGCTCACAGGGGCAACAAAAATCCTTCATCATCGCCATCAAACTGGCTCAGTTCGACTACACCAAAGACCGCATGGGCTTCAAACCCGTGCTGCTCTTCGACGATATTTTCGACAAACTCGACGACCAGCGCGTGAACAGCATCGTCAACTTGGTGGGACGCGACAGTTTCGGACAGGTCTTTATCACCGACACCCAGGAGCAACGTATCCGCAAACTTTTTGCCGAAAGCGATATTGACCATCGGATATTTGCTGTAAATCAGGGTGTTGTCGAACAAATTCAAAACCACTTGCCATGACCGACCCCAATCAGAAGTCGCTTGGCGAAGCCATTGCCCTGTTGCTGAAAACCTATCAATTGGAAGATAAGTTTGAGCAGGCACGCCTTATCCAGTCGTGGGAAAGCGTGGTGGGCTCCATGATTGCGCGGCATACTACCGACCTTTACATTCAGAAAAAAACACTTTTCGTCTATATTGACTCCGATGCGCTGAGGCATGAGCTTTCGTTTGCCCGTGGCCAAATTATCCAAAACCTGAACCAAGCCGCTGGAAAAGAGGTGATTGACGAAATAGTGTTCAGATAGCAGCCCCACATCTTCGTTCTGCCGAATGAAGCCTTTGTCCTCCTATCTTTGCATTTCTTTTTTTTGATGACGATGAGAAAAGTTTACAACCGCTGGCTCATTGCCGTGATGGGCACTCTGGCTCATTTGAGCATAGGCACGGTTTATGCCTGGAGTTATTTCCAAAATCCGATTTCGGACCATTATCGCTGGAGCCATTCCACCACGGCATGGACTTTCAGTCTGGCCATTTTCGTGCTGGGGCTCACCGCCGCCTGGGGTGGCCGACACCTTCAGCGCATCGGTCCACGAAAGATGGCACTCACCGGCTCGTTACTTTATGCTGCCGGTTACATCATCGCCTATTTTGCTTTCACTTCGGGAAGCCTGTTTTTGTTGTATCTCGGCTTCGGACTTATCGGTGGCATGGGCTTAGGTTTGGTGTATGTTACACCGGTAGACACCGTCTCGGCCTGGTTCCCCGACCGACAGGGATTGGTTACCGGAATGGTGGTGATGGGTTTCGGATTGGGCGCCTTTGTCATGTCGAAAGGTATCGCACCCTTGCTCATGCGCTTGTTCTCCAATGATATTGCCGCAACTTTTTTGGTCATTGGCCTGATTTTTATGGTTTTACTGCCGTTTTTCAGCTTCTTTCTTCAATCCAAAGAAAAGCCCGAAACACAATCTCAGCCGCATCTTCGTATCCTGCCCATACTGTTGGGTGGCCAATACCGCCTGATCTGGTTCATGTTTTTGTTTAATATCGTTGCCGGAATGATTTTTCTTTCATTCCAGTCGCCACTCCTGCAGGATTTGCTGCGGCTGAACGGCCTCACCGACAAGGCCTTGCTCGAAAGTCGCGGAGCAACCCTTATCGCCATCAGTGCCTTGTTCAACGGATTGGGACGCTTTTTCTGGGGTGCTGTGTCCGACCGTTTTGGCCGCGTGAGTACCTTCCGCTTGTTGTTTGCAATCCAGATAGTTGTCTTTATCCTATTGATTTTCTGTAAAAATCCCATCGTTTTTGCGGCGGGGGTCTGTATTGTCCTTTTATGTTATGGCGGCGGCTTCGGCGTGCTGCCTTCGCTTATCCGCGAAAGATATGCCGACCGGATGGCGTCGGTCTATGGCCTCACCCTTACTGCCTGGGGCGTTGGCGGCATCATCGGCCCGCAACTGGTGGCCATGATGAAGGATCACTTTCCGGAAAATGCTGCCGTTTTTTCGTATTTTATCGCATTGATATTGCTGATATCCGGCCTGTTAAGCGCGTTCCGGCTCCGGAAATCAGCCGAAATCGTTTAAGACGACCATGAAATTTCCCTTTTTCTAATTTAGAAAGATTT
>Ga0232063_1179761_pt1 | contig 11852 bp, 5 predicted proteins | sample LAC_MetaT_7_FD_165509 | JGI IMG/M metagenome (GOLD analysis project Ga0232063, IMG submission 165509) | Metatranscriptome of anaerobic ammonium oxidizing microbial communities from anammox membrane bioreactor (MBR) in UC Berkley... | ecosystem: Engineered > Bioreactor > Anaerobic > Unclassified ... | reverse complement strand
TAAAATTAGGCGCTACCAAAGAAAATTCAGTTTGTGAGGTTTTACTTGTATCATTGACATCAGTAATTTTAAATTTTACTTTGTATTGGCCGGGAGCTAATATAAAATTTTTAATTCCGTACAATGAAATGATATTAGTATCACTTAAAGATTTAATATTATGATTGACTATCCAGCTATCAGATTGGTATAGCATATCATTAGAAAAAAATTGAATATCTAATTTAGCACTACCTCTGAATATATTATTTTCTTGTATATAATTTAAAGTATAGTCTGGGAAAGAATAATAGAACTCCCATCTCAATGATTGATTATCGTTTTTATAAAAAGCACCATCAATAGCTATCACAAGTGAATTATCGGCATAATTCTTGGAAGGTAGTAAAACCAAAATACAAATAAACAGAAATAAATATTTTCTCATTTAATCAACCTCTTTTTTAAAAAAATTGCCGTTTAGAAAGAATCTAAACGGCATATTATAAAAATAATTTTTAGAGATTATTCCCCAAAATTTAAACCTATTGTAATTCTGTTAACTAATCCAAGAGCTTTGGTAGGATTAATTGAATAATCTATGCGACCAGCAAAAATTCCACCATCGTATTTAATACCAAAACCACCAGCTAAGCCTAATTGATCTTGGCCTAATACATATCCACCTCTTAGTGATAGAAGATCTTTCCAAACATATTCAGCACCGATTGCTAATTGTTCTGGTACATCAGAAAAAGTAGTAAAATCAGCTGCACCTAATAAAGAATTTTCTTCATCTTTATAAATTTCAGATGATATACCTGCTCTAAAAATAAGAGGTAAAGAATATTCGAATGAATTATAAGTTGCATCTAATGGTGAAGCATTCATAGCATCCCATAATTTACGACTTGTTAAAAGATCAGAGCCAGAATAAGCTTGAGTTAAGCCAAGGTTATGTATAGAGAAGCCTAATTTGATACCTAGAAATTGAGTATCGAATAAAGTACCAATATCAAAAGCTAAACTACTACTTGATACTGAAGCAAATGAATTATTCACCATTTTGGCAGTAATACCAAATGAGAATTGATCAGTTAAATATCCAGCAAAAGATAGGCCAAGAGCTAAATCTTGCACCTTATAGCTAGAGCCAGTACCGCTTGGTCTTTCTATTGTAGTGATTGGAATATCACCACTACTTAGGCTAGTTACGCTCAAAGCAGCAGTAAAATCTTTGCCTAAAGGTAAAGATAAGGCTCCAAAATTATGTGAATAAGAAGAGAACCATTGATTGTAAGAAAACTCAGCGGACATATTTCTTAACTTAGCCAAACCAGCTGGATTCCAATGTACAGCTGATAAATCATCAACAATTGAACCATAAGCACCTGCCATTGAAGTTGCTCTTGCTCCAACTCCAATTTTTAGAAATTGACCACCAGCGCCACCGACTTTAGAAAATTCACCTGCCGAAGAGCCAATTGCATCATTTACGGCATATACATTTCCTGAAAATAGTACACAAGCAGTTATTGATATAATTATAATATATATATTCTTCATATTTTTCTCCAAATTAATAATTATTTAATTTGGCACTTCCTTATCAATAGGAAGTGCCATATATTTATTACTCATCTAACATTCTAAAACCACCAACAACCACAGAGAAGTTTTTCACTGTTTGAGCACCATTAGGAGTAGTAATTACTGCTATAAAAGCTTGGCTTTGAACCCTTGATTTATTTTTGGATAATAAATCCCAAATTTGAACAGCATTTCTATTGCCATCACCATCATTGTGGTATTCGTCGTGTTGGATAGTCCTCACCAAATCACCTGCTACAGTATAAATTTCAATTGTACATTGTTTTGGTAATTTAGTAAAGTAAATCTTGCTATCGTAAGGTGATTGTACACCTTGGTGAGATAGGAAATAAGGATTAGGAACTACTTGAATTCCATCCATCATTTCATCTGTATAATTATTGTTAGTTGGAGAGCTTGTGCTTACTTTGGCAATTACAGTAGCACCTGGCATAGGCAAACCTAATGCACCACCAGTAGTTCTCAAATATATCTTATCGCCAGCTTTGAAGTCTTTAGCTGTCCATATATTATAATCAGGATTGATTTTCCATATATTACCAGCTGGCTTATGAGATTTTTTACCTTTGTTAGCAAAATCTAGTGCAAATTGTACACCACTGATATTTACAATATTAACGAAGTCTATAGTATCTTTACCATCGGTAGAAATACCTGACATCATATATTTGCCTTGGAATCCAGAGAATGCTTGTATATCTGTGTTAGAATACATAGGATCTATAGGGCGAGCTACCGAAGAAGCTAATCTTATATCAGCTGTTTGTGTTCTTGATAATGAACTATTAGATACAAAACCAAATGCACTCACATTATATTTGCCAATAAAATCATTAGTGCTTTTACCAATATAAGGTAGATTCCTTGGATCTGGGTACAATCTTGTCTGTCCGAAAATAGAAAGGTTAAACCAATTAGGTAGTGGAGTAACCGGTGGAATATCTAAATGAGGAACTTCTAATGGATAGTGAACTATTACCGAATCTCCTTTTTCTGAAGGACGCTTGTATTCTGTAATATTTCTAACAGCCATATTTAGATAAGGGATATTGAAAGTATTCTTATTAGCATTTTTATTGTAGGCTAATTGAGCAGTTTCGGTACCACCTGGCAAAAATTCTATTTCATATATACCTGGACCATTATTAAATGAACCGAAAGTCATAGTTGCAGATTTGTAATCAAAATCAACTGGTTGAGTTGTCATTACTAAATCTGTATTAATTGAAGCCGTTAGCTTAGCAGGGTCGGAAACGAAGTTAATTGGAGTATTTGCTTCTACACCCGGACCTAATGCAGTAGTTAATGTTAATGAATCTGGACGGAAACGACCAGCATATTGAGTTAATGTATAATCAAAGCTAAAGCCAAGAATACCATAAGCACTTGTCATCCAGTTAGGTGTATAGCAATAGTTAGGGTAAGTAAAATCGCCTGAGTAGAATCTACCTGTCCTAGTAATTTCACCTTTAGCAAATGGAGTTCCAAAGTCTATATAAGAATCTGTAACTTTGTCATATACTGCACTATCTGTAAGCATCACTGAAGCTGCATTTTCTGAATATAGATTGGTATAACTAAAATTACATGGTTGATCTTCGTACAATGCTAATCCAGAATATAGTGTATCACCAGTTTTCTTACTTGTAAGAGTAACTAATGAACGATATAGCCCAAAACTACCTTGTTGATCTTGTCTAAATTGCATCTGACTTAAAGACCAATATGGTTGGAAGTTAAGGATTAGCGAATCCCCATCAAATTTTTGAATTACTCTATCAGGATCTACAGCAAAGAATTTAAAGTTGTACAAACCACCTACCAAAGAAGAATCTACATGTATTACTTGCAATTCAGGAGATTTACCAATAGGAGCTGCTGTAGGGATAGAAGTATAGAAGTTAGGCAAGCCTTCACCACCTGTATTATATTTGCTATTAGTAGGCTGCAAAAAATCACCTTCATCAGTAGCTAATACTTTATAGTAATATTCTATATTATTCAATAATCTTTCAGTTTTACCCGGGTCTTCATTTTCGTTAATATATCCATCATTATTATCGTCGCCTATATCAGTAAAAGTTCTATTATGTGTAATCCAACGCATATACGGAGCAATAACTTCTTCGCGAACTTCTTTGTTTTGTTGCAAATCCGCAATATCTAATTTAATCGCAGCATTTTGAATAAAACTGTATAGCGAATCTTGAATTTGGAAAACTGAATTAGAATCAGCTAAATTCTGTCTCCAATCACGAGGCACCCAAACATCAAATGCATAATTTTTACCATCAGCTACTCTCTTAGTAGCATCAATGTAAATTGAGTCAGTAGAAGTTCTAATAATTACAGAGTCTTTTAATTTTTCGTCATATTTTTTGACATATTGACCAACTACACCATCTGGAAATGTTTTTAACAAAGTATTGTACCAGTCAATATCCCTAATAAATACTTTTCTTTCATAGAATAATGGGTTAAATTTCAATAAAGATCTATCAAGATAAGCTACACCAACTAATGCGGAATCGAATATTTCATTTCTAACATTATTGACATAGAATAGATTTAATCCACCTTGCTTTCTTCTGATAGTGCCATCATCGCCTATTTGCAAAGAAGCATCTCTTCTTATAATTTTATCCCAATATTTACCCCAGCCATAACTATAATACGATGTATCTATTTTACTAATAACAGGCTGTATAATATTTACAGTATTGCCACCAATTGTACTTGGAATTAGTCCATTAGCTACTCTCATACCAGTACCAATACGCATTACTCTAATAGCCATTGAGTCTAATACTTTGCCTTGAGCATCGGTATATGGACCAAGTATCCTAAATTCATCAATATTAGGATAGGTAGATGTAGGTGCAAATCCCCCAGCTACATGAGCTGATTTGACAAAAGCTGGAGCTATACTATATGAACGTAAGAATTTCCACCCAAAAGGACCTTTTCCAGAAGGGTATTGAGTATTGCCAGTTATTTGATTTACATCAAAAGTATCTAAGTCTTTTCTTCTAGCTCTAAAAATAGCATAACCCATAAAATCAAGACCTTTTTCATCTACGTCTACACTAATTTCAGCAGTACTATCCCAAGAGATAACATTGCCATTGTTTAATGGATTAGATTTTAAAATAATAGATCTATCTGGCGGCACTGGAGCTCTAAAATTATTATCATAAACCAATTGAGCAAACTTATCTTTTCTAACTAATTCAGCTAAATCTTCGCAAGTACCATCTGCTTCGCCGCCTTTGGAAGGATTTGCTAAAATAATACCAACAACTACACGAGCTGTGTCTGAAGGAAGCATATGAAATGGTCCAGTAGCCATCATAAACCTTTTATCACCAGGGCCATCATCACCTTGGCGTACACCAGCAGACATAAATTGATATCTTTCGTCGTCTGTTTGTTTGTCTTGCTCTATAGGCCAGTTATTAAATGTAACTAATCCTAATTGACTACTATTAGCATAATAAGAAGAATCTTTTCTTACGAAACCATCTCTCGGAGCATTTTCGCCATCTTTAACTGGGTCCCATAATCTTGGAGTACGGATAGTGTCAATTCTTATTAGATTACCATCATCATCTCTAATTTCTTTATAAGTAGTATCATAGTATTTAACAACAGCGGGTGATTCTAAGAAGTCAAAGCCAAGATAACCAAAACCAAAACCTCTTTCTCCTCTGTCTGTATTAGTCCATTGAAGAGCCATATTTAAAGTATCGCCACCATAACAATCGTAAAATTTAACACGATCATTTCCAGCGCCATAGCTTGAAGAAGTGGCACGAGCTATATCCACATCCATTACAGGAGATAACCAACAATTCCACAAAGTATCTTTTGAATAGTTAGTTAATTCGTATTTAATAAATATAAAATCACGATAATCACCAAAGCCCCAAGAATAGATCATTTGCTCTACTTGCATTCTAAGTGGATAGCCACGTTCACGTGCAGCAGCTACACCTATTTCGTAACGGCTTAGGTCTGTATCTTTGTAAGTAGAGAATATATCTTCACTTGAAATAAAAGCAGGACCCTTCTTAAAATTAGTTAAGTTTCTAAGTTCTGTTTGTGGAACATAATATCCAAAATACCTTTTAGTTTTCAATGTATCTTCTACTCTTGTGGAGGCATCCCATATTGGCCAGCTATATAAGTGAGCTGGATCAGTTGGTTCACCGTTTCCAGTCTTGAAATCTATAGAGAAATAAGTCCTATATTTATAGATATCAGTACCATCGTAAGCATCTACATCTGGTGAAGATGAATTAGGGCCTTCTATATTAATTCTACCGGGCACAAACCATCCTTTACCAGACCAAGGGTTGTAAGAGATTAATGCCATATTGTTTGTTTTGTCATTTGCTTTATTATATTTTTGAGCACCGAACCAAAAACCACCTGCAAAAATATATTGGTTCTGCGAACCACGAGGCCAATAACCACCACCTCTACCATTTTGAACATCAAAAGCAAAAATACCATAGTTTGTAGTATAAAAATCGATATTACTTACAGTATTTTTTTGCAGATCAAAAACTCCACGATATGTCTTTGATTGCAGTTGTTCAGTAGTTTGCTTATTTTTATCTTTACCATCTTTGTTTTTTTGAGCATAAATGGTTTCAGAATAAATATCTATAAAACTACTCATCAAAATTAGTACGGTCATTACTGACATTATACTGAGTATTTTATTAAATTTAATCATATTTTTTACCTTAATTTATCTTTTACTTACACATTAAAACCAGAAAGCCATACTAAAGTAAACGCTTCTTGGTGCTTGGAAATTACCTCTAAATTTAATTACTGTTTCTACATATCTAAAGTAACTTTCATAAGTTTCTGATTGAGTTACAATACCATTTTTATCTAAATCAGCAATTTCGTTGTATAATCTATTGCCGTAGCTATCATATTGATTAGCGGCAAAAGTAGTAGGATCAGCATAATTAGCATTTTTGAAGTAAGAAGTAGAAACGAAGTCTCCAACTTGTCGGTCAAAAGTTCTACCATCATCAATTGGATCACCAGTAGTTGAATAAACACCTACAGCGGCGGTCCTATTCAGTATATTGAATATATCTAAATAGAATGTAATTCTTGTATTGCCAATACCATCACCAAAAATATCTTTCAAATATATATCTTTTGATATTTTGGCATCTAGTGTAAATATTGAAGGTTGACGTTCTGAGTTTATTTCAGAAATAGGTCTTCCATCTCTATCTGTTCTAGTATATGGAGTACCGCTTCTAAACATAGATGTTAATACTATAGTAGCGTTTTGAAGTGGTTTGATACCTCCAATAGATGGGCCTTGATCATCCATCCAATATAAAACTGCATTAGCTTTGAAGAAATGAGGTATATCTTGTGGCATCACATATTCGGCTAATGGGAATCTTGGCTTACCTGTAAATGGATCTATGGCTACATTGTAGTTTGAAGCTGGACTCGGAGAAGTACCTGTTACTTTGGCTATTGTATAGCTTAAATCAAATGCAAAATTTCTTTCTCTTGATTGTGGCATTCTTAAACCAAATTCAAGCCCTCTTGATGATCCATATTCGGCAACTGTATATTGATAATATGGTTCTGGCACAGCTGGAATAAATACAACACCTAATTGATTATATATATCTTTGTAATATGCGGTTGCTTTAAATACTAAGAAGTCTGTTAAGGCTTGATTGTATTCAATTTCGTATTGGTTAGTTCTTTGAGCATCCATATTTGGATCGCCCAATATACTATTACCTCTTAGAATATCTACGTTAAAGTTGTCATACAAATATTGTAGGTTAGGCATTTGGAAATACATACCATAAGATAGTCTAAGAGTAGATAGATCTGTAATAGGGTAAGTAACGTTAATTCTCGGGCTAACTTGGAATTTAGAACTAGCTACTCCAAACCCAGAATCTGCTCTAATCGAAGTAAAAGTGTTAGAAGGCAATCTATAGTCAGAACTTGGGTCAAAATAATCAAACCTTATACCCGGACTAAAAATAATTCCTTTGAATTTGATCTGATCTTGTACGTATAGTGCCATCTTTGTTGGTTTTTTTGATTTTTCTGTTTTGGCTTTAATCTCAGCATTGTCTGCATATAGATTACCACCAAAACGTCCATCAGTAAATACATCAAAGAATGGGTTACCATCATAAGGGTTGCCATTATAGGATCTATTCAAATCATATAAAGTTAATTGAAGGCCAGCTTTGAATGTGTGCTCATAATTGTTGATTTTGAAGGCATTGGTATAAGAGCCATCAAATGTCCAGAATGAACCTTCTCTGAAACTAAATCCACCATCTCCAGATGTATTAAATAGCCCAGCTATACCATAGGCGTTTCTTGTGCCAGTTCTATTAGGTTGTCCTTCATAATAACCAGTTAATGGGTTACGTTGTGGAAGATCAAATCTTGCATAGCCATCTTTGGTATAAGACAACGCGGTAATTGGTGTATAATCGTCTATAATTTTATCTTTGCCAGGTACTAATCTACTATTGGATACCATATAGTTATCTGCTGGTTCGGTTACACTAAATTTTGAGAAGAAACCAGGATCTTGATCGGTTGTTCTACGTGCACTATAGTCATTATTTTGTGAGTAACCTATTCTAAGTTCGTAGAATGATGATGATGTAAGGGTATGATTGATTAAAGCAAAGAAATTAGACACAACTTGATCTATGACATTTTGCTTTTCAATTCTTTCTGGTATTCCGTTGAGCATAGGTGTACCATCACTATTCAATTTTTGTTGGAAAGTACCATCTGCTAATTTATCGTACATATATCCTTGATCATTAGCATATAACCATCCCCAAGATGACATCTCAAAACTTGAAACCCCATAGTGAGCACCAAGTGTTAATTGTATCTGGTCACTGACAGCAAATTTTAGCCTTGGAGTAATACTTCTTACCCAAGATGAATTGTCGGGCATCTGGCCAAGGTTATTATTATAAGGATCATAAATTTCGTAGCTATTATCTCTATTTTTCTCATGAAAATAGGAACCTGATAAATAGAATGTAGAGTTTTTGAGGAATGGCAGTGGGCCACCTGTTCCAAATTCGAATGTATTTTCATTGCTTGATTGTAATTTGTTACCTTCACCTGAGGCAATTGCTTTCAATCTAGAGCCTTCTCTGATAATTTTCATACCTGTAGATTGGCTACCCCAAAGAGCTGGTAGATCTGTTCTATAACGTATCCATCCATCATAACGATCTGTTCTACCTGTCTGAACAATAGAATTGGATAATCCGCCAGATACATCACCGTATTCAGCAGAAAAACCACCTGTAAGTACTTGAATCTCTTCAACAGCAAATGAAGATACCATTGGATAATAGCTTGATCCAGAAGCTCCAAATCCACCTGTAAATTGGTTAGAAACGTCTATACCATCTACACGTATTTGAGTTTCATTAGTTCTACTACCTCTTATTGAGAATCCTCCGCCTGTTTGGATTACGCCCGCAGAAAGCCCAATTACTCCAGAAACGCCTTCGCGTGCTGTGTTTTGGATCTCTTGGCGTGATATTTTATTAATAGAACCTTGTTTATCATTTTCTATTAACCTAGTACCAGTTATGATTGTTTCGTCAAGCATAACTGCATCAGACGCCATATTAACATCGAGAGTTGATGTTTGATCGGCAGATATTCTGATTTGTCTTTTGAGAGTTTTCATACCAGTGTACGAAAATCTAACTGTATATTCGCCTGCTACAATGTTAACAATAGTATAACTACCATCTTTTTCTTTAACATAAGTACCGCGATTAGTACCCTCCACAAATACTGAAGCACCTACAAGCCCTTTGCCGTCTTGGTCGACAACTTTCCCTTGCAGTATGCCATAAATACTAGCATACGTTTCGGTAGAAAGAACTAATAGTGATAGGAGAGTAAAAAGTAAACCTTTACGCATATAGCAACTCCTGAAAATTATTATCAATTAATTTTTATACAAAGTTCAAATTTAATAATATTTTGTTAAATAATAAATTTTAAATTCTATTTTTCTTAAAATTGGAAGTAAAGCCCCCATACAAATGATATATTGGTAGCTAAGCCACTTATGTTTTTTAATGGTAATTTATAGTCAAACATTCTACCTTCGGCACCAGCTGAAGCATAGAGCCCAGATATAATATTGTATTTGGCTACAAGTCTTGTTAATCCTATCATACCATCTGTATTGCTACCTACACCTATTCTACCATCGAGCGACAAATTCCCATAATTAAGCAAATTTCTCTCATAGAATATAGTCCCCCAATAGTTTTTCTTATTCTCTTTCACTTGTATGGGTATCAATATAGCATTATTGCTTGTAGGATCTAATACTTCTATTGATTGGGTAGTATAGTTGTCTATCGTAGATTTTACTTTAATATAATGTATATTTTGATAATCGAATTCACTTAAACCAAATTCAAGTCCTACTCTTGATTCATTATTAATTGAATAGGATATACTTTGCGAGAAGTTTTGTATTGCTGTATTTTCGTATGTATTAATGCCATTTCTTATGAAATCAAATGACATATATGTAGTAAGATTAATTTCATTTGTAGAATTGCTGTATATGTTATTTCCTTCGAAATTAGCATTCATAAATGGTCTTTGCATTTGGCTTTGGATAATCTCTATTTTGTTTGGAGTATACGAATCTACATCTATATCTTTTGCAATTGTATTATTTATGTTTTGAACATCGTCTAATTTTACATCAATTTCTTTGATACTAAGATTATTATTGTGCAAATTATCTACTTTGTTTATTTCCATCTTAGTAATAAGATTGTCGGTAGTAGCTATACTAATATTATTTGTTCTTTGGTCTGAGATAAGTGCCGAATTTTTATCAATTGCTTTATTTATAATAGGTTTTCTATTATTATTTTTGGCATTATTGATAAGTTTAGTATTATTTGTTAATTTATCTGATATATTATTAGAACTATTATTTGGTACATCGGTACTTGTATAAATATCTGAAAAATTAAAGAAATGGTCGTTTGTATTAATATAAAAAGCAAATAGTAAAAATATTGCTATCGAAGCTACTTTGTAATATGAATTATATTTTTTCTTAATAGGTATTATTTTAGGTGATTCATTCATTATCGCCATCATTACTCTATCTTCGGTAGCTCGCTTTAAAGATGGAGGCAAAATGATACTATTGGCATCTTTTGACATTGCAATATGAAAGTCAATATAGCTATCGAATGTTTCTTTAGCATTGGCGTTATTGCTCAGAAGACTGCGTAGTTGCTCTTCTTCTATAGAAGTTAATTCACCGTCAATGTACTTCGATATTAACAAATCAAGATTCATTGAGTTCCTTTATCAATGGTTTTAAAAGACTTTTTAATTGAACTCTAGCACGAAATACTCTCACTTTGGCTAATGATACATCTATAGACAATACTTCAGCTATCTCGTTGTAAGATAAGTCTTCGTATTCTCTTAGTAATATAGCTTCTTTGAGAGCTTTTGGTAATTTGTCTATAGCATTTCTAATTTCTCGTTTCAACGCAAAGTCATCGTTTCCGAAATTATCGTTTACAAAATATATATCTTGTATCTCTTCTGTATTTTTTTTATTCCTCAGAGACGACATACATGTATTGTGAGCTATTCTAAACAGCCAAGCTGGGAAGCTAATACCTTTGAATGATTGTCTATTTTCATATACTTTTACAAATGTTTCTTGAAAACAATCATTTGCTAAATCTGGGTCTGATAATAGACGCAAGCAATATCTATAAACTTTTTGTCCGTAGACATCATATAAAATCTTGAATGCTTCTGCACTACCTTCTTTGAGCTTGGTAACTGCATTCAATATTTCATCTTCGTTTATTATATTTTGCTTTTTAAACCACATTTTGAGTATTTCTACTATTTCAATTTATTATAAAGACATTTAAACCACTAAAAAGGTTACATTATTTTATATATTATTACAATATCAATTTTTCACCAAAATTCATTAATTTAGCTTGCTTTTTGATCATTTTGCATTTTTGGATAAATACTTCTGGATCTGCTTGTATCACTGGGAATGTATTGAAGTGCATTGGAATAGCAAGTTCAGGATTTACAAAATCTACTGCAATTACACCATCGTCAATACCCATAGTAAAATTATCACCTATTGGTACCATCATTACATCAATTTTATTAAGCTCTCCTAT
>Ga0232063_1048287_pt1 | contig 11902 bp, 11 predicted proteins | sample LAC_MetaT_7_FD_165509 | JGI IMG/M metagenome (GOLD analysis project Ga0232063, IMG submission 165509) | Metatranscriptome of anaerobic ammonium oxidizing microbial communities from anammox membrane bioreactor (MBR) in UC Berkley... | ecosystem: Engineered > Bioreactor > Anaerobic > Unclassified ... | reverse complement strand
ATGGACATGAGCTTGCGCGTAAAATTGTATCACAGGATTGAGATTTCAAATTTAACCGCGCGCTTTTTTTTGGAATTTACGAACGCGTCGCGTACAATACATTTCTCATGTTTCAGCGTCCGCCCGCCTTGATTGAAATTTGGCGCGCGCACACGCGGCTGCGCGCGTGGCTCGCGCCGACGCCGCTGCGCAAAGCGTTCGCGCTGTCGGAACAGTGCGCCGCCGAGATTTTTTTGAAATTGGAAAATTGGCAGCCGACCGGTTCGTTCAAAGTGCGCGGCGCGTTCAATCTGCTCGCGCAATTGACGCCCCCTGAAATCGCGCGCGGTCTCGTCGCCGCGTCGGCGGGCAATCACGGCTCGGCGGTCGGTTACGCCGCGCAGCGCTTGGGCATCGCCAACGTTCATATTTTCGTGCCGACCACAACGCCGCGCGCCAAAATTGCCAAGATGCAGCGCTTGGGCGTGAACGTGCATGAGGTCGGCGCAACTTATGACGACGCGCATCACGCCGCCGTCGCGTTTCAACACGCGCAGGGCGCGACCTTTGTTCACGCGTACGACGACGCGCGGACTGTCGCGGGCGCCGGCGCGTGCGCGCTGGAAATTTTGGAAACGGCGCAAACTTTGGACGCCGTGTTGATTCCGGTGGGCGGCGGCGGTTTGAGCGCGGGCATGGCGATTGCGTTCAAACAGCTCGCGCCGCACATTCAAGTTATCGGGATTCAACCCGAAGCGTCGCCGTCGCTGCGCGATTCCTTGCGCGACCAAATTTGTTACGAAGAATACAACGCCGCGCCGACGCTGTGCGACGGACTCGCGGGCGGGATCGGCAAAATTGTTTTTGAGGTCGCGCAAAAAAAATGGATTGACCAAACGCTGCTGGTGAGCGAACGCGCCGTCGCGCGCGCAGTCGCGGAATTTGCGCGCCGCGAACAACTGATGGTGGAAGGTTCGGGCGCGGTCGGCTTGGCGGCGCTCTTGGAAAATCCCGAACGCTGGCGCGGTCAGCGCGTCGGGTTGGTCGTCAGCGGCGCCAACATTGACGCCGCGCGGTTGCGCGAACTATTGACGGAAGATTGAATGGTCCAGTACGTTTTTTTTGATCTAGACGAAACGCTGTATCCGCCGTCGAGCGGTTTAATGAACGCCGTCAGCGACCGGATGCGTTTATATTTGCAGCAAGAATATGCAATGCCGCCAGAGCGCGCGCACGCATTGCAGACGCGCTATTGGCGTGAGTACGGCACGACGCTGCGCGGCTTGATGCTCGAATATGGAATCAATCCACAGCGCTTTTTGGAATTTGCGCATGACGTAGATGTGGCGCAATATCTCGAACCCGCCCCCCAACTGCGCGCGCAGTTGCAGCAAATCCCCTTGACCAAAGTGATTGTGACCAACGCGGATGTGCCGCACGCGCAGCGCGTCCTCGCGCGACTCGGCGTCGCCGACCAGTTTCAAGCCATTTTTGACGTCGTATTTTTGAATACGAATGTAAACCCGCGCGCGGCGCGTATGAGCGCGTCTTGCGCGCGCTCGCCGCGCGCGGCGACGAATGTATTTTGGTCGAAGATACGCCGCGCAATCTGGACGCCGCGCGCGAATTGGGCATCCGAACCATTTTGCTTTTGCATCCGCAAGCGCCACGCGCGCCTGACGCCGCGCCAACAAGCGCCGAATGTCCCGCCGCCGCCAATCTGTGCATTGACGACATTGCGCAGGTCAACGCCGCGATCGCGACGGTTGCCGCCGCGTCGAATTGAAAACCGACATGACCCGCTTGACTGCGTTGGCGCGTTCAGAACATTTCCTCGTTTTATTGGGCTATACGCTCGCCGCGCTGTTGACCAGTTTTCCGCTCGCCGCGCAATTTTGGACGCACATTCCCGGCGTCGAAGGCGATGTGTGGAGTTATCTCTGGGCGTTGGGCTGGGCGCGCGCGTCAATTTTTCTCGGCGCGAATCCTTTTCACACCGCTTACGTTTTCTATCCGCTCGGCGGCGCGACGCAATTGTTGTGGGCGACCGCGCTGCCGAGTTTCGCATCCATTCCTTTGCAGCTCGCTTGCGGGCTCGTCCCCGCGTTCAATTTCATGTATCTCGCGGCAAGCGTCTTGACCGGTTACGGCATGTATTTGTTGGCGCAATATGAAATGCGAAATCGGCGCCTGCTTCAAACCGCCGAAATCGAAAAGCAAACATCCGACGGTCGCCCATTCTGCCTCGCCGCATTTAGCGCCGGTTTGGCGTTCGCCTTTAGCCCGCTGCGGTTGGGCTATGGGCTCGCTTTCACCAATTTATTTCACACTGAATTTATTCCGTTCTATGTTTTGTTTTTGTTAAAAACGACGCGGGCGCGCGGCTGGAAAAACGCGGCGCTGGCGGGATTATTTTTTGGTTTGAACGCGTATGTGGATTTTCAAAGCGCGGCGTTTCTCGCGTTGTTCACCGCGCTGTGGTTGACGTATCAAGGCGCGCGCGCGCTGATTCGCGCGCCGCGCGCGTGGACGGCGCTGCGCGCGCGCGCCGCGCGCAATCCAATTTTGCGCGTGAGCGTTTTGGGCGTTGTCGCCGCGCTCGTCGCCCTGCCCATGCTCGGCGTCGTTCTGAACGATTTCGCCATCGAAGGCGGCAATTATATTCGCATCTTTCCGCTCAAGTATTCGGCGGAACGTTCGTACGACGCGCTGTCGTATTTTATCCCCAACGCGCGCAGTACGTTGTATCAAAGTTTGCCCGCGCCGCGCGTCGAAAATGTGAACGCGTCCGTCGCGTCGGCGGATCAAGCGGAACTGTCGCCCGACCGCCAAAATTTTTTGGGCGTCACGCTGCTGGCGCTGGCGGCGCTTGGCGTAATTCGCTTTGGACGCAAAATGTTATTTTGGATAGGCGTCGCGCTCGTTTTTGCGCTCTTGTCGCTGGGTCCCGTTTTGCATTTCGCGGGCAACGATACCAACATTCCTTTGCCGTTCGCGCTCGTCAATCACATTCCAATTCTCAACAACATTCGTATTCCGATGCGGTACGGCATGATGGTTTTTTTTAGCGCGGCGCTGCTCGCGAGCGCGGGCGCGTTGACACTGCTTCAATGGCGGCTCTGGACGGCGCTGCCAATCATCGGCTTGCTGCTCGCGGAAAGTCTTGCGTTGCCCTATCCGACATTGGAATTTCGCGTGCCGCGCATTTACGAACGCATCGCGCAAACGTCCGACGATGTAACCGTACTCGAAATTCCATCGTTCAATTGGCGGTATGCGGCGCAAAACGCGGCGTATCAGGCGATTCATCAAAAACGGATTTTGCGCGCCTATACCAATCGCATCGCGCCCGACCTCGCCGAGTATTTCAATTTGCGCCAGACGCCGCTGGTAGTACGCAGTTTGCGAATTTTAGAAGGCGCGGAAGAGGGCGTTTTGACGGACGCGGAAATTGCCCAAGACCGCGCGGCGCTGGACGATACGCTCGCGTTTTTCAAGCTGCGGTACGCGATTTTGCATCGCAAGCAATTGCCCGCGGAACGCGTCGCGCAGATTGACGCGTATCTGCGCGCGGTGATGCGCGCGCGCGTCCTGGACGACGACGGCGAGGTCATTGCGTATGAACTGCCGCGCGCAAATTTCAGCGCCGCCGCGCGCACGCTGGATTTGGCGTCGAACGCGACTTTGATGTATCTTGGGCGCGGCTGGCAAACCGAACCGCTAGCCGACGTGGACGGTTCGCAAGGACGGTACGCGCAAGCGGCGCGCGCGCAAATCTATGCGCCGCCAACTAACGCCGCGCAATGGACTTTGGATTTGTACAGCGCGCAAGCGAACGCGCCGCTGCAAATCCAAGTCAATGCCGCCAACGCGTCGGAACTAGAGTTGGCGCAAGGATGGCGTTCCTATACGTTAACCGCGCCCTTGACGCAGCGGCTCAATCTATTACAACTCTTTTTCGATTCCGCCGCGCGCGAACGTTTTGCCGTTGGCGCTTTGGAATTAAAATAAAGCGTCCGCGCGGGCGGAACGGCTGATGATACAAATGAGAACCATTGAAACTCAAATCCGCGTGCGCTATGCCGAAACCGATAAAAGCGGCATTGTGTACAACGCGCATTATCTCACCTGGTTTGAAGTTGCGCGCGGCGAATTTTTTTGGCAGCGCGGCATGGATTATGGACGCGACATTGAAGGACGCGGCTATCACTGGCCCCTCATCGAAGCGCATTTGCGGTATCACGCGCCCGCGTTCTATGGCGATTGGTTGACCGTGCGCGCGTGGATTGGCGAGCTCAAGAGCCGCACGCTAAAAATTGAATATGAAATCTCGCGCGACGGCGAAAAATTATGTTCGGGCTATACGACGCACATGAACATTGACGACCATGGCAAGCCCACCGTGTTTCCCGAAGAAATTCGCCGCTTGTTGCTGCCGGAATCCTAAATTTTTTACGGACGTAAAAATCACGCCTCTCATCCCACGATGCCACCGGAATGCGCGGACGCGTTCCCAACGACGGTGGCATCTTGCTGTACCGGAAAATGAACGTCAAACATATTCCCATCGGGTTCGCGCTGCTGCTCACGGCGTGCGCCGCCAGCGCACTGTTCATCGGGTCCCTCCGTCCGTTCGGCGATACGGAAAAATTTTCCGCGTACGCGCCGCCCACGTCCGCGCAAACGCAGCCGACCGCGGCGCCGACATTGACGTCCGCGCCATTGCCCACCAACCAAGTCGCCGTCACACGCGTCGCCTTTATCGCCACCAAAAGCGCGCAAGCAAATACCGCCACGCCGACGCCCAGCGCTCAAACGGTTGACGCCACGCCGACCATAGCGCCCGCGCAAGCGACCGCCGACGCGCTGGCGACGCAAACTTTTGCGCCTGCGCAAGCGACCGCCGACGCGCTGGCGACGCAAACTTCGGCGCCCGCGCAAGCGACCTTTGACGCGATTGCCACCCGCGCCATCGCCACGCCCGCCGCGACGCGCCCAAGCCATCCCGACCGCGCTATTCACAAGACGACCAATTTTTTGCTCATTGGCACAGACACGCGCACCACGGACCCAAATTGGAAACCCAATACCGATGTGATGATGGTGTTGTTTTTGGATACGGCGAATCAACGCGCCGCGCTGCTCAGTCTGCCGCGCGATTTGGTCGTGGCGATTCCGGGGCATCAAGCGTTCCGCCTCAACACGGCGTACAAAAGCGGTTGGGAAAAAGGGAGCGTAGCCGGCGGCATTGCGATTTTGAAACAAGTCTTGAGCGACGAGTTTGATATTCGCATTGACCATTGGGCGTTGATTGATTTCAACGGCTTGAATAAAATCGTGGACACGCTGGGCGGCATCCAAGTCAACGTGCCGTGCGCGCTCACGGATACGATTGACGAGCAAACGTTCACGATTCCCGCGGGCGACGTGAACATGGATTATGTGACGACCAAACGGTACGTGCAGTCGCGCTATACGACGAGCGACACTTCGCGCAATTTTCGCCAACAGCGCGTCGTGTGGGCAATTATGAAAAAAGCGTTGAGCATGAACGCGCCCGACCGCGTGCCGGCGTTGTATGAACAATTGAATCAGAGCATCGCGACGGACATGACGTTATTGCAAATGGTCGCGCTGGTGCCGGCGACGTATCAACTCGATTTGCAAAATCATCCCGAACGGCTGCACGCCCAAGTGATGCAAGCGCCCGTCGTATATTCATGGGTATCGTCCAACGGCGCGTGGTTGTACATGCCCGATTATGTTTTGATCCAAAAAATGTTGGATGAAATTTTTGACGCGCCGCAAATCGCGGCGAGTCAACCCTCGCCCGCCGAATGTCCGGCACAACCCGCCGCGCCCGCGCCCACCGATACGCCGACGCCAACGCCGACGCCCTGAAAGCGAAAACCGATGTCTGCCGAAAACGCGACCGAAAACACAATGCAAACCGCGCCGCCGTCGGAACAAGCCGAACGCGCCGAGTTCGAGACCGCCGCGTATTTATTCAACGTCGTCGAAGCGCAAATCACGCGCGCCGACACCAAGGCGGGATTGGTCATTGCCGCCGACAGCGTGTTTGCCACCGCGCTGCTGCTCATCAGCCGCGGCGCGCTGCTTGCGCTGTTCATGCCGAACGCCGCGTGGTTCGAACGGCTCAACGCGCTGACGATTCTGATTATTTTCGGTTTGCTCTTGGCCTCGACGCTGTCAGCGTTGATTGCTACACGGCCCGCGCTGCGCGCGCCCCAGGCGGACGGCACGCTCTTTTTTTTCGGGCGCATCGCGCGGATGGAGCCGAAACATTTTGTCGCAAGTTTCCATTTGCAGGCGACGGATGAATTGCGCCAGGCCCTCTTGACCGAAGTACACAACACTTCAAAAATCGCCGCGCGTAAATTTCGCCTGATGCGTTACAGCATTGATTGTTTGATTGGCGCGGTGGGCTTGTGGATCATTATTCAAATCATTTATGGCTTGACCCGGCAATCGCTCTGACGCAAAGCGGAAACAGCTAAATGTTTGGAAAATTCCATTGCCGATGGTAGAATGGCGACACCTGTCAACATGTAACCCACTTGAACAAAGGGACGTAGATTCTACACGAAAAGAGCTGTTTGGAATTGTCCAAGCACAAGCATAGAGAGAGGGTGAATTTATGGCAGATTCCACCGGTCATTCCGCGACCACCACGAAAAAGAGCGACCCAAGCGTCTTTTTTGAAATTTGGCGCTCGCTGCAATTGGTTTGGCGTTTATTGCTCGACCCGCGCGTCTCTGCGCTGCCCAAACTAGTCATACCGCTGGTGGCGGTCTATTTGCTTTCGCCGATTGACCTCCTGCCGGAAGGGTTCTTGCTGTTCTTTGGCATGGTGGACGATTTAGCGGTGCTGTTCTTTGGCACGAAACTTTTCATCAATCTTTGTCCGCCCGATGTGGTGGCTGAACATCGGCGCGCGCTCGGCGGCGGGCCCGAATTTACCAGCGACGAGTACGTGGACGGTTCATACCGCGTGGTGGACGAAGACAAGTAAGGCAAGTATCAAACCTCCAATTCGTTGCAATTCGCGCGGGCGCGCGGATACTTGTCAAGCGGTACACTTTAATGTCTGAAACCGTAATGCGAACGAACGTCGAGATGGCAACCGAACTGGGCATCTCGGCGCAAACCTTAAAGAATTGGACGCGCGATTTTTCGCCGTTTCTCTCGCCGGCTGGGCCGTTGAGCGAAACGGCGCGTCAATTTTCGGACGACGATGTCTTTGTGCTAAAACGCATCAAAGAGCATCTCGCCTCGGGTTTGACGTTTGAAGAGACTGCCGAAGAATTGCGCGCCGACGGCTATGGCGCGGCAAGCAACGGCAATGGCGCGCACAGCGCGCTGACGGTCCCCAACGCGCAGCAGGGTTTTGGCGTCCTCACCGATACGCTGCGCGTCATGATTGAAAATCAGCAAACGGTGCAAAACAGTTTGCAGGTCAATCGCAATCTGCTCGGCGTCATCATTCAAGACAATTTCAATCTCAAAGAAGAAAACGCCAAACTGCGCGAACGCATGCAAAAATTGGAACAAGAGTTGGCGGAAATGAAAAAGCGCGACCAGGAATATCGCTTGACGGTGGAGCAGCGCATGATGCGTCTGGAAAATTTGATGCGCGCCGAAGCCGCCAAATCGCCGTGGCAAAAATTATTCGGCGGATAACGCGCCAGGCGTACGCCGTCGAAACCTGATTTTTGAATTGGAACGCAATTCAGAAATCAGGTTTTATTTTTATTCATTCCATCAGAGGTGCAATATGCAAATACGTCTCGCCGTTATCGGGCTGGGCAATGTGGGGCGGCGCTTTCTCGAACTCGTCCAGCGCAAACACGATTTGATCAAAAATCGTTTCGACCTTGACCTCATCGTCACGGCTGCGGGCGACACCACCGGCGGCGCGGATTATTTCAAGGCGCTGGACATTCCCACCATCCTCGAACTCAAAGCGAACGGCAAAGGCATGGCGGCGTATCCCACGCACGGCCGCGGCGAACGCAATATGCTCGAAATGGTGCGCGGCGCGGAAGCGGATGTGCTGGTCGAAAATACGTTGACGAATCTCAAGGATGGCGAGCCGGGGCTTGCCACCATGCGCGCCGCGTTGAGTCGCAAAATGCACGTTGTCACCGCCAACAAGGGCCCGCTGGTTTTGGCGTATCAGGAATTGGCGGCGCTGGCAAAACAAAACGGCGTAAAACTTTTGCACAGCGCGGCGGTGGCGGGCGGCTTGCCCGTCGTCAATTTGGGCCGTCGCGATTTGGGCGCGAGCGATATTACCAAATTCGAAGGCGTTGTGAATGGCACGACGAATCACATTCTCCAAGCCATGACGGAAGGCGAATCGTTCGACGCGGCGCTCAAACATATGCAAGAGTTGGGCATCGCCGAAGCCGACCCGACGCTCGACGTGGACGGCTGGGACGCGGCAAACAAATTGGTCATTGTCGCCAATGCGTGTTTGCATCGTCCGACGAAATTAAGCGACGTGCGCGTCGAGGGCATTCGCGGGGTGACGCCCGAACACATTGCTCAAGCCAAAGCGAACGGTCAGACGATTAAATTGGTCGCGCGCGCGACGCGCGATTTGGGGACGTGGAAATTTACGGTGCGCCCGGAACGATTGGACGCGACGCATCCGTTGACGCTGGTGCCCGGCGGTTATATGGGCGTGTTGTACGAAAGCGATATTAACGGACAAATTTTCGCGCGCATCAAAGAAGAAAATCCGTATCCGACCGCCGCCGCCGTGCTGCGCGACGTAATCACTTTGTATCAATAACGCCGCTTGGAGCGCGAACTGAAATTTTTGAAATCCAGCGCACGGTACGGCGTCATGCGAAAATAAAAATGCGCGCGCAAATTCAAAAACGCCAAACGCTCGACGGCGCGCTGTCCGCTTCGGCATTAGAGCGCGTCGGAGCTTTTTGGTACATTATCGGCGACGACGCGCCCGCGCTGTATCGCCTCGACGACGCGTTTCAAAACGTCGGCGCAGTTCCGCTCGCGTCCCCATCCGCGCGCGCGAACGCGCGAACGCCCAAAGCGGTCAAATTGGATTTGGAAGCCATGACGTCCGTCGTCTGGCGCGGACGGCGCGAATTGCTCTTGTTTGGTTCGGGCAGTCAAACGCCCACGCGCGATTTTGGTTTTCGGGTGGATGTAACGGATGCGGCGCAGCCACGCGTCACAACGCAAATTGCGCTGACCGCGCTGTACGATCTTTTGCGAAAGCAACCGCAGCTGGTCGGCGCTCAAAAGTTGAATCTGGAAGCCGCCGCCGCGACGACGGACGAAATTTTTTTGTTTCAACGCGGCAATATCGCAGACCATAACGCGCTGGCGGCGTTTGACCGCGCGTCGTTCATGGCGTATCTGGAACAACCGACGCGCGCCGCGCCGTCGCCGCGCGTGACGCGTTTTTCGCTGCCGGGTTTGCAAAAGCGCAAGGCGGGTTTCGCAGCGGCAACGCCGCTGAACGATTCGGAAATCTTGTTTGCCGCCACTGTCGAAGACACGGACAATGAAATTGACGACGGCGCAACGCTCGGCAGTTTTATCGGCTTGCTCACGCGCGAACCAACGTGGCGCATCGCGTGGGTCGTTCCCGTCGAATGGCAGGGCGAAAACGCGCCGGTTAAAATCGAAGGGCTCGCGCTGAAACAATTCACGGGCGCGGAAATAATTTTGTACGGCGTCACGGACGCGGACGGCGCGCCGTCTGAAATCTTGGAAATCGAAATCCGCTAGAATGTGGGTTTGGGTGGGAGATAATCTTGCTCGCCCGCCCCTCATCTCTCAACGCCAAAGCCCCTCACCTTCACAACGCCCCTCTCCCCACAACGCCCCTCACCCCCAGCCCCTCTCCCAACGGGAGAGGGGAGTTTTTTATTGGTGGCGGGGAATGGGGTTCACGCGGATCGAGTAAGAATAATCCTTCGTTCCCATCCCTCACCCCCAGCCCCTCTCCCAACAGGAGAGGGGAGTTTTGACGGTTATGCTATTTGTACGCTGTGACGCCAAATGCTTGCGGGGCGGGTTTGAAGCGTTTGAAACCCGCGTACTTGAGGCGTTCCATTACGCCGCGCGTTGTGTTGGCGCCAAACTTGCTCATGGGGTCGCCGATATAATGAAATAATTTGCCGTTGGTGCGTAGCGTTTGACGCAGCGCTTGATAAAATTCGAGGGAATACAATTCGCCTGCGAGCGCCATGGTGGGCGGGTCGTGCAAAATTGCGTCAAACATATTGGGGGGAAACGTTCGCACAAGTTCAAAACTGTCGCCAATGCGCTGTTCGATTTTGGGATTATCGAACAAGGCGCGCGACCAAGGATTCGCGCGGCACATTTCTTGCGCCGCCGGGTCGAGTTCGATGGTGACGACGTGCCGCGCCGTTTTCGCCAATTCGATGGCGGTGTAACCGAGACCGGTGGCGGTGTCCAAAACATTGCCCGTCACGGGCGCGAGCGTTTTAACTTTGGCGAGCGCATCCTGATGCGGGTCGCTATGTTGGATGCGGTGCATCGGAAAACCGGCGACGAGCAGCGTGGGCGCGGACGCGGTGGGATACAAAGAATACGCGCGCTGGGTCAATTCGGAAAAGGTTTTGATTTTTTGAATTTCCGCCGCGGCCAAAAGAAAACAAGAATTTTCATCGCGCGCGATTTTTTCGGCTTGGAGCCACGAGAGACGCGCGGTCTCGAATAAAATTCCTTCCGCCGCGAATTGAACCGTTGTACGGGACAAGCCCAAATCCGTCGAGGTTTCGCCGCGCGTCTGCCCCGCGCGATACGCTTGCAGCAACGGCGCAATTTGAACGTGTGAGAGGACGATGGTCATGCGCGTATTGTACTCGAGCTAGATTCCTTGAGCCAACGCGCGCCGCGCCGCGTCTTGGTCGCTCCACGGGTATTCGGTGGCGCCGAAACACATTGAACGTTCGTGACCTTTGCCGCAAAGCATGACAACATCGTTCGACGCGGCGAGTTTGTTGATGGCAAAATTTATCGCGTCGGCGCGGTCGTCAATGATGAAATAATCTTTGTTTTGCGTTCGCCCTGCCTTGTGTAACCCTTCGGCGATTTGGGCGTTGATGTCGGCGAGCGCTTCGGTGCGCGGGTCTTCGGCGGTGAGGATGGTGATGTCGGCGCAGGCGCCCGAAATTTCGCCCATCCACGCGCGTTTTTGCACGTCGCGCAAACCCGCGCAGCCGAAAACGGCAATCACGCGTCCATTCTCATTCGTCAATTCGCGCGCGGTTTTCAACGCGTTTTCTAACGCGTAGGGCGTGTGCGCGAAATCTACAATGACGTTCAAGCCGCGCGCGTTTTCGATGCGCTCCATACGCCCGCTAATGCCGCGCGTCATTTTCACGCCTTGCGCGATGGCGTCGAATGGAATTCTGCGCCCAAGCGCCGCGCCGATTGCGGCGAGAATGTTGGAAACGTTGTAACGTCCAATGAGCGGGGATTCGATAAATAGTTCGCCAAAGGGAGATGCAAGCGTAAAACGCAAGCCGTGCGCGGTGTGGGAAATGTCGCGCGCGGAAAGCCAGAGTTCATTTTTGATTTTTGATTTTTGATTTTCGATTTTCGATTGGGTATAGATAATTTTTTCATCAGCCGGAATCGCGCGCAGAAAATCCAAGACGCCGCGCGCATTGTCGTCCGCGTTCAAGACGGCGACTTTATTTGTTCGCGGCTTGCGATTACTGTTCGTCAGTGTGCGGAACAACAGCGCTTTGGCGTCGCGGTAATTTTCCCAACTACCGTGAAGGTCAAGATGTTCGTGCGTGATGTTGGTGACGACGGCAATGTCGAAATCAATCGCGTCGAGACGGCGCTGCGCCAAGCCGTGCGAAGTGGATTCAATCACCGCGTACTCTGT
>Ga0232063_1118668_pt1 | contig 12020 bp, 10 predicted proteins | sample LAC_MetaT_7_FD_165509 | JGI IMG/M metagenome (GOLD analysis project Ga0232063, IMG submission 165509) | Metatranscriptome of anaerobic ammonium oxidizing microbial communities from anammox membrane bioreactor (MBR) in UC Berkley... | ecosystem: Engineered > Bioreactor > Anaerobic > Unclassified ... | reverse complement strand
CAAACGCTCCGCGATGCCCGATGGTCCCAAAGTCGGTTCCGTCGCGCTCTCTCCGCGCGGCGATTGGCGGATGCCGAGCGACGCGAGCGCGGCGTTGTGGTTGGAGCAGCTGGAAAAAATCTAGTTGCGCGCATTGCGCCGTTAGCTAAAAGAGGCAGACCAAGATGGACCAAACCAAGAACATTCGCATTGCCGTCATTGGGAGTGGCTATTGGGGCAAGAACCTTGTGCGTAACTTTGAGGCGCTTGGCTCTTTGAGCATGGTTTGTGATGCCGACCCGAACATTCGCGCGCTAGCCCAAACCCTCGCGCCGCAAGCTCAAATTGTCGCGGATTTGGATCAAGTTCTCGCAAGCGATGTGGCGGGCGTGGTCATAGCGACGCCGGCTGAAACGCATTATGAAATCACTTGTCGCGCGCTCGAAGCGGGCAAGGATGTCATGGTCGAAAAACCATTGGCGTTGACCTACGCTCAAGGTTCTCGCCTCGTCGAACGCGCCCAAGCCAATTCTCGAATTCTCATGGTTGGGCATGTGCTTGAATATCATCCTGCCATCCGCAAATTGCGGACGTTGATGGAACAGGGGCAACTTGGCAAGATACAATATCTTTATTCCAATCGTCTGAGTCTTGGCAAAATTCGACGCGAAGAAAATATATTGTGGAGCTTTGCGCCGCATGATGTGGCGGTGATTTTGCGTCTGATGGGAGCTTTGCCGTTTCAAGTGATTGCTTGCGGCGGAAGCTATATCCAACCCAATATCGCGGATGTGACGGTGACCAATTTGCTTTTTGACAATGGAGTGCGCGCCCATCTTTACGTTTCATGGCTGCATCCCTTCAAAGAGCAACGGCTAGTGGTCATTGGCTCCGAGAGAATGGCAAGTTTTGACGATGTGGCAAAGCAGCTCACGCTCTTTGACCAACACGTGGAAATTCATCAAGGGCAGCCGATTCCAATCAAAGGCGCCGGCGAGCAGGTGCCTTTTGACGCCGACGAACCCTTGCGTATCGAATGTGACGCGTTCCTCACCGCCATTGCGACGCGCCGCGCGCCATTGACGGATGGCGTCAGCGCGCTGCGCGTGCTCAAGGTGCTGGAAGCGGCGCAGCGTTCGCTGGGCACAAACGGAATGGCTGTCAATTTACCGCTTGAGGCATAATATGGCAGGTCAAGAATATTTTGTGCATCCTACGGCGATTGTTGACGAGCCGTGTGTGATTGGTCGAGGCGCCAAGATTTGGCATTTTTGCCATATCATGCGCGGCGCCCGCATCGGCGAAGGATGTAATTTAGGTCAAAACGTTTTTATCGCGAATGATGTGCGGATTGGCAATAACGTAAAAATCCAAAATAACGTGTCGGTGTACGCCGGAGTTGAATTGGAAGAAGATGTGTTCTGCGGACCCTCGTGCGTCTTTACAAACGTCTCGAATCCACGTTCGCAGATTGTGCGTCACTCGCTCTATGAACCGACGCGCGTGCGGCGCGGCGCGACGATTGGCGCAAACGCAACAATCGTTTGCGGCGTGACGATTGGACGTTATGCTTTTATCGGCGCGGGCGCCGTCGTCACGCAGAATGTCGCCGACTATGCGTTGGTTTTGGGCGTCCCCGCGCGCCAAGTCGGATGGATGAGCCGTCACGGTCATCGTTTGCCGCATCCGGATAAAGAGGGCGTAATGATTTGTCCTGAAAGTGGATGGCGTTACACGCAAGGGGAGGATGGGTTGTTGCGATGCTTGGATTTTGACGAGGATCGCGCCTTGCCGTTGCAGAATGGTAAAGACTTGTGATACCGGTTCTCGACTTGAAAGCGCAGTATCAAACGTTAGAAGCGGAAATTGACGCGGCTATTAAACACGTTTTGCATAGTACGGAATTTGTTCTTGGGCCCGAAGTTCGGCGGCTCGAACAGAGAATTGCGGAATTTTGCGAATGTAAATTTGGCGTGGGCGTGGCTTCGGGGACGGATGCGCTGCGGCTCGCTCTCGCCGCGGTTGGCGTGGGACCCGGAGACCAAGTCATTACGACGCCGTTCACCTTTATCGCAACCGCCAATACAATTTCGCATTGCGGCGCGACGCCTGTTTTTGTAGATATTGACCCGCAAACTTTTAATCTCCAACCGGAACGGATTGCATCCGCTATCACGCCGCGCACCAAGGCGATTGTGCCGGTTCATCTGTACGGTCATCCTGCCGCGATGGACGCGCTTTTGGAAATTGCCGCCGCGCATGGGCTTTATGTGATTGAGGATTGCGCCCAAGCCATTGGCGCGCGCTATCACGGCAGACGCGTTGGGAGTTTCGGTCACATTGGTTGTTTGAGTTTTTATCCCACCAAAAATTTAGGCGCGTATGGCGACGGCGGCATGATTGTGACAAACGATAGCGCGTTGGCGGAAAAAGTGGACATTTTGCGCCGTCAAGGCGGCAAGCAAAAGTATCATGCTCAAATATTGGGTTTCAACAGTCGTCTCGACTCGCTTCAAGCGGCGATTTTGAATGTCAAGTTGGATTATTTAGAGGGCTGGAATGAAAAGCGGCGTACATTGGCGCAGCAATATAACGTCCTTTTGAAGGATGTGGGCGTCATCACGCCTTTTGAAGCGCCCGAGTGCGTGCATGTGTATCATCAGTACACCATTCGCGCGCCCCAGCGCGACGCGCTTGCCGAGTACCTGAAAAAGCGCGGTATCGGTTCGATGGTTTATTATCCCATACCGATTCATCTCCAAGAATTGTATGCCTCGCTTGGCTATCCAGAAAAAAGTTTTCCGGTCAGCGAGCGCGCAAGCGCGGAAGCGCTGTCCTTGCCTATGTATCCCGAATTGACGGCGTCGCAGCAACAAGAAATTGCTCAAAGCATTGGCGACTTTTACCAGGCGCGTTAGAGGATAGCGAGAGTTGAAAGTCGTTTCCATCGTTGGCGCGCGTCCGCAATTTATCAAAGCGGCGCCCGTGAGTTGGGCGTTACGGCAAAAGCATACTGAAATTTTGGCGCATACCGGTCAACATTACGATTTGCGAATGTCGCAAATTTTTTTTAGCGAAATGGGGCTGCCCGAACCGGATATAAACTTGGGCGTCGGGTCGGGACAACCCGGTTGGCAAATTGGGGAAATGTTGATGCAGCTTGAAAAAGTAATTCAAAGCGTCAACCCGGATTGGGCGCTCGTTTATGGCGATACCAATTCTACACTCGCTGGAGCATTGGCGGCGCGCGTCTGCCAAGTCCCGCTCGCGCATGTTGAAGCGGGTTTGCGTTCGTTCAATAGACAAATGCCCGAAGAACGCAACCGCGTCTTGACGGATCATTGTTCCGATTTGCTGTTTTGTCCCACTCAAAATGCGGTGGACCTTTTGGCGAAAGAAGGAATCACGCGCGGCGTGCATCTAGTTGGCGATACGATGTACGATGCCGTTCGGCAATTTTCAGAGGTCGCCCGACAGCGTTCGACGATTTTGCATGACCTCAATTTGACTTTCAAAAATTTTGTCCTCGCAACGATTCATCGCCCGTACAATACGGATGTTGCAACCAATCTTGAAAATATTTTATCCGCTTTGCAAGCTTTGGATGAAATCGTCGTTTTTCCTGTTCATCCGCGCACTCGAAAAAAGATCCAAGAATTACATCTCGGCGCGCGCGTTCCAAGCGCTAATGTGTTGATGATCGAACCGGTCGGATATTTGGACATGTTGACGCTGGAACAAAACGCGCGCTTGATTTTGACTGATTCAGGCGGCATTCAAAAGGAAGCGTTTTTCTTTGCAACGCCTTGCGTGACGATTCGTCCTGAAACAGAATGGGTGGAGACGCTTCAAGCGGGATGGAATGTTCTGGTACAACCCGTCGCCCAAGAAATTTGGCAGGCGGTAAAACAATTTGCGCCGGTGGGACAGCCCCCAGCCGTGTTCGGAGATGGTCACGCGGCGGCGCGGTGTGTAGAGCTCTTGGAAGCCAATCTGCAGCGAACGTAGGTTTTGGATGTTTTTACGGCGAGCGCGTAATTGGTTGGGCGGCAAGCGCGGCGGCTTTGGACTCGATGTCCTCAAGCTAGCGGGCGGGACGACCGGCGCGCAAGCCATTACGGTATTGTCCTTGCCTTTTCTCGCGCGGCTTTTTCCGCCGGACGCGTTTGGCGCTGCGGGTCTTTTTACCTCGCTCGTCGCCATCGGCGCGGTGATTTCATGTTTGCGATACGAATTTGCAATCATGTTGCCAGAGAATGATGAGCAAGCCGCGAACGTTTTTGGCATTGCGTTGAGCTTGCCGTTGGTCTTTGCCGGGGCCAGCGCGATAGGGTTGGCGGTGGCTGGCGCTAGACTCGTCGCGTTTTTGAATGCGCCGGCGCTTTTAGCTTATCTCTGGTTGCTGCCGATTGCGCTGGCGCTTACCGGTATGTTTCAGGCGTTGAATTATTGGAATACCCGGCGCAAACGGTTTGGGCGCGTGTCTGTAGTGTTGGTTGCCGCGTCCGCCACATCGAGCGCGTTGCAGCTCGGCGCCGGTCTCACGGGGCAGACAACCGCCGGCGGTTTGATTGTGGGCGCGACGGCGGGGACGGCGATGGCGTCGAGCGCTCTGGGAATTCTAATCTGGCGCGACCAAAATAATTTATTTCGCCGCGTCATCCGTCCGCGCCGCATGTGGGAAAATGCCAAACGCTTTCGCAAGTTTCCGTTGGTGGATACTTGGGGCGCGCTGCTCAATAATTTGGCGTGGCAGTTGCCCGCGCTTTTGTTGTCCATCTTTTTCACGCAGAGCGTCGTCGGTTATTACGCGATGGCGAATCGGGTGATTCAGCTGCCGATGGCGTTGATTGGCGCTTCCATCAGCCAAGTGTTTTATCAACGCGCTTCGGCAGTGCGAGAGGATTCCGCCGCGCTGATTGCGGTCATCGTGTCAACCTTTGACAGATTGGTGACAATGATGCTCATCCCGGCGCTTTTGCTTACGCTGGTTGGACGCGAGCTATTTCTGGTGGTTCTAGGTCCGACATGGGAGGAAGCTGGTTTTTATGTTCAAATTCTTGGCTTGTGGACTTTGATTTGGTTCATCGCATCGCCATTTAGCGTCCTATTTTTGACGTTGGAATATCAAGGGCGCGCGCTCTTGGTGAATATCATAATACTCGTTTCCCGCGTCGCGTCGCTCATTCTGGGCGGTCTGAATCAGAATGTCGTACTGGCGTTACTGCTCTTTACGATCTCGGGCTTGGTTGTGTATGGCGGAATGTTGATTTGGGTGATGCGGTTGGCGGGCGTTCCATCTCGCGCAGTCCTGGATATATTGGCGCGGCGCGGCCCTATGGCGCTACTTTTTGCCGCGGCGGTTGCGCTCGTTAAATTTTTTGGCGGCGCGTACCCCGTTTTTGTACTCTTGGCTAGCTTGGGCTTGGGCGCGCTTTATTATCTTTGGATATTTCGACAGTCTTTTATGCAAACAATGTTCTCTGCGAGATACGAACGGCAAAAATGAATAGAGCTTGCGCGTTAGCGCGCGTCACGGGACGCTTGTATTTATGACCAATAATTTTCCAGCCCACAGTATTGTGATGGGCGTTCCAGCGCAAGCCAAGCCGAGAATTCGTCAAAATGCCGCACAAGATTGATATCCTCGTCATTGGGTTGGAGCATGTGCTTCCCAAAGTAGCAAATTGGTATGCTGCGTTAGAGACAGAAAACATTCATACGGTTATCTATTCCATGGACCAATTTGGTCTGACGCGCAAAATGCGCGCCAAATTGGGCGTGCGCGTATTTTTTGTGCCTGAATTTTTGGGCGTCGTGTCACGCTGGTTCGTTGGAATTCCTTTTTTAATTTTTTTACTGTGTTGGTTAGACCGCGCCATGTCGAAGTCTATGACCCGGAGATTGCGGGCCGTTTTTGGTCCGCCTGCATCGAACTCTTGCGGCGGCTGCGCGTCAACTTGGTCATTCTCAATCGCGGCGGCGCTTTTGGATATGACGAGCAGAGCCCGCAAAAGAAATTGTGGTTGACGCGACTCTATCATGACGCGCGCTGCGTCATTTACAAAGAGTTGTATATGAAGGCGCTTTTTATCAATGTGTATGGGCTTGAGGCAAACAATCTCGCGCTGGTGCATAATCGCGTCCAAGTGCGAGCCGAGCCATCGGTCGAACGTTCCGGCAAACCGATAGCGCTGTATCTCAATAATTTTAGGCGTTGGAAGCGACCCGATTTGTGTGTCCAAGCCGCCGCGTGGGTCTGTCAACAAATCCCGGATGCAGAATTCTGGCTGGTCGGAGACATTCCAAACAGCGAGCTGGCGACGGATAAACATCGCGATTCGGTGTGGAGTTATTTTGACAGAGCCGAATTACAGGCGCAAGCGGAAGCGTTGGGCGTCGGTTCGCAGGTAAAGTTTTTCGATTTTACCGATGACCCAATACGCTTTTATGAGCAGGCATGGGTTTTTTTATTTCCGTCGGATTTGGTTTTCTGCAATTTTAGTTTGCTCGAAGCCATGGAGCGCGGGGTGCCGGCAATTATTTCGGATGTCCAAGATGGCGAGAAAATTGTGGACGATGGCATCACTGGCTTTCGTGTGCCGCAAACAAGCCAAGCGATTGCCGAACGCGCGCTTGAACTTTTCGGCGACGAGGCCAAGCGGCGCAGCATGGGCTTTGCCGCGCGCAAAAAAATTATTGACGACTATAATCTAAGCGATATGGCGCGCGCTCTGGCGCAAATATACTGGAAACATGCTTGGTCACGGGACGCTTGAGGCGCGCTCTTTTTTCTCTGACCCGGCAAGTCAGACCGAACGATTGTGAAAAAAATAATCTCGGCGCTGTGCGTTATCTTTGCGCTGGCGTTTGGCGTTTTTGCAACGCCCGCGCTGGCAAACGCGGCATGTCAAAATCTGCGCGCGCAGCATGTCTTGAAATTTTTAATCGCAAAGCCCAATGCAGTCTTGGAAACAAAGGATTGGGCTTGCGGTTCCTCGTCGGCTGCCGTCGAACTGCGCGTGATGGACCAACTCGCAGCAGGCGAACTGGAACCCGTAGCGGATGCCGTCGAAAATTTTTTGGCTGCGCACGCGCAGTACGAACGCTCCCACTTTTGGGGGGCGCGTCTCGTCCGCGTGGCGCAAACCAAACCGCCTTTTGAGATAGCGCGCGCTGCCTATGACCTTGCCGTAAAAATCGCGCCGTATGATGCGGACTTTTGGTATCTGCGCGGAGATTTTTTCGCTAAAAATCAAATGTCGGACCAAGCGGCGGCGTCATTTAACGACGGAATCCGCGCCCAACCCGCCAAGGCGGCGGAGGGCTATTTGCGTTTGGGGACGCTCTATTTTCAATTGCGCAAGACGGACCAAGCGCTCGACGCGTTTCAACGCGCCGAGCGAGCAGAGGACGCGACGCCAACCCTGCCGAAATGGCAAAAGCAAATTTTATTTTTTTACATTGCCGAGATTTATCGCGGGCAAAAAAATTGGACGCCAAGCGCGACATATTATCAACGCGCGCTCGACACATTTCAAAAACCCGGCTGGCCCACCTATGCCGCATTGGTCGGCAAGGGCGATGTCTTGTTCGCCCAGGGCGCTTGGGCGGACGCCCATCAAGCTTATACCGGCGCGCTTGATTTTGCGGCGGATCAAGCGCAGCGCGCGATTGTTTATGCCAAGTTAGCCAACTGGTATGTTGCAATGGGCGAACTCGACCGGGCGCTCGACAGTTATACGCAGGCGGTGCAGTACAATCCTGATGACCCATGGCTTTACATGGCGCTGGCGCAACTTCAGGAGCAAAAGCGCCAGCTGCCGCAAGCGTTGGCAAACTATCAAAAGGCATTGCGTCTCAATCCCAATTTGAGCGCGGCGCAAAAAGCGCTTGAACGGTTGGGGGCAAAATGAAGACGGGCGTTAGACCGCGCTTTAACGAGCCGCAGCTTTTGCTTGGCGGCTTGGCGCTCAGTCTGCTCGTGGGCGCGTTGGCGGCGCTCAACCCGGCGTTTGCGCTTGTGCCAATAGGGCTCTGCGCCGGTTTTATCATTATTCGGTTTCCGGTTGTAGGTTTATATCTTTTATTTCTTGGCGTATTTTTTCTCGATTGGTTGGCGCGCGTGCTCCACGTTATTCCTAGCGCGAGCCGTTATCTCACGGATGGCGTCTTGGCGCTATTGCTCGCGGCGGCGCTTTTGAGAGGATTGAGCCGTCCCAAGCGCCTGCGACGGACGCCGCTTGATGCGCCATTGCTTGGCTTGGTCGTCATCGGCATCATTTCAGCGCTCGGCAATAACGACCCCTGGCTGTTGACGTTGGCAGGTTTTCGGACTCTCCTTAAACCCATTTTGCTGTTTTACATTTTGGTTTATCTGGATTTAAATTCGCAGACGCTAAAGCGGTTGATTTATTTTTTAATTGCGCTAGGATTGCTCCAAATTCCGGTCATGCTCGTCCAAGTGCGCTTGTACGGCGGCGGCGGCGATTTTGTCACCGGCACGTTGGGTTATTTTGCAACAGGGCCCGTTACAATTGTGGCGTTAACTATCATGGCGCTTTTGTATGGCCAAGCCGTCGCCCAATCGCAGAAAGGGCGCGGCGTCGTGTTTTACGGAGCGCTTGGCGCCAGTTTGTTTATTCCAATTATTCTGGGCGAAGCCAAAGCGGGTTTTTTCATGGCGCCGTTAATGCTGCTCTATCTCTTTTCCGGCAACCTGTTACGTTACCTGACTCGCGTGCGGACGTGGCTCTTGATCATTTTGTTTGTAGGCATTTTTTTCATTGGCGTTCAACTGATGCCGACCATTAACCCGCGCTCCCAATTGGTTCAATTTTTGCAATCGCCCGAACGCATCATTACCGAATACGACCGACCTCTTGAGAAAACGGGTGGTGTGCCGATGTCACGCTTGGGCGATTTGCAATTTGCCTGGCAATTGGTCGCAGCCAATCCATTCCATTTGCTGTTTGGTTTTGGGCCCGCGCAATCGGTCGAAACGACTTTTTTGGGCGTCACCGGTACATTGCGCCAAACCTACGATTTGGGAATCTTTTTGGGATTTCATCAATTGAGTCGGACGCTGCTCGAATGGGGCTTGGCGGGTTTGCTAACTTATCTGTTTGCGATCTTGGCGGTGTATCGCGCGGTGCGTTCTCGATTCAAACGGGGCGCGTTCGATGATTTTTGGCGCGGCGTCGCGTGGAGTTTTGGCGGCATTACGGTTTTATTTGTGCTGGGTACATATTATTTGCCGATTTGGGAAACCGAAGTAACGGCATATATTTTTTGGACTTGCGCGGCGGCGCTGTGGACGATGGGCGCGCGCGGCAAGGACGGGGCTCATGCATACGCGTCTCAAAAACATGGGTCTTTTGAGCGAGTCCACCGGGGTCTAGGGCGAAAATGAGCGAGCCGCCTTTAGTCAGCGTTGTGGTCTGCACATTCAATCGCGCCGTTTTTTTACGCAAGTGTTTGGCTAGCTTGTTGAATCAAGAAAACTTTCCGCCGTTCGAGATTGTGGTAGTTGACAACAACTCAACCGACGATACGGCAAAAGTTGTGGCGGAGGCGCGTCAGGAGACCGCGCTGCCCTTTCAATATATCTTTCTCGCAGAGATGGGCTTGTCGCTGGCGCGCAATGTCGGGATTCAAGCCGCGCGCGGAAGCATTATCGCATTTATTGACGATGATGCGGTGGCTGAACCGTCGTGGGTCCAAGAGATCCAAAACGGCTTTCAGCTTTTCCCGCAAGCGGCTGGCATGGGCGGCGCGGTAAAAGGCGAATACGAAAGCGCGCGACCGGATTGGCTCGCCACGGACCTTTTGTGCGCGATTTCCGTCGGTGAATTTGGCGAAACGCTGCGTTGGATGGAACGCCACGAGAGCGTGCTGGGTTGTAATATGGCGTTCCGCCGCGAGATTTTTGAACGGCGAGGCAATTTTTTGGCCAACTTGGGTCGAACGGGCTTGTCCTTGTTGGCGGCTGAAGAGGTGGAATTTTGCAATCGGCTGCGCGCGCACGGCGAATCCATCGTATATAATCCACGTATGGCGATAAGCCATTGGGTTCCAAAGGAACGTCTGACGAAACCCTATATTCGCGAGCGCATGAATTGGAATGGGCGTTCGATTGCGCGGACTGACCAAGCATGGGGCAATTCGATTTTGTTGCGCGCTGCGGCTCGTTTTGTGGGCGCGATTCCGTTGGCGGCAGCTGGGCAAATTTTGGCGGCTGGTCGCCCCGCTCAAAAATTTTTTTATCGCTGTATGATTACCAAGCATTGGGGTTATATCCGTGAAGCGTTGGAATTGAGCGGCTTGACGCGAAAGGAATAATGCGAAATGCGGACGCTTCAAGCGATTGAGATTGCCGGGGTAGCGTTGAGAAACCTGCTTTTAGGCGGTAATGCGGTTTCGTTAGCTTTGGCGAAAAATCCAAAAAGGATGCTGCATTATGTTTCGGAAACGTTGTTCTTGTATAAAACGTTTAATGCGCGGCGCGGGATTCCGCAAAAAAATGTTTTTGACGTTTTAACGGCGCATAACGTCGAAGAGATTCGACTCGGCAGTTTGCAAACTGGCGGTACCTGGTTCTGGTCCTTTTCAGCTTTTGCTTCGGATATTGTCAATCTTTGCCTTTTATGCCGTCTTGTTCAGCCCCGAGTTGTTTTTGAGATTGGGACGTTGACGGGATATACTGCATTTCATTTTGCCTTGAACAGTCCGGCGGATGCCAAGATTTATACATTAGATTTGCCCATGAACAGCAAGCCCGCGCCCCAGCTGAAAACTACAATGGTGGATGGAACGCATATCGAATCGCATTTGGGGCAAAAGCGCTATGCGTTTCAGGACACTGCGGAAGCAAAAAGTATCACGTGTTTATTTGGGGACAGCGCTACATTTGATTTTTCGCCATTTCATAACCAAGTGGATTTGTTTTTCATTGATGGCGCGCATTCTTTTGAATATGTTCGCTCTGATACGCTTAACGCGCTTGCTTGCTGTCATCCGGGCAGTGTAATGGTGTGGCATGACTTTGGCCGGGTTGGCGTTAACGGCGTCTCCAAATGGATTCTCGAATTTGCGCGGACGCATCCAGTCTATTGCGTTCCCGGCAGCTCGCTTGCTTTTATGGTCGTTCCAGATAAAAGTTAGGCGGAGAAAGCTCTTTGTCCAAACGCATTTACAAAATTGGCCTCGACGCGCATGCGCTGGCGGCGGTAGGGACCGGCAATCATTCTTATCTTCGCGGCTTGATAAAAGGTCTGGCGCAAGTTGACCCGGAAAATATATATCTGCTTTATGATGCCGCCCGCGCGCCGGATGACGTAATCAATCGCGCGGCAAAAAATTTTTTCGTTCGGAACCTGTATTTACATTCCGCTTTGGCGCGGAATGTATTTAGCGTTCCGCTTGCTCAACGGCTAGACCGTTTGGATTTGTATCACGGGCAGTTTTTTTTGCCGCTCGGCTTGAATTGTAAAACCGTCGTTTCTATCCATGACCTTTGCTTTGAACATTATCCTGAATTTTTTCGCTTGGCAGAAAGAGCGCTTTTGCCGCGGCTCGTCCGCGCCGCCGCGCGGCGGGCGGATGAGATTTTGACCCTTTCTGAATTTTCAAAACAAGACATCGCGCAGCGTTATCGCGTGGACGCGACTAAAATTCATGTCGTCGCGCCGGGCATTGAACCGCATTTCAAGCCCATTCAAGATGCTGTAATTCTCGACGCAATACGCGCGCGGTACGCTTTGCCGCAATCTTTTATTTTATTTTATGGGCGGACCGACCCGCGCAAAGGCGCCGAGGTTTTGGTTCAGGCGTATCAAAAACTGTTGGCGCAAGGCGCAATCAATGCAGAGCTCATTATTGCCGGACGCGCCGGCAGCGCGGACGCGGCATTGCGCGCGCTTGTGCAGAACGGCGGTCTTGCCGCACGCGTCCGTTTCATCGGCATCGTTCCTGACCAAGATTTAGCGGGCGTCATCTCTGCCGCAACGTGCGTGGTGTATCCTTCCATCTTTGAGGGCTTT
>Ga0232063_1043922_pt1 | contig 12086 bp, 10 predicted proteins | sample LAC_MetaT_7_FD_165509 | JGI IMG/M metagenome (GOLD analysis project Ga0232063, IMG submission 165509) | Metatranscriptome of anaerobic ammonium oxidizing microbial communities from anammox membrane bioreactor (MBR) in UC Berkley... | ecosystem: Engineered > Bioreactor > Anaerobic > Unclassified ... | reverse complement strand
CTCTTTGTTTGTAAATATGTTGCAGCGATTGCAGCAAAGTAACGCAATCAATCCCATTGAAGGTGCGGTGCCGGAATTCGAGAAATATTTCAAAATCCTTTTCACCAGCTGAAATAAGAAAATCATGTGGAGCATTATCCATCATGGATAACAGTTGTTTGCTTTTTCTAATGATGGTTTTTCGTTGACCCCAGGCAAAAAGGGCGGCGATAAAGCCGGCAATTTCAATATCTTCCTTTTTAGAGAACAGATGAGGAATACTCACCGGATCATTGGGAATGAAATCGGGGACGTTGTGGCGCCTGTATGCTTCTTCAAGAAAGTCGGAAAGAATCATTTTCATGGCACAAAAAAAAGAAAAAAGCCGTCAGGCGGCATTGCTGACGGCTTTAAGTAAACTATTCATGCTCTTTAGTTCAACATAACCACATTCTTCATTCCCAAATTTAAGGCTTCCTCATTCATTGGGATGAGATGATGGTAACGATCGGGGAGTGATTCTCTAAGCCCTTTGATCACATTTTCAATTTTCACCACGGGTTTTACCTGAAGGTATGCGCCAAGGATAATCATATTGAAAATTTTGGCGTTTCCCATTTCCAACGCCAGACGGGCTCCTTCCACCTGATAGATTTTGATATCGGTACGCGTAGGATGTTTGGTAATTCCGTTGGGGTCGTAAATGAGGACACCGCCGGGCTTCACCGATTTTTCGAACTTATCGAGCGATTGCTGGTTGAGGATAATGGCGGTATCAAAAACGGTGAGGATGGGTGAGCTGATACGTTCATCGCTCACAATCACGGTGACATTAGCTGTACCACCCCTCATTTCGGGACCATACGAAGGCATCCAGCTTACTTCCTGATCTTGCATTATACCGCTGTAGGCCAATATTTTACCCATCGAGAGTACGCCTTGGCCGCCAAAGCCTGCAATGATTAATTCTTCTGTCATTTTTCTAAGTTGTTACGGTTAAAATCACTTGAGCAGTTGTCCGTCCACTTTGATATCACCTAATGGATAGAAGGGGAACATATTTTCTTCCATCCACTTATTCGCATCGTTTGGAGTCATTTTCCAGCCCGAGTTACAGTTTGATACGATCTCGATAAACGAAAGTCCGGGCTTGTTGTCGCGTTGGTTCTCGAAAGCTTTCTTGATTGCACGTTTTGCTTTTCTGACGGCTGCGGGAGTATGAACCGCTTGACGTGAAACGAAATATGTTCCGGGAAGTTGAGCAACCAATTCAGTAATCTTCAATGGATTACCCATCCGTTCTACATCACGGCCATAAGGCGAGGTGGACGACTTCATTCCGGGCAGGGTTGTTGGAGCCATCTGTCCGCCGGTCATTCCATAGATACCGTTGTTCACAAAGATGATCACAATTTTTTCGCCTCTGTTGCAGGCATGGATGGTTTCGGCGGTACCGATAGCAGCTAAGTCGCCATCACCCTGATAGGTGAAAACAGTTTTGTTGGGCCAAAGGCGTTTAATTCCGGTGGCCAATGCCGGAGCACGTCCGTGTGCGGCCTGCACCATGTCCACATCCATAAACTCATAAGCCAACACCGAGCATCCTACAGGGGCAATGCCAATTGTGTTTTCTTCGAGTCCAAGTTCTTCGATCACTTCCATCGTGATACGGTGGGCGGTGCCATGTCCGCAACCGGGACAATAGCTCAGCACCTTATCGGTCATCAGCGGAGTTTTTTTATAGACCAGATTCTCCGGCTTAATGATATCTTCGAGGGTTATTGTTGACATAGTTTATTCTCCTATAATTTTTTCTTCTAAGGCTTTCAAAACTTCTTCAGGCGAGTGGACGATGCCGCCGAAGCGTCCGAAATGCTCCACTTTTGCGCAACCTCTAACGGAGAGTTTCACATCTTCCACCATCTGTCCGGCGCTCATTTCAACAGCAAGCCAGCCTTTTACGCCTTTTTTGCACAAAGCTTCCATTTCTTTTCCAGGGAATGGGAACAGGGTGATCAACCGGAATAGACCGGCTTTGATGCCTTTGGCACGGGCTAATTGTACCGATTTCTGAGCAATACGTGCGCTGGAGCCATAAGCCACAAAAATATATTCGGCATCGTCGCAATCAATGAGTTCGTAGCGGACTTCGTTTTCCTGAATCTTGCGGTATTTCTCCTGCAGATGAAGGTTATGTTGCTCCATTTTGCTCGAATCTAAGTCGAGCGAGGTGATGATACGGCGTTGAGTTCCATGTTTTTGCCGGTTGTGGCCCAGGGATTGTTGGCTGCCACTTCTTCATCGCTCAGGCGTGGGATGGGGTCAAAAAGTTCAACTTTCTCCATCATCTGACCGATGACGCCATCGGAGAGAATCAAAACGGCGATGCGGTATTTGAAAGCCAGTTCGAAGCCAAGTTTCACAAAATCGGCCATTTCCTGAACGGAAGCCGGAGCCAGTACAATCTGGCGATAGTCGCCATGCCCGCCACCTTTGGTGCTCTGGAAATAGTCGGCCTGCGAAGGCTGGATCGTACCCAGACCCGGGCCGCCACGCACCACGTTCGCATAGAGGCAGGGCAGCTCAGCGCCTGCAATATAAGACAATCCTTCTTGTTTCAGGCTGATGCCGGGCGACGAAGAAGAAGTCATCACACGTTTTCCGGTAGAAGCTGCGCCATAAACCATGTTGATGGCAGAAACTTCACTCTCAGCCTGAAGTACCACCATGCCTGTCCGCTCCCAGGGTTTTTCGGCCATCAGATATTCGATCACTTCCGACTGGGGGGTGATAGGGTAGCCAAAATAAGCATCGGCGCCGGCACGGATGGCGGCTTCAGCCAATGCTTCATTTCCTTTCATTAATCTCAGTTCTCCCATAATTCAATTTTTTTGCCTGATCGTGTTCAGGATTTAATTCGATAAACGGTGATAACCCCGTCGGGGCATACAACGGCGCAATTGGTGCAACCCGTACATTCTTCGGGATTCTCCATATAAGCGTAGTTGTACCCTTTACTGTTAAACTCTTTGGCCAATGCAATGACCGAAGTGAGGCAGGCAGGGATGCAAACCGAACAACCCTTGCATTTTTCTTCGTCAACCACAATGGCGCCTCTTACTTTTGCCATAATTATCGTTTTTAAGGTGTCATTTTCTGCTACAAAATTACGGATTAAGCTTGTCAAAAAACCTTCATAAAAAGCCTACATGCCTGACTTGCCGTAATTTATATTTAATTTAAATAAGCTGTGATTTTCGTTCGCATTTAACCAGATAACGGTAAAGCACATCAAAATCAGTAGATTCAAATGATCGGATGATCGGCATGGAATGCTTTTAGTCTTTTCTCAAGATCGCCAAACTGATCACGCTGAATGAGTGAGGTACAAGCCCTGATTCCTTCGAGGCGTTCGCTGCCGGTGATATCGAGTGCAATGGCGCTGATGCCGTAATACAACATCTCTTCGAGCAAGTCCACACCGGTAAAGCCCGGATATGCATAAGTGAAATAAAAACCGTCGGCTATCGGCCGGTCTTCATCTCTGTCATAAACAATATGGAAACCATTGTCAGTGAACAGCTTCTTCATAATTTTTGCCTTTTCGCCGTATTCCTTCACCTCCTCAATGAAATTGAAGCTGCCATCGTTGGCAGCTTTGAGCATAGCTGCCAGACCATATTGCGCTGAATGTGAAGTTCCTGAGCTCAGCGGATAAAGAGTCCCAAAAATCATGGCATGGCCAAAGAGGTCATTCGGATAGAAACGTTTGAGATCGGGATAACGTGCGTTGAACAATTTGTCCGAAATAACCATCATGCCAATGCGCTCACCGGCATAGCTGAACACTTTGGAGCTGGAAATGAAAAGCACATATTTATCGGTGTAGTGTGCCACGGTGGGCTGAAATGGCGGTTGACCCGGACGGCTGAAATCCTGACGGAAGTCCATTCCAAAATAGGCCAAATCTTCCATGATGACCACCCCATATTCGTTGGCCAATTTGCCAATGCTGGCCAACTCCTTCTCGGTGAAACAAATCCACGAAGGATTATTGGGGTTGCTATACAGGATGGAATGTATATTGCCTTGATCAAGATACGACTTCACCTTGTCGTAAAGTTTTGGGCCGCGATAATCATACACATCAAAACTGGCGAAGGGTAAGCCTAAAACTTTATGTTGCTGCTTGTGAACCGGAAATCCGGGGTCAATAAACAGCGTGGTGTTATGATTTTCACGAATACGGCTAAGCATCAAAAAACTTGCGAAGCCTCCCTGCATGGAGCCAACCGTAGGGATACAACCATCGGGAGCAACATCCACGTTGACGAAAAGCTTGACAAACCGGGAGATTTCTTTCTTTAATTCCGGGATGCCATGAATATCGGGATAAAGGGCAGCAACACCTTTTTTGAGTGCTTCAATCTGACCTTCAACTCCCACTTTTGCAGGGGGTAAGCCCGGAACGCCCATCTCCATACGTACAAACCGTTCTCCTGTGGCTTTTTCGATATCATCAACCAATTTCTTTATTTCTCTGATGGAAGCCTTGCCTACCTTTGCGACACCGAGTTCCTGAATTTTTTGTTTTACCGTTGCGTAATCAATGGGTGTACTTCTCATGATGTTCAATTTTTCTTACAGCACAAAATCGTTGTACTGTTAGTGTTTGCACAAAGGTATCAAAAAAAGCCGAAAGGGCGCACTCGATTGCACCCTTTCGGTAATTTAGAATGATTTTATGTTCTTAAGTAATATCCTTCGATTATACCTAATTGCTACACAGCCCGTTACCTATGTCTTCTTCAAGCTTAACAACACTCCCAATGCCACACTCAGTAAAGCAGCGAAGAGTACCTGAAGGGTCTCGGGCAATAAAAAGGTAATGGTGTGTGCGGGGATCCAGAAAAAGGGAATTGTTTTTTTAAAAACAAAATTCCACATCCTATCCCAGTCAATTTCTTTTAAAATTTGTGCAAAATGAATGGGTTTGAACAGACCTGTCAACGTCCCGCCATTCTGTACAATATGGGTGTCCGTGATTTTATGGAATGTCATCATCACCGGGGCATAAACCACATTGAGCAAAGTGCTGATGCAAAAAGCCACTCCGATTTTTCCAAGTACAGGGCCAGTTTTGAGCACCGTTGTAGCCTGTTCATAACCAAGATATTGAACAAAAACCGGCACGCCAGAAGCAAATACCGTGAAAGCCATTTTGATGGTCAGTCCCAAAAAGCCCCATACCAATGCGCGGGGTAGCAATCCAAAGCCCGGATGATAGTAATGACCTGTCCTGATCCGCAAAGCAAGCGCCTCGCCAAAAGTGGCCAAAACAGCAAACTTCACAAAACTCATCCACATACCATGTTCGCTATTGGCTGTGTTATAAGCCTGTAAAACCTGTGGCATAAATACAAAAACAGCACCAATCAACACAATGCAGGCGATGATGGTAAAATCAGTTTTTTTCATTTTTTTACCCTTTCAATACGAATTCGTGCATCAACAGCAACCACCGCCTCGGGCGATGCCAGAAGAGGATTGAGGTCGAGTTCGGCAATCTCCGGCGCCGCCTCAACGAGCCTGGAAAGCCTCACCATAACTTCTTTAAAGGCTTCAATATTTACACCTCGTTGTCCACGCACGCCTTCAAGCAAGGCATAGCTCCTGAGACGACGAATCATCTTTTCGGCTAAGGGCAGATCAACAGGCACTAATTCGGCGGATACATCCTTGAGCACTTCGATGAAAATACCACCCAGGCCGGCCAGCAAAATATGACCAAATAATCCTTCGCGTTTGATGCCTGCAAAAAGCTCAAGGCCGGAAAGCATTGGTTGAATCAGCACAGCCGTGGTATCCTTGATACGGATCATCCGTTCAAAAGTCTGAATCACCTCTGCTTCACCAGCAATATGAAGCGCAACGCCGCCAACATCCGATTTATGCACAGGCCCAACCACTTTCATCACCACAGGGAAGCCTAAACGAACAGCCTGTTTCACAGCCTCTTCGGCCGATTGAACAACGGCCTCTCCTGCCCTTGCAATACCGGCTGCATCGAGCAATGACTGAACATGAGCCGGTGAAAGATAGCCATCAGCCTCAATGCTGTTGATGACCGAACGAATTGCTTCACTATTAACCTTAAAATCGTCAGGCTCAATCATTTGAGGCTTTGGATTATGATAGACCCGTGCCAAGGCATTGCCTAAAACCACCTCATCAGGGAAGTTGATGCGGTTTTTTGACAGAAACATATTCACCTCTTCAGCGGCAGTCAAAACGGAAGGCAGTACCGGGTAAATGGGCTTTTTGCAAGTTTTCATCTTTTGGTCGAGCAATTCGTAAACATCGAAGATCCGGCTAAGACCGGGCGTACCAAAGATGACAACCATACCGTCAATTTCGTCAAAATCGTTTTCAACAGCATCAATGATCTGGCCAAGCTGCTCAGCTGTTCCTGTGGCAAGAAAATCAATCGGATTGGCAACCGATGAGCCCGGGAAAAGTTTCTCTTTGAGTCTTTCGGCAGCCTCGCCTTTCAGTCCGGGGATTTCCATCCCGCCCGACGAAAGAGCATCGGTCAGCATAACGGCAGGGCCTCCGGCATGGGTGATGATGGCGATATTTTTACCTCGAAGTTCAGGGTGCATAAAAAGTGAGGCCACAGTGATAAGGTCTTCACGTCCGTAACACCGCACAATTCCGGCTTTGCGGAACAGGGCGTCCACGGCCAGATCGGGGCTCGCCAGAGCGCCAGTGTGTGAGGAGGCAGCACGGCTGCCGGCCTCACTGCTTCCTGATTTTATGGCGGCTATCCGACAGCCCTTACGGATGAGCGAGGAAGCATGTTTCAGCAACATATCGGGTCGGGAGATAGTTTCGAGATAGAGCAGTTTCACCGGCGAATCGGTAGCCGGATCGAAAGTCTCGTCCATATGCTTTAAAATATCCTCGATCCCCAGTTGTGCTGAGTTTCCAACCGAGTAAACATTGGCAAAAGTCAGTCCTTTAGGAATGCCGGCCTCCATAATGAAACAGGCTGTAGCACCCGAGCCCGAGATAAAATCGCATCCTTTAGGGTTCAATGTCGGAATCGGATAAGTGAAAATACTGTGATGTTGTGGCGTCAGGATTCCCACACAGTTTGGCCCGATCAATGAGCCACCCACTTGATTAACCGTAGCTACTATTCTATCTTCCAACACCTTGCCTTCATGGCTTTCTTCACTAAAACCGGCCGAAAGAATGATAAAGGCTCGGGTCTTTTTCTGAAATGCCAGTTGATCCACCACATCGGGTACATATTTGGCGGCAATGGCAATCACTGCCAGATCGGTATTGGGAATATCCAAAGCCGTTGCATAGCTGGAGATACCCTGAACATTGCTTTCCTTTGGATTTACAACACTGATCTGGCCGGTAAAACCGCCATCGAGAATGTTTTTTAGAACTTTTCCGCCCGGCTTGGTAACATCGTTGGAGCCGCCAACAACGACAATGCTTTCAGGATGGGTGAGCTGTCTGGTAATCATAGGGCTTTAATGTTATTTTTTTAACAATATATTTCGGCAAAATTAGCGATTTGCCGATGAAGGCCAAAACAGCCGGAAGTATTTAGAATGAATCAAAAAAAGCAGGCTTTGCCTGCTTTAGGGAATTGAATATCTTGAGTTTATTCGAGGAGAACCGAGAGTGCCACAACGCCAAGCCCGACATTGGCCACCAGTACCGGCGATGCCTGATTGATGAAGACAGGTTTTTTGCCTGTAAGAGCTTCCATTTGTGCAGCATACCATTGGGCACCTTCTTCATTGGCCGAATGGGTGATGGCGTACCCCCATACAGCTTGCCGGCCAATGAACTTTTTCATTTCGCCCATCACCATTTTCATGCTGGATTTTTCGGAAAGCGGTTTGCCAAACACTTCGGTTTTCCCATAATTCATCACCTCCACAATAGGTTTAATGCCAAAAAGCTTACCGATGAATCCTTTGGATTTGCTCACCCTTCCGCTTCGCACCATAAATTTCATAGAACGTGAAGTAACAAGGATTTTTGACTTCTCGACCCATGTGTTGGCTTGGTTCACAATTTCATCGTGCGACATTCCTTTTTCGATGGCTTCAGCAGCGCGTAGTACGGCGAGTCCCAGTGCACTGGTAAGCCGTTTGCTATCCACCACACTGATTTTTTTTCCTGATTCAGCCATTGCTTTGCGCGAAGCATTGAGGCTGTTTTGCCAGGTACCACTCATCCCTGACGAAATGTGCATACCAATCATCGAATCGTAATGACTACTCAAATAATTGTAGCGGTTCACGAAGTCGGGAAAAGCAGGCTGTGCACTGGTTGGATGGATGGAATTAGATTCCAGTTTGTGAAAGAATTGTTCGGGCTGAATGGTGATTCGGTCAATGTAGAATTCCTCACCAAAATGAACCGTAAGCGGCACAACCTGAATCTGATATTTTTCAATCAGATCGGCAGGGATATCGCTGGTAGAATCGGTCACAAGGGCGATAGGATATTTCCGGTTTGAGGCAATCTCGTTTTGCATCACCATATCGTCCACCTTTTTGTAGGTTACTGTTCCGAGTGGTGCAATATCTTCAAACAGTTGCCACGGTTTATCGGTATGGATGTGAATGCGCATTTTTTCGGGCGAACCAGCCACCACCATTGAATCACCATGGTGTTTGATGGCTTTTACAAAATCATCGCGTCTAAGGTTTTTACCGCTAATCAAGGCTTCTGTACAGTAGCGATAGGTGATTTGGTCATGAGTAATAGCATCCACACTTTCTTCAACCTGAATCGTGTCGGTATTGAGGATAACCTCTTTCTGACCATTTTTAAAATAATCGAGCATACCTTCAAGAAAGACAACAAAACCTTTGGCACCGGCATCAACCACGCCGGCTTTGGCTAAAACGGCCATTTTGCTGGTCGTACTGTTGAGTGATTCAACGGCTTTCACCAGCGCGTTGATGAGCATTTTCAGAAAATCTTCGATATGGTCTTTGAGCTGATAAAGGTATTCGGCCCAGTCTTTAATCACCGAAATCATCGTACCCTCCACAGGATTGGCAATGGCTTCGTAGGCGTACTTAACCGCACTGAGCATATATTCAGCGAAAGCTTTGGTGGAAAGTGTGGTTTCTTCTTTAATCTCGTTGCTGAAACCATAAAGAAATTGGGCGAAGATAATCCCCGAATTTCCTCTTGCGCCCGTGAGTGCGGCATCAGCCAATGAAATGGCTGTAAGCTTTAAACTGGCTTGTGGTTGCGCAGCATTCACAATATTGCGCATCGTGCTGGCAAGATTGGTGCCCGTGTCGGCATCCGCTACGGGAAAAACATTAATCTTATTGAGCAGTTGTTGATTCTCAAAAATCCGTTTTGCACCGGCTACGAAACTATGATAAAGTTGAATACCATTGATTTCGGTGATTTGTTTGTCTTCCAAAGCAGTAATTTTTAGTAAAACTTCTTCAAATAGCCCGCGCAAATATAGAGATTACCTCATTCAATGATGCATATTTAGGCAAGGCTGCAATATTGAAAAACCCAAATCAATTACATCTATCTGATTGTCATTAATTTACATTTTAGTAAAAAGGTTGCATTGTTGATAACTTTTTTTTTACAATATCCGTATTTCGGTCATAAAATCCCAAAATAGGCGCAAAAAGGATGTTGTATTTTAGGGAGCGCAAAATATTGGCTTCATTTATAAGTCAGCACGAAGGCAGTTTATTTTTTCCAGAACCCCGGTGTAACGATAAGCAGAATGGAATAAAGTTCAAGTCGGCCAAGTAGCATACAAAGCGACAAAATCACTTTTGAGGCATCAGGAAGGTGGGCAAAATTTGCCACTGGCCCAACCATTCCAAATCCCGGACCAATGGCTCCGAGTGTTGTAGCAACGCTGCTTGTAGCGGTTAGTAAATCTGACCCTATCAACACGAGAGCGATGCTGCCAATCACAAAAATGACCAGATAAGAATAGATGAATGCCGTAACGGAATTGCTTTCGGCAGGGCTCAGGGTTTTGTTGTTGAGCTTCAATGAGTAAACGGCATTGGGATGCAATTGTGAACGGAAATAGTAGCGAATGCTGCGGCTGGCCAGCAGATGTCGGGCCATCTTGATACCGCCGGTGGTAGAACCGGTACTTCCGCCGGTAAACAGCAAAATAAAAATCACTACGGAGGCCGCCGGTGGCCACAACAAATAATCATCCGAAGCAAAGCCTGTGGTGGAAATGATGGAGGAAACCTGAAAAAAAGCATCGCGAAACGACTTTTCCAAATCACGATCAGTCTTCAGCACGAGAAAAAGGGTTATAAAAAGCGTGGAAACCATTACCACTTTCAAAAAAAACCAAAGCTCATCGTTGTTCCGCACCTTTTCAAAGCGACTATGAATCAAATAATAATGGACAATGAAATTGGTCGCTCCAAGCAGCATGAAAACGGCAATAACATACTGTATGTATGGCGAATAACCAATGACGCTGGTATTTTTTGGCGAAAAACCGCCTGTGGCCACGGTTGCGAATGAATGACAGACGCTTTCGAAAAGACTCATTCCGCCAAGAAGCAGCAGGCCAATTTGTAGCAATGTGAGTCCGAGATAGATTATCAAAAGACGATAACCGACTGAACGGATTCGGGGATGGATTTTTTCGCGTATGGAGGATTCGAGCGAAAACACTGCGTAGTTATTCATTTGTGCGCCCGGCATAATGACAATTACCAACACGATGATGCCAATACCGCCAATCCAGTGGGTGAGATCGCGCCAAAAAAGGATGGATTTCGGAAGAGATTCGATTTCGGCCAAAATGGTTGATCCTGTGGTGGTATAACCGCTCACCGACTCAAACCAGGCATCCACAAACGAAGGGATGGCACCGCCAATCACATAAGGCAAGGCGCTGACAAGAGTCATAAAAAACCAGGCAATGCTAACGGTAAGGATAGCCTCCTTTTTTTTAAACTGAGAAGGCGGCTTTTTTTGGGATGTCCTTGTCAAACCGGCAAACAGTGTAAAATTTAGCAGAGCAGGCAACACGAAAGGCAGCACAGCTTCGCCGAAAAACAACGCAACGACAAGGTTACCGGCCAAGGCTATCCCCATGATGAGCGTGAGTTTGCTCAAAAGAAAAATAAGACTGTCAAATTTCACTCTGCAAAAGTAGAAAGTAGCATGAGAAAAGCTACACCTCGGATGCTTTTTTGGATAAGATGAGCTCTCTTAACGCCTTTGACGCAGGGCCTCAAACACCACTATGGCCGTTGAGACCGAAACATTCAACGAGTCGGCAACGCCCCGCATGGGAATGAGCAGGTTTTGGTCGGATGCCCGAAGCCAAATTTCTGAAAGCCCGCTAGCCTCGGCACCCATCACGATGGCCGAAGGTTGACGAAAATCGGCATCAAGGTATGGGATGCTGGCCGTGAGCGCCGTACAGTAAATCCGGATGGCCCGACTTCTGAGCCAGGTAATGACCGACGGGCTTTCGGCTGCAACTAATTGTTGCCCAAACACACATCCCAAACTGGAACGGATTGTATTTGGGTTGAAAAGGTCGGTGGCCGGGTCGCAAACGATCACGGCATCCACGCCGGCAGCATCGGTTGTACGCAGAATGGCACCCAGATTGCCCGGTTTTTCCACACTTTCCAACACAACAATCAAGGGGTTGGACGAAAGTTGAATTTCGTCTAAATGAAGGTAACGAGGCTCGAACACAGCCAGCAATCCATCGCTGCCTTCGCGATAGGCAACGTGGGCAAACACTTCGCGTTCTACCTCTTCCAGCACACAGGCCGGATTGATATGTCGCCTCAAACTAGGCCATTGTTCACGCGCAATTTCCGGACAATAAAATAAGGTGTCGGCCTCCCATCCCGATAGTAGCGCCCGCTCAATTTCTCGTCTGCCTTCAACCAACACCCTGTTCTGACTACGCCGCTCGCCAGCCTTTTGCAAACGGATGAGGTTTTTTATTTTTGGATTAGCCTTGCTGGAAATCATGTGTTCAACTACATTTATCTGATAATCAAAAGATAAAAGAATCTGATAAAAAT
>Ga0232063_1149983_pt1 | contig 12196 bp, 17 predicted proteins | sample LAC_MetaT_7_FD_165509 | JGI IMG/M metagenome (GOLD analysis project Ga0232063, IMG submission 165509) | Metatranscriptome of anaerobic ammonium oxidizing microbial communities from anammox membrane bioreactor (MBR) in UC Berkley... | ecosystem: Engineered > Bioreactor > Anaerobic > Unclassified ... | reverse complement strand
CGACGCTTAGCTCTTCAGGCTAACGCTCTACCGACTGAGCTACCTCACCATTTTGTGGAAACTATTGGTATCGAACCAATCTTATCCGGGCTTCAACCGGGTGCATCACCATGATTGCTAAGTTTCCATAAATTGACAATGGCAGATTATATCATCAGTTCCCCATCTGATCAATGATGGGTGTCTCTGCTACTTAATAAACACTGCCAATAATTCCGCAATTGCGGTATCGCGGACAACCAACTCCTTCTCCACTAGGAAGATGAGATTGTATAGTACCAGCTATAGGAATTGAACCTACGACCTTTCGTGTATCAGACGACTGCTCGAATACCTGCCGAGCTCAGCTGGCATATAATTTTATAAAATCTTTTCCATATTTTTCTATTACATATTCAAACATATATTTTAAATCTTTTTTATATAAAACTTGTATTGGTAATTTAAAATATTTTAATTTAGCTTCTAGTAATTTTGTATTATAATTTTTTATTTCAATATAAGTACCATCTTCTAAAATAAAATCAGGATAATATTTATGTTTTTTATTTTTAAAAAAATAATCAAATCCATTAAAATTTCTACTAAACTTTATTTTATGTTCTAAATTATAAATAACAAATACTAATTCCCAACTACTATCACACCAATATCCTTTATACCATCCCTTTTTATATACAGAGTTTATGTTTTTATTACCAACAGAAAAAACCTTTTTACCTATTTTATATGCATGTTTTATAGATTTTGACATATTCATTTTCCATATATCATTTCTATAATGTTCAGAACAATATCCTGTTCTAGTACAATGATGCAATTTTTTACCACATATTATACAATTTCTAATTTTAGAATAATCATAATTATATGGTTTCCCATCTTTATTTTTAGGAAATGTTGTTTGACTATATTTCATATTAATATATATATAGACAAAATACAGTTTTAACCGCGTATCAGACGGACTGGTTATACGTGCATATAAAAGTTCATTATTGTTAACTACGAGATCATCGCTCCGGTTCGTCTCTGCGCATAATGAACTTTTTACTAGTAATGCCTGAGGGGTGGGATTCGAACCCACAAATTTTTATATCAATCTTTTATCTCGATATAAACGCCTTTTCCTTTTGGCTACCCATAGAGAGGAAGGTAAGAGGGTCGAACTCTTATAGCCGTTAGGCCAAAGTTTAGCAAACTTTAGGGGTACCATTACCTTTATAACCTTCCATTGCAGGAGACCCATGTAATATTCTTATATTACTGTTATACTCCCGATGCTGTTTTATCGTGGTTTTCTGCATCCACTGGGTTTGTTGTACTCTCGATCGGATTCGAACCGATACTTAATTGCTTTTGAAACAACTACCTCTACCGTTGGGCTACGAGAGCATTTAATAATAAATATAGTTGAGGCTCCATCCGGTCTTGAATCGGAAACTAATCTTTACGAGAGATTTGTTTTGTACCAGTTAAACTATAGAGCCATTATTTGTACTCGTAGAGGGATTCGAACCCACACTGTCGTGTTTCTAAGACACGCGACTCCTACCAGTTGGTCTATACGAGCATTTAATTTTTTGTACTTGGAACTGAAGTGTTTAAATTTACTGTAAAAGGATCAACACTTCCGTCTTTATAGATTACTTTATAAACACCTTGAATAATAATAAAATATAAAGTTGATTTAACATTAAATTCTAAAAATACAACATCTTCTATATCATCAGAATAATCTTTTATTATATAAACACCGTTGGTTTCTAAAAATAAATTATATTCTTTTCTAATTTCTTCACTTTTAAAAATATTATTACCATCTCTATGTAATTCTAAAAATGTATTCCAAATTTGATTACATATATAATTAGAATCTAATCTAAATGAAAAATATTTTTTGTAATTTTTATATTTTAATTTATTCATATTATTCACGTAGTTGAGAAGGGAGTCGAACCCTCAATCCCAAATGGGCAACGGATTTTAAGTCCGTTCTGTATACCAGTTCCAGCACTCAACCATTATTTAAAAATAGAATTAACAAAAATTTCTTGTCTTTTAGTTCCACGATTTAATAAATCATCTAAATCTTTTTTAGAAATATCAAATCTATTATTGTTTGAAATAATTATAATAGAATTTTTATATTCGCTTACTATCCATTTATTTTTAAATAAATGTTTATTATCTTTTAACTTAAAATAAATTATATACCAGTCATTATTTCTTAGATAGTTAATTTTTAAATATAATTTATTATCATCTATATAAGATTTACAAAGATTTAAAATTTCATTAATCATTTTTTAATCATTTTATTGAGGCCAAGGACAGAATTGAACTGTCGTCAATACATTACCAATGTATCGTTTTACCATTAAACTACAGGGCCAATTGTTGTGCGGAAGTAGGGAATCGAACCCTCGTGTCTAGTTTGTAAGACTAGTGCATTCAACCACTATGCTACATCCGCAAATTATGGTAAGTTAAATCAACATACTCTATTAACTCATTCAACTAAAAATCCCGTGTATGTTCTGAGTTTCCCAATTGTGCAAGTAGCGAGAATCGAACTCGCATCCGATGGTTGGAAGCCACCTATAATGAGCCATTATACTATACTTGCTTGTGTCGACGCCGTGGGAATCGAACCCACCTATATCAGCTTATAAGACTGAGGGACTGCTACCAGCTTCTTATTGACGTCGAAAAACTATTGTTGTTTATTTAATAATTCAATATCTTGTAATTTTCTACCTAATATATCATCACCTGCTAATTTTAATAAATCATCTGCCAAATTAAATACAATAAGAACTGCAAACCAATCTTGTATTTGTATTATTTTATGACCTTCTTCTATTCCTCTAATTGTTGACTCTGAGACATTAGCTCTTTCAGCAACTTGAGCAATTGTTAATTTTCTTCTTAGTCTTGCTAATTTAAAATTTTGACCAAGTATCTGATAATATTTTTCGTATTTAGGTAATAACATATTTTTATATAAATATTAAAATAAATTCAACGTATAATCTTTCGAAAACCTTCGTTGAGTTGTTTTTTGTGACCGCTGTTTTACCGATTAAACTACATGCCCACCGAAATGGACAAGCTGGGACTCGAACCCAGATTCGCAGTTTGGCTAAACAATATTTGCTGTTAGGTTTCTATTGCGGGACCAACGAGAATTGAACTCGCCTCTCCTGGTTGACAGCCAGGCGATCACTACCAGCAATCCCTGATCCCAAATAATTTTTGTACGCCCGGTAGGGTTCGAACCTACATTGTCGGATAACCGACCCAGATTAAAAGTCTGGTACCTCGCCATTTCGGTCACGGACGCATTTTGATGACACGATTGGAATCGAACCAATATTATCCGGGTCAAAGCCGAATGTAATATACCGTTATACGACGTGTCAATAAAAATAATTTATATTAGTTTACTATGCCTTATTATCTAAATACTACCGGTTAGTTTTAGATTAATGTACACAAGATATGGAATCATTTATTTAATGTAGCTACAAACCATATGAGCTAATATAAATTATTGTGGACAATGTGGGATTTGAACCCACACTAATAGATTGCAGGTCTATTATGCTCCCAATTACATCAATCGCCCAATTATTTCAATTACAGTAGATAAATTATATAAAACATCTTTAGCATTTATTCTCAATACTTTATATTTGTTACTAATAATTTTATCTCTTTTTTTATCATTTTGTTTTCTATTTTTGTGCCAATATTCTCCATCTACTTCAATAGCAATACTATCATTTAACAAAATATCTATCCAATAACCATCATAATATACTTCTTGTTCAACTTTATATTCTTTTTTAAGTTCTTCAAATAATTTATTTTGTGGATAATTCTTTTTACCTCTACATAAATTATTTGGATGTTTTTCTGGATGTTTTTTATAATATTCTACTTTTTCTAAACTTTTATTTAACTTTTCTTGCTCTGTAAACGTATGACCCGCTTTTCCAATTAAAGATTTTGATATTTTTTCTCTGTGTTCTTTAGAAAGAGGTTTATTTTTTAGTGCTTTTGATATTTTTTCTCTGTGTTCTTTACTAAACATTCTATTTTTATTAAAAAAATATTAGCACATCTGAGACTATGAAACTTAGCTCCTTTTCTGCCCTCAAATATTATTCCACAGTTTTTACATTGTATTTCCATATTAATATATATAGGCAGATTTTCTAAGTAGACACCCCTAGCAGCCCCAGAGCCCATAATTTTATTTTTGTAATTTAACATCAATTAAATCTAAATTATCAACAACTGAAATTTCAACTAATTTTTCTTTAATTAGATGAGTATCGCGTGTTGCATGATTTATAGATAAAGGAAATGGACCTAATCTTTTATCTATAAACCAATCTTCTATAACGTGTTCAATTGATTCACCATTTACATCTGTTATATCAGATTTTAAATTTTCTTCATTTTTATATTCAACAAAATAATATTTTTTTACTACAACTTCTATAAATTTAAATTGTGTATCTTTATCCATTTTAATAACCTTTGTTTAGTACTCTCGGAAGGATTCGAACCCTCACCTTAAGGCTTAGAAGACCTTTGTGCATCCATAACACCTCGAGAGCGTAATAATAATTCTATACTCACATTAACCACCGTCTTTTCTTTATGCTTACAATTAGCATCTTGTTACAGATGAACGATTGCCGGCTGAGTTTTGGTTCTTCGTCAAGAATTATTTTTTGTAGCGCGTACGGAATTCGAATCCGTACAATGTTTTTGTGACTCGTATGGGAATCGAACCCATCTTTTTGGCTTGAAAGGCCAACGACCACGTACCTATGCAGTCCCACGAGCCATTTGTATTTTTTGTAAAACTATATTTTTGTCTTTAATCCATTCTTCTTTTTGTAAAAGCAAAATCCAATTTAATTTATTTATATTAACTGCTTCAATAGTTTTTTCATATTTATCTTTATACCAATAACCTTTTGTTTCTAAATATATTTTATTTTCTATAATAAAATCTGGGATATAATATGTTTTTTTATTTTTCCAATTAAAGTAAAATCTTTTAGTATTTCTTTTCCATTTAATGTCATTTTTGTCTAAAAATTTTGCCACTTCAATTTCAAAATTAGAATCAAAATATTGTTTTTTATAGTAAGCACCCTTACTTCTACCAGAACCCTTTCTATAACCCCCTGTTTTTCCTTTTAAAACTTTTTTTAATATAAAACCTCTTTTAATATATCCACATTTTTTACTACATACATTTTTATTATTCCAACCCTCTATTTCAAAACTTTTTCCACATATTATACAAATACTTATTTTTGGTTCTAATTTATTCCAAATAAAATCATTTCTACCTTTTAATTTATAAGAAACTTTTTTATTAATTTCTTTTCTTTTAGCTTTAGTGCTAAATCCTTTAGCACATTTACTACTACAAAATCTTCCAGTAGCAAACTTTCCATCATGTTTTTTATTACAATATTCGCATATTTTCATTCAAATTCTCCATATATTAATAAATATAGAAAATTCGAATTTTTATTAATCAGATTGATTTATAAAAACATCCTAGGCCATTTAGACGAACGCGCCATATATTATATTGAATTTTTATTTACATTAAATATTTCTAATGATTCAAAACCAAATTTAAATCCATTAAAAACACCTAAAGTATGTTCAAGTTCATCAACAGAACCGAGTGTATCTACATAAAATATTCGTTTATCATTTTTTAATAAACCATTTTCATATAAATATTCAACAACATTTTCTGCATCATTTGTTACTGACATAGATTGATATTCTTCAGCATCATCGTGAATTAAAATATATCTATCAGTATTTTCAAGTATTGTAAAATTACTTTTAAGTGACATTTAATAACCTCTAAAAATTATAATGTAAATATAATAAAAATTTTAATAACTGTAAATAGTTTTTTAAAATTATTTTGGGTGATTGATGGGAATTGAACCCATATCCTCCGGGTCACGGCCAGATATAATTTACCATTATACGACAACCACCATGTATTTGAGGGACCGGTTGGAATCGAACCAACTCCGATTGGGCCACAACCAATCATGCTGAACCTTTATCACTACAGCCCCTTATATTTTATTTTATTAATTTAATTTCTCCAGTATCTAAATTAATTTGTAATTCAACTTCATATGTTAAATTTTTTATCATTTCAATATCATTTTCTGTCATTTCTCCACTTTTTAATTCATCTTTATATTCTTCTCTATAATTAAAATCATCTCCGTGAAGATAAACAGTTACTATTCTTTCCATTATATAACCTCTTTGTTATTTGTGCCGATAAGTGGAATCGAGCCACTCTGCTAACGCTTATGAAACGTTGCCCTCACCTTGAGTTATCGGCAAATATTTTTGTAGCGGGAGTTGGAATCGAACCAACCTAATACAGCATATGAAACTGTCGGACAGCCACTGTCATCATCCCGCCAATGTTGTAGGCATCATAGGATTTGAACCTATATTTTCAGCTCCAGTTACGATTAGTTGGTTCGAAGACAACCTCGGCTAGATGCCCATATTTGCTCTGGCGAAAGGGTTCGAACCTTCAACCGTCCGGTTAACAGCCGGAAGCTCTACCATTGAGCTACACCAGAATATAAATATAATTGCTCCACCTGTAGGAGTCGAACCTACCTCTATACTGGTTAACAGCCAGTCTCTTTCACCACGATTGATAAGGTGGAATATTTTTAATAGGTGTTGGAGTAATATGGGAGATAATATGTTATTTAAGATAGATTACGCTGCACTTAAACAATCTAACCATATCGACCAGAATATATTAATATCGTAATATATTAATGTTATCCTAGACCATTTTGGACTCCAATCGAGGAAAGGGTGGGACTCGAACCCACACTATCCAATTTTAATTCTATTTATTATTTCTAAAATATCACTATTATTTTCTGTTTGATATTTAGATTCAAATTTTAAAATTTTATTTATTAATTCCTGTAAAGTTATAGATGATTTTCTATTTTTATTTAAATTTTCAATATTTTTAATTAACCTACAATTAGCAGGATGAGCTACTAACAATGGATCTAGTGATATTTTATAGGCATCATTAATAGAGAACATATGATTTCTAACTATTCCATTAAAATTATTTCCTCTATTTTTTGCAGTATATGTTCCATATTTTTTGTATATATCTAAATCAAACTCATTTTTATATTTATTTAAATCAAATTTAAATGAACACCTATCTCTATAAACATTCATATAAAAATTAGAACAGGTATCACATATTTGTTTAAATCTTTTATTTATTTCATTTCCACAATATTTACATATTCTTTTATTATTTTCTTTATATTTTTTCTTTCGTAGTGATATTTTACATTTGTCACACCTACATAGCTTCAAAGATGCTCTTTTATTTATTCTAATTTTAGATTTACAATCTATACAACTTGCATATTTTTGCTCCCGTGAATTATCATTTTTTGTAGAATATGATCGTGAACATTTTTCACTACAAAATCTATTGCTATAATCTTCATTATTAATTTTACCGCAGTTTTCACATTTTTTCATTTTGAACCCAATATTATTTTAATATAAATATAGGTGTTCGAAAGAAGAATATAGAGAACCAGGAGAGAATCGAACTCTCTTCAAATGCTTTGCAGGCATCTACCTCGACCAATCGGACTCTGGTTCTTAATAATCTGATTAAGGCAGAGCAACCTGCAGTTCATATCTTTAAACTTGAATAAGATATTAGCTTTTAATTTTCCGCATAACCAGATTATTTGCACGTACAGTAGGAATCGAACCCACCCAGATGGTTTTGGAGACCGTCTCGCCAGCCTTGGTACATTTGCACGTAAAACGCTCGCGTTTTGCCCATTAAACTAAACTAAATAATAAGGTCAACATAACTACGTGCACTTAGTTACTAACTCATATCTAAGTTACAGGATTCGAACCTGTTTCTCAAGTGTGCGCTCGGCAGGGATCGAACCTGCGTAATACAGTTTAAAAGACTGTTACCTAAATCCACTCGGTCACGAACGCAATTAAAAATGTTACACGGGATTGCCTTTAAACTATGAAGTAAAACATTGATCGATATATTTTAATTCACGCCTCTCATATATCTAAAAATTATCCAATACATAATTTGCCTTAATGTACTAGAGTTCTTTTATCATAAACATATGTCCTAACCCGCGCTTAAGGAACTGAGGAAGTATATTTTATTGTGACACCGGTAGGACTCGAACCTACTAGTTCCGGTTTTACAGACCGTCCTTCTACCCTGGATCGGTGCCAAATGAGGTTAACTATATTATTAACCTCTTAATCATATATTGTATATTATCGACTCAATATACAGAGTTTACATTATATATTTGTATATTATTAACCCAATATACTGGGCTTATATATAAATTTAATTTTATTTTAGTAGGAATTGCACCTACATTTTCATAAACTGAAGTGTTGTCTTACACTATAAAATAAAATTAAATAACAATTTCTAATATTGCAATATGCAGTCTTACTTTTAAAGCTTTTCCAATTGTTAAGTAATAAACATATAATTATGTTGCCATTCACAATATATCTTTGAAATTAATTTTATATCAGGGCATTACAATGATATAAAATTGCGGTCCGTATGGGATTCGAACCCATCTGATATCCTGCGTGACAGGCAGGTGTCCACTCCAAGCAAACCCACGAACCAAAGAGCTTCGGGTTGGAATATCCCATGTGAAAGGAATTGGTTTATCCCATTTTAACTTTTGTTAAAATCACGTAAGTTCTTAACCAATAAAGATCACATACTTACGCTAACCCAAAAATGTTGTCTGGATGACAGGGCTCGAACCTGCATCTTCTCGGATCCAAACCGAGGCCGTAATACCACTTCCGGTCACATCCAGATATTGTTGAGGCCACAATCGGGTTCGAACCGATAACTCTGGGGTACAAATCCAGTATTTTAAATCCAGTTAAAAACTATGCGGCCAATTATTGTCGGGTTACTGAGAGTTGAACTCAGGCCTCATGGTCCCAAACCACGAATGCTACCGTAACACCTTAACCCGATAATTGCTGATAACTAGATCCCGCCGAACCGATCGGCACTTAATCCGGTCTTTTTTATCAGCAAATCATTTATATATAATTTGCTACCAAATATATTTCAATTTGTCAACCAAAATTTCAAAGAATATTAAAAACTAAGAATATAAATATAATAAAAATTATATTAACTGTAAATAGTTTTTATTTTTTTAACCTCATTTCCCGGCGTTTATTATCGGAGTTAATTCCGAACAACAGCTCCGGGCGAGTATTTAGTACTCCTAGTAGGACTCGAACCTACACAAACTCAGGGTTTAAGCCTGTTACCTTTACCATTTGGATAAGTCATAGGAGCGTTTGTTGAGGAAGGTGAGAGACTCGAACTCTCATACCGCTTTCACGGCCCCTTGTTTTCAAGACAAGTTCCCGCACCAATGGGGTCAGACCTTCCTTATAAACTTAAATTACACAATTCATTTAAATCGTGTCTATACAATACTTTCAAAGAATATGGAAAATATTTCCATTTAGCATCATCTTTATCTGTCTTAAAACCTTTAATTTCAATATATTCATCAGTATCAGGTAAATAAAAATCTGGAATATAATATCGTTCTTTTCCTTCAAATATATATGGAAACTTTATTTTGTTTTTAATCCATTTAATTTTATTTTTATCTAACCATTTTGCATATTCTAATTCATAGCTACTATCCATATATTCGTTTTTATACCAACTACCCTTACTTCTTCCTGAACCTATTCTATAACCACCAATCGTTCCTCTCAATTTTGCGGTTTTAGATATTTTATTCCTACGTTCAATTTCTTTTTCGTCACTTAAAACAACTTTTTTATGATTTTTAGAATATTTTTCAATTCCTTTATTATTATTTTTGGTTAAACCTTTATTCCATTGACGAAATCCATCGTGCTTAACTTTAATATGATAACTTAAACCTGCTTTATTTTTAAGTATTTTTCCACATTTATTACATTTTTCCATATAATCTCCTTTATTATAAATATAAGAGACTTGAAAAAACTAATAAAAAATCAAGACTGGGGCGATCAATCCAGTTACGCTTTAACCTTCCTTATATTTTTTTAGAACTTAAAATTGTATTACATCTAATACAAATTTTAACTTCATAAACATTATGTGTTCCATAAACTATGTCTTTATGTACATCAGAATGCTTACAGTTACATTTAGATTTGTGTTTCATATAACCTTATTTAATTTAATTAATTACATAGTAAATATAACAAAAAAATCTATAACTGTAAACAGTTTTAAAAAATATTTTTATTTTTATTAAAAATCACCTTTTTGATGAGAAACAGTGATTTTTACATATTTTCATTATTTCAAAGAACATTTAAAACCAAAAAACCTGTCATCGACAGGTTTTCTAATTTCTTATTTAATAAAACTTATCGAGTTATCCAGTTATTCCTTTATTATCATATGATAACGCTTCAATACCTGTCACTGGCATATTACTAAACCAATGTTGGCAAAGGGGTTGTCTCGATATTGTATTTATTAAAGTCATTTGTTTTATTTCTCTTTTTGTTTTAAAATCTTATTAATATATATTGGAAGAAATTAAAAAAATTAAGTTTTAATTTCATTTTTTAAAATTTTTCTTGCAATTGTTTTGAGAGTATCTACACTTTCTGCAATATGTTCCATTCCAGTTTTATTATCATATAAAGAATATTTAACTTTATATAAAATATAATCAGAAATATTTGGTTTTGAAAACATACCAAATTTAGGATAAATTGTAGTTTTAAAAAATTCATCTAATGAATCGAAACATTTAGAACGTGGAGTTGTATATGGTGAGAAAAACTCTCTTTTATCATACTCATATTTTTTCCAATTTTCTTCAGTTGCTTCATATTCATAAAATTCTTTTTTAATTACAAATCTTACTTCATTAAGTTGTTTACATTTTAATTCATTACATACAAATTTTTGATTATTTATTTCAGTTTTATGAGATAATCCTTTAGCTGGATATATACTACGAATATATCCATCCCACCTCATACTAACATGTGTATTATAAACTACACTTTCAAATTCTATTTTGTTAGCATCATCTAATTTAACCCAAAATCTTTTACCAATTAAATCTTTATTATCGTTATATGATATTCTAAAAGTCATTGAATCAAAATCAGAAGCTCCATTTCTTATATAATATCTATCAACTTTTAAAATTGTTCCTACAGTTAATGTATATTGAACTGGACTTAGATTATCTCTATAATTATAATTATTATAATTAGGATATAATGATGCATTTCTATGCTCATAATGAAGCTTAAATGTCCAATCACTAGTTAATTTTAATTCTTCTTTTAATTTTGGTATATATAATTTCATTATATAGTTTCCTCTTCACTCTTAATAGGTTTATAAACACTCATAAAATCTGGGTCAGGAACACCTAAACTAAAAGGTATATCTGATAATTTTGTTAATCTCATATTAGATAATAATATTATTATAATTCTATCCCAGTATGAATATTCAACAGAATTATTTAAGTAATTCCATTTCCAATTAGTAGGATCTAATTCTTCTATAAAATAACTAATTTTATTTTGAAAAAAATTATTTTTTTGTTTAGAAACCAAGTTAATTAAAATATTTGCAACATCCTTACTTGATGGTAATTTATCACTACCAAAATATATTTTATTAACTGCCTTTTTAGTTTCTTCTACAATATTTTCTGAATCAAAAACATACCATCTTTTTGCAAATAAATATAAATGTCTATTTGAGTCTAAATCTGTTTTTTCTTTGTAATACATAATAACCTTTAATTTATTCTAGTTGGTTGATTAACATTTATTTTTTGTATAAATGCAGGACAAAACCCAAAAAACGTATAATACGGTGTCTTAATATACAAATCATTTATTTTTCTTTTGTATATAAGTGCATAACCTATATTCATTTCTAATCTTTTATTTGTTATCAATTCTATAAATCGTTCATCTATAATATTAATTGATATTACTTTAATAGTGTCATCATTATTTCCTACAAATGTAT
>Ga0232063_1094113_pt1 | contig 12268 bp, 10 predicted proteins | sample LAC_MetaT_7_FD_165509 | JGI IMG/M metagenome (GOLD analysis project Ga0232063, IMG submission 165509) | Metatranscriptome of anaerobic ammonium oxidizing microbial communities from anammox membrane bioreactor (MBR) in UC Berkley... | ecosystem: Engineered > Bioreactor > Anaerobic > Unclassified ... | reverse complement strand
GCGCCCGCCACCTTGCAAGCCCGCGCGTTCAACAACGCCGGTAATGTGGTCGGAACGTCGAACGGTACGCGCATCAATCCAAATCAAAACCTGAACGCGAATCTGAACTTTACGCCGTATCCGCCGGGCATGGCGCGCGTCAGCGCGTGTATCATCGGCAGCAGCGGCACCGAACTGGCGTGTCACACTGTGAATATGCAATAAGAAAAAATCCCAAGTCAAACGACTTGGGATTTTTTCTTGTATCGCGAGTATAATCGGGCTATCTTGATTCGACGGGGACAATATGGATTATAAACTTTATATCAACGGGAAATGGCTTGACGGCAGCGACCGCATGGCTGTCTATAACAAGTACAACGACCAACTCATCGGCACGCTGCCGCGAGTGGACCAAAAGCAATTGGATCAAGCGCTGGCGGCGGCGGAACAAGGCGCGCAAGCGATGGCGGAACTGCCGGCGCACCGGCGCGCGGCGATTCTGTTTGCGACCGCGCAGGCGCTCCAAGCGCGCCGCGAAGAAATTGCTAAACTGATTGCGGCGGAAGCGGGCAAAGCGTTAAAATTCGCGCGCATCGAAGTGGACCGCGCTATCAGCACGTTCACGCTCGCGGGCGAAGAAGCCAAGCGTTTGCATGGCGAAACAGTGCCGCTCGACGCCGTGCCGTCGGGCGAAGGATATTTTGGCTTCTATGTGCGGCGGCCCGTCGGCGTCGTCGCCGCGATTACGCCGTTCAATTTTCCGCTCAATCTCGTCGCCCACAAGGTCGCGCCCGCGCTCGCGGCTGGCAATGCGCTCGTCTTGAAACCTGCGGCGACGACGCCGCTCACGGCGGTTATTTTGTGCGAATGTCTAGAAGCCGCAGGTCTGCCGCCCGGCGCGATTAATCTCGTCAACGGCGCGGGGCGCACGGTGGGCGAGTGGCTGGTGACCGACCCGCGCGTTTCAAAAATTACATTCACCGGCAGCGTGCCGGTCGGCGAAAGAATTTTGTCCATCGCCGGTATCAAAAAGGTGACGCTCGAACTCGGCAACACCGCGCCCATCATCATCGCGCCGGATGCGGATTTGGATTTGGTCGCGAAAAAAGCCGCCGTCGGCGCGTTTTACAATAGCGGACAGGTGTGCATCAGCACGCAGCGCATTTATGGGCAGACGCAAGTGTACGAACCCTTTACCGAAAAATTTGTCGCGGCGACGAACGCGCTGGTCGTCGGCGACCCCTTGGACGAACGCGTGGACGTGGGCCCCTTGATTGCCGCAAGCGAAGTCGAACGCGTCGCGGAATGGGTTCACGAAGCGACGGCGGGCGGCGCGCGCGTGTTGACCGGCGGCAAACGTGAAGGCAATGTCTATTATCCGACTGTGATTGCCAACACCACACCCGCGATGAAAGTGGTGGCGGAAGAAGTCTTTGGTCCCGTCGCGTCGGTCATCCAAGTGGACTCGTTTGAAGAAGCGTTGGCGCAAGCGGACAAGACGTCATTCGGTTTGCAAGCAGCGATTTTTACGCGCGACATCCATCGCGTGTTTCAAGCCATCAAGCGTTTGAATTTCGGCGGCGTCATCATCAACGACGTTCCCAGTTTCCGCGCCGACCACATGCCTTATGGCGGCAATCGCAACAGCGGTCTCGGACGCGAAGGCGTCAAGTTCGCGATGGAAGAAATGACCAATATCCAGATGGTGGTCATCAAGACAAGTTGATTACTCTAACGTTTCAACGTTCAACGCTATGCCCATCACCAAACGCAGTGAATTAAAAATCGGTATGCGCGTTCTGGTTGTCCAAAAACAGGACCAGCGCACCGGCGCCTTGACCGAAGGCGAGCTTGCGCGCATCCTCACGCCAAGTTCCAATCATCCGCGCGGCATCAAGGTAATGCTGACCGATGGTCGCGTGGGGCGCGTCTCTAAAATTATCGCGAACGCCGAACCGCAATAAAGAACCCGCCGTCAATCGGCGGGTTTTTGTTTTTTCGACGTTGGCGCGTTGCGGCGGCGTTCTAATTTTTCAACATTATGAAATTGCGGGATGCGGCTGCGTAGAAAGACTTAGAATGTGGCTGCGTAGAAAGGCGTTCTCTAACGCCGCTTGAAAAATAAAGTTGCGTAGAAAAGCGTTCTCTAACGCCGCTTGGAGAACGAGGCTGCGTAGAAAGGCGTTCTCTAACGCCGCTTGAAAAATAAAGTTGCGTAGAAAAGCGTTCTCTAACGCCGCTTGAAAAATAAAGTTGCGTAGAAAAGCGTTCTCTAACGCCGCTTGAAAAATAAAGTTGCGTAGAAAGGCGTTCTCTAACGCCGCTTGAAAAATAAAGTTGCGTAGAAAAGCGTTCTCTAACGCCGCTTGGGAAATGTGGGGCAGGCAATTTCATGTTGGATGAGAACTAGTTCAACGCGATTTCGCGCGCGTACTCGTTGCTGATACGCACGACCCAATTTTCAATATCGCTGTCGGGCAAAATCGCGTCGGGCGTATAGCGCACGCGCGCGTCGAAATTTTCCACCCCTTCGATGCCGCGACGGATGATATTGCCCTGAAACATTTCATCGTACGCGACCAGAACGGGGACGACCAGCGCGACCTCTTTTTTCTCGAGCGCGCTCTGGATGGCTTTGGTCGTCTCGGCGGGATTATAGTGCGCGATATGACCGCACCAGCCATAGCCGTGTTGGCTGATGCCGATGTTTTGTTTGACATGCTCCGCCACCACGTTAAAAAGTTCGCCCCATTCTTTATCATACGTTTCGTCGCCATACCCAATCAACACCAGACTCTCTTTTTCCGGCTGCTGCGAGAGCGCTTGACTGCGGCGCAGCACATTCGTCGGCAGCGTATTGGAAAAATCGAGCAACGGCGCGATATGCGTTTTCGCTTGCGCTGCATAGCGCTCGATTTTTTCTTCTTGCAGACTGGCTATAATTTGTGGGTCATCCTTTTTGCCGAGAATGGTTGGAATGTCGTCGAACGAATGAGGGCTGATGGTCAGAAAAATTGGCACGATAATTACGTCGGTGAAACCTGCTTGGTCAAACTCTTTCATCCGCGTCGCAATGGACGGTTCGGTGTATTCCATAAAGGCGGTTTTGATTTCTTGCACGATGCCCTCCGCCAAAATCGCGTCGCGCACGCGCGTTTCGAGGTCCAAGAGCGCTTGGCGCCAGGTGGCAGAGTGAGAGCCGTGATTGACTAACAATAAGCCGATTTTTTGTTTGCTCCTAAACATTACGCTCCAAGTTTGGATTTGGCGTGTGAGTATAAAGCAAACCCGATTCTGGTCAACATTTTTGGCTTGCGCAAACCTTGCCGCGTGGCTTGACGGCGCGCCGTAAAATGCGCGCTACTCAAATCTGATATATACTCTTGACCCGTTCCAAACTCATCGTATTGTACGACCATTTGAAATGCGCCTTAAACAAGTCCAAGTTCACGGTTTCAAAACCTTTGCCAATCCGACCGCCTTTTATTTTCAAGAAGGCATTACGGCGATTGTGGGTCCCAACGGCTGCGGCAAGTCCAATATCGCCGACGCGATTCGTTGGGCGCTCGGCGAACAGTCGCCGTCAAATCTGCGGACCAAAAAGACCGAAGATTTGATTTTTACCGGCAGCGCGACGCGCTCCAAAATGGGCATGGCGGAAGTCGCGCTCACGCTTGAAAATCCGTTCGCGCTGGACGAAACTCCATCCTCTGAAACGAATGTGGAACCCTCGGCGAACGGCAGCGAAACGCCGCGCCCGCGCGCGTCCATCGTCGAAGAAATTCTCCACACCCGTCCCGCCGAAGTCACCGTCACGCGCCGCGCCTATCGCAGCGGCGAAAACGAATATCTCATCAATCGTCAGCGTGTCCGCTTGCGCGATGTCCATGAATTGTTACAGCGCTGGGGTTTGGCGCGTTTGACGTATGCCGTCATCGGACAAGGTTTGATTGACCAGGCGCTTTCACTGCGCGCCGAAGAGCGCCGCGCGTTGTTTGAAGAAGCGGCGGGCATCGGTTTGTATCAAAACAAAAAAGCCAACGCGCTCGAAAAATTAGAAGAGACGCAGCAAAACTTGGTGCGCGTCAACGACATTATCAATGAAATCGCGCCGCGCCTGCCCGCGCTCGCGCGCCAAGCCGACCGCGCGGGCAAATATGAAGCCGTTTCGACGGCGTTGAATGAAAAACTGCGCGCGTGGTACGCGTTCAATTGGGCGCACGCGCAAGAAGGTTTTCTCGCCGCCCAAACGGCAGAGGCGCACGCGCGCGAAACCTTGACCGCGCGGCGCGGGGCTATGCACGAACTCGGCGCGCAGCTCACCGACGCGCGCCGCGCCGCGCAAACGCTGCGCGCGAAATTGTCCGAACAGCGTCGCGCGCAGCAGCAGCGCGAAAATGAATTTGCCGTGTTGGAGCGCGAGGACGCGGTCTTGCAAGAACGCGCGCGCTTTGCCGAAACGCAAACGCTGGACGCGCAGCGCGAATTGGATGTCGCGTGGAGCGCCGAGCAAAACGCCGAAACCGCGTTCCAAACTTTTGAGGCGCGCCCGTTCACGTTGACGCTGGAAACGACGACGGCGGAAACGTTCGCCGAAAGCGCGCTTGCGATAACGCCCGAAGCCATCGCGCAGCAGTTGGTCGAACATGAAGCGTTTCAACGCCGCGAAATCGAAAAACTCGCGCTCGCCGCCCAGCGCGCCGACGCGGAATATGCCGCGCAGTTGGCGGATCTAGAGTCCGCCGCGCAGCGCGACGAAAACGCATGGCTCGCGCAAACCGAACAGCTTGCTGTGGCGGACGAACAAGACGCGCGCGCCGCGCTCGCCCGCGCGGATGAACACGCCGCGCGGTTAGAGCAGGAACGCATTCAAGTCGAGTTACAGCGCGCCCGCGCGCTCGCGCAGCGGCGGCTCGCGCAATTGCGCGCGGTAGAGTTTGAAACGCCGCAGCTCGGTACGCTCGGCGACGCGTCCGCCGAAAACGACGCGCCCGACCTCGCCGCGCATTTGATTGCGCTGCAAAATAATTTGCCATTGTACGAATCGGCGCTGGCGGAAATCGCAGGTCTCGCCGCGCAAGCCGACGATATGGCGCGCGCGCAGCGCGCGCAGCGCGAACGCGAACGCGCCCAAGAACGCGTCCGTTTGGAATTGAACGCGGCGCAAACGACGTTGACGCTGGCAGAGCGCGACGTACAACAGGCACAGCTGGCTATCGCCAGCGCGCAGCGCGAACGCGAGCGCGCCGAACGCGAACGCGTCCAGACGCAAGACCGTAATCGCCGCGAGCGCGAGCGCGAACGCGCCCACACGCGCGACCAATTGGCGCGCGCGCACGAAAACATTGCGCGGGAACGCGAGCGCGCGCAGCGCGAATACGCGCAGCGCGTCCGCGAGCGTGAGCGCCAGATTCAGGAACGCGCGCGCGAGTTGGAGCGCGACCGCGAATTGCAGCAGCGCGAACAGGAACGTTTGGCGCGCGAACAGGAACGCGAACGCGAACGACTGGCGCGCGAACGGCAGCAGGCGCAGGAACGCATCGCGCAGGAACGCGAACGCGCCGCGCAAGAACGCGTCGCCAAAGCGGCGCGTCTCGCCCAGTTCTCCGCGCAGCTCGTCGCGCTGCGCGAACAGCGCGCGGAATCGCAAACGCGCGTGGATGCAATGCGCGCCGAGCTGGAAGCGCTGCGCGCGCAGGCCTTGCCCGACGAAGACGCGTTGACGGCAAGCGAGACGCTGCAAAATGAATTGGAAGAGCGCGAGGCGCAATATCGCAGCGCTTTGACCGGCGCCGAAGAATTGTACAATCGCGCCGTGTTGGAAGCCGAACGCCGCCGCGCCGAAATCGCGCGCCTCGAACAGGAAATCGAAGACGACTTGGGCCCCGTCGAATTGGATTCCGCGACGCCGCGCCAATTGCGCTTGCGTTTGCCGACGCGAAATCGCGCGGGCGAAAATGGCGGAACCATTTCCAATTTGACTGACGGCGACGCGACGGATGGCGCGCTGGAAAATTTGTCCGGTGATGCCGCGCCAGAGCTCGTCGTTCTCCCGCCCGTCCCAGCGCTGCCCGACGGATTCGACAAAGAAATTCGCCGCTTGAAAAATCAGATGCGTTACATCGGCAACGTGAATCCGAACGCGCCGCAAGAATACGCGGAACTCAAGGAGCGCCACGCGTTTCTCACCGAGCAGGCGGCGGATTTGGTCCAAGCCATCGAGCGCATCCATCTCGCGATTCAAGAACTCGACGCGATGATGAAGCAAAAATTTCAGGAAACCTTTGACGCCATCAATGTCGAATTCAAAAGATATTTTTCGATTTTATTTGGCGGCGGCACGGCGCGTTTGGAATTGACCGACCCGAACGATTTGATTCGCAGCGGCATCGAAATCACGGCGCGCCCGCCCGGCAAACGCGCGGCGCAGTTGGTGTTGCTGTCCGGCGGCGAACGCGCCTTGACGGCTGCCGCGTTGATTTTTTCGATTTTGCGCGTCAGCCCCACGCCGTTTTGTGTGATGGACGAAGTGGACGCCGCGCTGGACGAAGCGAACGTTGGGCGTTTCCGCGATAGTTTAAAAGAATTAGCGGACGCGACGCAATTCATTGTCATTACGCACAATCGCGTGACGATGGAGGGCGCGCGCGCCATTTACGGCGTTTCGATGGGCGAAGACGGCGTTTCCCAAGTTTTATCGTTAAAGTTGGAACAGGTTGCGGCAAAGATGTGATGGGATGATAACGTCAATGACCAATTTACTCTCGGCGGAAAAAATTTCTTTTGCGTACAACAACGCGCCGACCTTGACCGAAATTGATTTTGCGTTGGCAAGCGGCGCGCTGCGCGCATTGTTGGGACCGAACGGTTCGGGCAAGACGACGCTGTTGAAAGTTTTGACGGGCATTTTGCCGCCCGCGCGCGGCGCGGTGAAATATGCGGGCGTGGATTTGAAAAGCATGTCGCGGCGCGACATCGCGCGGCGCATCGCGCTCGTGCCGCAAGAATTGAATTTGCAATTTGGTTTTACGGTGCGTCAAATGGTGATGCTCGGGCGGACGCCGCACACCGGCGCGTTGAGCGGTCCATCCAAACAGGACCGCGCGATTGTCCAAGACGTGATGGAAATGACCGAAATCGGCGCGATGCAAGACCGCGTGATTACGGAACTTTCGGGCGGCGAGCAACAGCGCGTCGTGATTGCAATGGCGTTGGCGCAAGAGCCACACGTGTTGCTGCTCGACGAGCCGACGGTGCATTTAGACATTAATCATCAAATCGAAATTCTCGACCTCGTACGAAAACTGAATCGCGAACGCGGCTTGACGGTGCTGGCGACGATGCACGATTTGAATCTCGCCGCGTTGTATTTTGACGATTTGGTTTTGTTGGAACGCGGGCGCATTGTGGCGCAAGGCGCGCCGTCGGAAGTGTTGAACGCGCAACGCATTCACGCGGTATTCAACGCGAGGGTTTTGATCCAAGCGCATCCCGCGCGTGCGAACGCGCCACAAGTGATTCTTTTGCCAAACAAAGGGAACGAATAAGCAAACAGATGTGTCTCGCAAGGGCGTCAAAATGACCCAGAGACGCGTTTTGTGCTACAATCTCTCGCCGTGAAGATGCGAAAGCGGGGGCAGCAGCGTGCAATGTTGCGCAGCCCCTTTTTGTTGACCGTCGCCGCCGTCGTTTTGGGCCTAGTCGGTTTGACCCAACTCAACACGCCGGTTATGCAGGTTTTATCATTCGCGACGCCGACGCCGACCGACACCGCAACCCCTTTGCCGACCAACACATTGACCGCGACGCCGACGCGCACGCAAACGCCAACGCGTACGCCGACCTTGACGCCGAGCGCCACCGCGACGATAACCTTTTCCCCCACTGCAAATCGTAAAGCCACGCGCCAAGCGCGCGCCACGCAAACCGCCGCCGCGCCCACTGTCACGCTCACGCCGACTGCGACGCAGACGCCGCTGCCGATTGCGCGTTCCGCGCGCGTGCCGATTTTGATGTATCACCACGTCGGCGATTTACCGCCCGACGCGGACGCGCTGCGAAAATCGCTCACCGTATCGTCCGAACGCTTTAACGAGCAAATGAAATTTTTGGCGGAACAGGGCTATACGACGATTCATTTGGCGGAATTGGTGAATCATTTGCAAACCGGCGCGCCGCTGCCCGAAAAACCGGTGGTTCTGACGTTTGACGACGGTTATGACGACGCGTATTTCAATGTGTTTCCGACGTTAAAAGATTTTGGTTTCAAGGGGACTTTTTTCATTATCGGCGCGCCGACGGATTACGGTTCGCCGGGGTACATGCGTTGGGAACAGATTCTGGAATTGTACGAAAACGGCATGGAGATTGGCGCGCACTCATTGACGCACCGTTACAATTTGGGCCAATTTCGCGCGTCCATTCAGGACAGCGAGATTATCAAAGGCAATCAATTGATGGTGGATCATTTGCCAAATTGGACGCCGTTATTTTCGTACCCGTCGGGCAGTTATAATCAATACACGTTGGGGCTGTTGAAACAATTGGGTTATATCGCCGCCGTGACGACGAAACAAGGCGCGCTGCAAATGAGTCAGGCGCCGTTGGAATTGCGCCGCATTCGCATTCGCGGCGAATGGAACACAAGCCAATTTTTGTATTGGTTCAACTATTGGTCGTCCCGTCCGTGAGCGTGATGCGTTCCGAAAATTTTCGGACGCCGCCGTCTTTTGGCAGCGCCGCCGCGAGTTCGCGCACGGCGCGCTGCAAACGTGGATGAACCAAGTTGGGCGCAATGTCTTGTAACGGAATCAAAACAAACGCGCGTTCCGCCATCCGCGCGTGCGGAATTTCCAGACGTTCGGTTTGCAAAATTAAATCGTCGTACAACAAAATATCGAGGTCAATCACGCGCGGCCCGTAACGAATGGTTTCTTGACGCCCCATCGCGCGCTCGATCTGTTTGAGCGCGTCCAGCAATTCAAACGGCGTTAGCTTGGTGTGACCCTCGACTGCCATATTCAAAAAATCGGGTTGGTCGGTAACGCCCCACGGCGCGGTTTCATAGACGGCAGAGCGGCGCGTGACGTGGACGGTAGATTCCAGCAGCTGTACAGCGCGCCGCAAATTTTGCAGACGGTCGCCTTGATTCGTTCCTAACGCGAGATAGACGATTGACATGGTTTGATTGTAACAGGAAATTGATTCGTTCGACGTTTATGTTATACTCTGGATTCGCTTTGCTTATGGTAAATGTATGTTGGTCATTCCTCGTGAAATTTGCCGTGAAATCAAGCACGCGTTTGGTTTCGAATGGGTTGTCCGCAATGGAGCTGGGAGTTATGCCGCCGCCAGTTTGGGCGGCGCGCTGACGCGGCGCCAGCACGGTTTATTGGTTGCGCGGCCGGCGAATTCGGAAACTCCTTTTGTCATGCTTGCCAAGTTGGATGAAGAAGTCGAAGTTGAAGGTCATTTGTACAAACTGGGCGCGAATGAATATCAGACGAATGTTTTGAGTCCGGATGGTTTTTTGTATTTACAGCAAGCGACTCAAAGCGGCGCGCTCATGCAGTTTGTGTATGAAGCGGGACGTTTTCAATTGACCAAAAGCATTTGGCTAGAACCTGCGCGCGCGACGACGTACGTTCATTATGCCTTGTCCGAGCAATCTGTTCCCGTGCAATTGACGCTGGTGCCCCTGTGCGATTATCGCGCGGTGAATACTTTGACCGCCGGCAGCGCGCAATGGCGCTTTCAGGTTCAACCTATCGAAAACGGCGCGCGCATCATCGCGCGCGAGGGCGCGACGTCGTACACTTTGCAAACCGCGCCGCACGCGAATTTTACGCCGTTGGATTTGTGGTATTGGCGGTTTCAACTGCGCGCCGACGCGAATAGTTCGACCGATTTGTATGTTCCGGGCTTGTTACGTTTGACGTTGGAACCCGGCGCGACGTGGACGCTGACGGCTTCGACCGAAGCGGACGCGACGCCGGAAATTGACGCGCTCGCCGCCATGCACGCGGCGCGTCAACGGGAATGGTCTGACAGTCTGCCCTTTGTCCCCGCGCTTTATCCTGCGCTCTGATTATGCCTTCGCTCAATGACCTTGCAAGCGCCTTTGCGCTGTTGGGTACGCACGAATTAGAATTTGGACTGGTGATTGCCGTCGGCGTGGTCGCGCTGGTGGCGGATTGGCGGATTGCATTGGTCGCCCTCGCCGCCCAATACCTTTTGGTCGCCGTTCTGCTTTCGACGCTGATTCCGCTTCAAATTGCCGCCGTGCGTATGATTGCGGGCGGTCTGGTCGCGATGATGTTTTACATTACGGCGCGGCGAGTGCAGCCGCAGCGGCGCCGCCGCGCTCAAACGCAGCCGCAGGAGAGTCGCGTCTTGACGCCGCGCGCCATTTTTTGGGTCAATCTCCCTTTTCGTTTTGTCGGCTTGACGTTGGTTGCCGTCGGCGTCATTGCCGCCAGCGACCAAATCGTCTTATTGAACGCGCCATTATTATTTTGGGTCACCGGCTTGTGGTTGACGATGGGCGGTTTGTTGACGATTGCGTTGACGCGCGACGCGCTCCGTTTGGGCATGGGCCTTTTATTTTTCACCTCCGGCTTTGGTATCATTTATCTCTCGATTGACAACAGTCTAGTCATTTACGCGCTGCTTGTGATTGCGGACTTGGTGATTGCGTTGGCGATAGCGCATATCGCCAGCGCGCCCGCGCATTTTCAAGGCAAGCGGCGCGGCGAAATGTAAGCGGTTGCTGTGTCGCTTTCTGTATTCATCTTGATTTTGGTCGCCGCCGCGTTGACGCTGCACGTCGCGCGGTATTGGCGTCCTTTGGCTTTTGTGGCGAGCGCCGCGACCACCGTGATTTTGGTTTGGGCGGCGCAAAACATTGGCGCGGGTACGACCGAAATTTTCGGGATGCATTTTGGCTTGCAGCCGTTGGCGCGCGATTATCTGATTGTGGCGCTGGCGCTGTCGGGCATCTTGGCGATTGCGACTTCATTCGGCGACGTGCGGCGCGGTCTCGGCTTTTTGCTCTGGAGTTGGGTGGTCTGGCTCGTCGCGCTGGCGATTGACGATTTTGTGATTGGCGTGTTTGCGTGGGTTTCGGGCTTGGCAATCATTGTTATTGCGATGGAGCCGCGTCACGCGCAGCGCACCGGCGGCGCGGCATATTTTTTGGTCTTGATTGTGATTGCCGCTGGCTTGCTGCTCATCGGGCATCGCTTTGTGCAACTCTTTCCGCTCACGCCCGACCGCATCACGCTGCTCGATTCCGCCGTCCTATTTCTTGCTTGGGGCTTGGGCTTGCTCCTCGCTATCGCGCCGTTTATTTTGTGGCTCGGTCCGATGGCGGATGAAGCGCCGCCGCCGATTATTGCCGTACTGTTGGGTTTGGGGCAGCCGCTCGGTTTGTGGTTACTCTATTTACTCATCGGACAATCGCCGCGCCTGTTGGAACAGACTGACTTGAATGTAGCGCTGGCGATTGGCGGCTTGGGTTCGATTTTCATCGGCGGCTTGTTATGCGTGTTTGAACGACGCGTCGGGCGCTTGATGAGTTATGCGGGTTTGTTGGCGCTCGGCTTTATCTTGATTGATTTGGCGCGCGGCACGCTGGAAGGCGCCGCGTTTGCGGTGATTGAAATTTTTGCGCGCGCGTTGAGTTTGTGCGTGATGGCGGCGAGCGTTACGATTGCGCGCGCGATTCCAAATCGTTGGGTCAAGTATCTCGCGCTCGGCGTTTTTCTCTTGGGCGGATTGAATCTCGTCGGCCTCGGGCCGGGCGTTGCGCTGGCGACACGCTGGAATGTGCTTTTGGATTTCGAGGCGACGGATCGCCGCATCTTTATTCTGATTCTCTTGGCCATGCTCGGCGTCTTGATTGGTTTGGCGCGATATGTTTTGACGTGGCTCGAAACGCTGCCCGCCCAAGCGCCCGCGCAAGACGCGCTCGCGCCGACGCCACCCCCCGAATCCATTAGCGGACGCATCCGTTTTCGTTTGCGCGGCGCGTGGTTAGCGTGGCGCGCGCGCGCCGGGCAGCGCGTCCCCGCATCCGTGCGTTACACGGCGGGCGGCATCGCCGAACATTGGCGCGCGTTGTTTGCCGGAATCTTGTTGAGCGCGCTCGGCGCGTTTCTGTTGTGGTACAGCGTATCGCCCAATCTGTGGTTGCAGCGCGCGTTGGAAACGGCGGCGCAATTGGCATTCATTCGCTAAAAAAAAATCGGCGTCACGAACGCCGATTTTTTTTAGGTCAGTAATTCCG
>Ga0232063_1184917_pt1 | contig 12320 bp, 9 predicted proteins | sample LAC_MetaT_7_FD_165509 | JGI IMG/M metagenome (GOLD analysis project Ga0232063, IMG submission 165509) | Metatranscriptome of anaerobic ammonium oxidizing microbial communities from anammox membrane bioreactor (MBR) in UC Berkley... | ecosystem: Engineered > Bioreactor > Anaerobic > Unclassified ... | reverse complement strand
GTCAGTTCCTCCGAGTTCCCCCGAGTTCCCCCGAGTTCCCCCGAGTTCCCCCGCATGATACGAACTTCGCACCAGCGGTCCGGCTCCCACCGCCCGGAACCCCATCTGCTCGCCCACTTCGCGGTACCACTCGAACTCGATGGGCGCCAGGTAGCGGACGACGGCCAGGTTGCGCGCGGTTGGCTGCAGGTATTGGCCGAGGGTCAGGATTTGGCAGCCGGCCCGGCGCAGATCGCGCATGACCTCGAGGACTTCGCCGGCCGTCTCGCCCAGGCCCAGCATCAGCCCAGATTTGGTCACCAGGCCGGCGCGGCGCGCCCAGTCGAGGACGGCCAGGGAGCGCCGGTAGTCGGCGCGGAAGCGCACCCGCCGGGAGAGGCGCGGCACCGTCTCCACATTGTGGTTGAAGACGTCGGGCCGGGCGGCAACAACCGTCGCCAGCGCCGCGAGCTTGCCGCCGAAGTCGGGCACCAGGACTTCGACGGTCGCCCCGGGAGAGCGGCGACGAACGGCGGCGATGGTCGCGACGAAGTGCGCGGCGCCACCGTCCGGCAGATCGTCGCGGGTGACGGAGGTGATCACCACGTGCGACAGGCCCAAACGGGCGGCCGCTTCGGCGACACGCTCCGGCTCGGCGGGGTCGGGCGGCAGCGGGCGCCCGGCCGCGACAGCGCAGAAGCCGCAGTGGCGGGTGCACAGCTCGCCCAGGAGCATGAACGTCGCGGTGCCGCTGGACCAGCACTCGCCGAGATTGGGGCAGAGGGCATCCTCGCACACGGTGTTCAGTCGCAGCCCGTCGAGCAGACCGTCCAGGAACGCGACAGTGTCGCCCTGTGGCGCCCGGGCCGTGAGCCAGGGTGGCATCTCCGCCCCGGCGGCGATCTCGACGTCGAAGACGCGGGCGAAGGCGTCGACGAAGGCTTCCTCGACGGCGTCGAAGTCGGGGGGGCGGTCCAGCACCCGCCGCATCGAGGTGACCCCCCTGTCGGCGATCCCACACGGCACGATCAGCCCGAAGTGCTCCAGCGGCGGGTCGACGTTGAGTGCCAGGCCGTGCATCGTCACGCCCTGGCCTACGGCCACGCCGATCGCCGCGATCTTGTCGTTGCCGACCCAGGCGCCGGGGTGGCGCTCGACGCGCCCGGCCGAGATGCCGAAGCCGGCCAGCACGTCGAGGATAGTCTGCTCCAGCCGCCAGAGGTAGGCGTGCAGGTCGTTGTCGGGGAGCCTGAGGATCGGGTAGGCGACGAGTTGGCCCGGCCCGTGGTAGGTGGCGCGTCCGCCGCGGTTGGTCTGAAACAGGTCGATCCCGTTCTGCCGCAAGGTGTCGGGGGCGAGACGCAGGTCCTCGGCGCCGCCGCCGCGGCCAAAGGTGATGACCGGCGGGTGCTGCACGAGGAGCAACACGTCGCCGATCTCCTCGCGGCGCCGCGCATCGGCCAGGCGCTCCTGGAGGCGCAGGGCGAGTTCGTAGTCTAGTCGGCCGAGTCGAATAAGCGCTATTGTGCTTCCCATGGCACTCGTCTTACCGCCAGGTACACCTCGAGCGGTTACGATGGTCGTAGCAAGGATGCGACGTCGACCGAACAGTCCGGAAAATGCAGCGGGCTGATCGTGTCACCGGCCATGTGAAGTGTACGTTGGCGATACACAACACGATCGTGCGCCACCTCCACCGGCCCTCGGTGGACCTCGACCTGATCATCCGCCAGGTTGATAATCCAGTAATCCTCGATGCCGGCTGCGGCATAAACACGGAGCTTGACACCCCCATCCTCCGCCAGACTCGAGTCGGCGATCTCCACGACCAGGAGAACCTCCTGCGGCAGTGGGTGCCGATCGAGGTAGCCACCTTCCCGAGGGGAGGCAAGGGTGAGATCCGGTTCCGGCTCAGAGTTGCTCGGGGGGATTGTAATCGGATCTTGCGCCCTGACCTCGGCTCGCTCGCCCAGTGTGGTAATGAACACGCGCAGCAGATGACTCAGAATGGCGGCATGACGCGGACCCTTCGGACTCATGGAATGCAAGACTCCCTCGATCAACTCCACGCGTTCATCGGACGCGAAGAAGCCCATCTCGATCAGGCGGTGATACTCTTCCAGATCCAACCGGCGAATTTCCATCTCAGGAACCGGTGGCCTCAACTGAACAGACATCTCACCTCCGTCTCATTCCTCAGACCTCGGAAGTTTTCGCCGGCGACTTCACGCGCAAGTCAGGCCCGTAATCAGAATAACTTCCCCAGCAAAAATGCCGCCCGAAACTTCCGAAGTCTCTCTCCGAAAAGCTGCTGGAAAGCTGCCCTTTTCGGAGTATACTGGTCGGCTTTGGGCCAGGCAAGCATGTTCACCACAGCAAGAGGGCTGGTCAAGGAGTGGGCAGATGCCCGCCACTCACCTACCGGTCCACGTCGCCTTGTTTGTGGTAGAATAGCAATTACACAAGAGCTGACAGGAGATTCTCGTGATCGAAGAGATTTGCATCGCCATACCCGATCACATCCGCCAGGCTCTGCATCGCACCCCTGCCGAAATGGCGCGGGATATGCCTCTTGACACAGCGTTGATGCTTTTCCGAGACGGCAAGCTCTCGTCCGGTGCCGCAGCCGAACTGGCCGGCGTGCCGCGTGTCATGTTCCTTGATCTTTGCGCTGAGTACGAGATTCCTGTCACCCAAATCACGCCGGAAGAATTGCGAGCTGAATTGGCGGGTGAGTGGATGGCTCTCGCAGGCCTGTCGCGCCCGCTGGCCGCGCCCGGTGCGTCAGCCCAGGCGTCTCGACCCAAGGCGCGGAAGGCGGCGAATTGCCATCGTAGGGGCGGACGGCGTCCGCCCGGGCGCCGTCCGCCCGTCGTGGTCGCAGGCGAATCGAGCGCCTCTCGGCGGTCGGGAAGGCAGGATCTTCCGCCGGTGGATGGGCGCATGCCATGCGCCCCTACCGCGACCCGGAATTCGCCGCCGGTAGCCCAACGTGATCCAGACGCGCGGGCTAAAACCTCGGCAAATAGACCGCCTGCCCCAACAGCGCCCGCGCCGCCTCGACCTGGCTCTCCCCCAGCGTCGGGTGGAAGCGGATCCCGTTCGCCAGGTCCTCGGCCGTCGCTTCCAGTTGGATCGCCAGGGCCGCCTCGGCGATCAGCTCCTGAGCGCGGTGGCCCACGATGTGCACCCCGAGCACCTTCTTGTATCTCGCGTCGGCGACGATCTTCACGCTGCCCTCGACCTCGCCCAGGGCCGCCGTCCGCGGGTTCATGACGAGGGGAAGGCTGCTGATCTCGACCTCGTAGCCCTCGTCTTCCGCCTGGATCTCCGTCAGGCCGACGGAGGCAATCTCCGGCAGTGTGTGGTAGCCCCGTGGCACCGCTCGATAGTCCATCTCGCGCCGCCCGCCCATGGCGTTCTCGGCGGCGACGATGCCCTGCGCCGTCGCCACGGCCGAGAGCAGCCAGCGGCCCGTCACGTCGCCGACGGCGTAGATGCCGGGGACGTTGGTCTCGAGGCGATCGTTGACGGCGATGGCGCGGCCGCTCAAGCGCAGCCCGGCCTCGGCGAGACCCAGGTCGGCCGTCGCCGATTCGCGCTCGGCCCAGACCGCCTGGTCCGCTTGAATCTCGATCTCGCCGCGGCGCCCAGACACGGTCGCGGTCAACCCGTGCTGCTCGCGGCGCACCGCCGCGACCGTGGCGTTGGTCAGAACCTCGATGCCCTGGCTCGCGAGGATGCCCTGCAGCCGCTGGCTGACCTCGTAGTCCTCGAGAGGCAAGAGGCTGGCCTCCTCGGTCACGAGGATCACCCGCGTGCCCAGCAGAGCCAGGAGGGTGGCCACCTCGAGTTGCACCCCGTCGCCTCCGACCACGAGGAGCCGGTCCGGCACGCGCTCCAGCGCCAGCGCCTCGACGGCCGTCACCGTCCCCTCGATACGAAAGGGCGGCGGCAGCACACGCGCCCCGGTGGCGATCACGACAGCCCGCCCCGAGAGGCGCCGGGCGTGCCCGTTCGAGCTGACCTCCACCTCTTTCGATCCGCGCAGCCGGGCGTTCCCTCGAACGACCTCGATCTCGTAGCTCGCCAGCAGGCCCGCCATCCCCTCGCGCAGCTCGGCAACGATCGTGTCGCGCCGCTGCCGCAGTCGGTCCAGGTCCAGGCGGGCGGCTCCAACGCAGATGCCAAATTCCTCCGCGCGGCGGATTTTCGCCAGCAGCTCGACGGAGGCCATGAGAATGTTGGCGGGGATGCAGTTGCGGTTGACACAGTTGCCGCCCAGTTCGGTGCGCTCAATCAGGGTCACCCGCGCGCCCAGTTGCGCCGCCCGAACCGCCGCCGCGGTCCCGCCCGGCCCGCCGCCGATGACGATGACGTCTGGCATGAAACCTCCCGAGGGAAAACGTGATGCGTGGCGCGTGATGCGTGAGGCGTGAATGATTGCATCACGCCTCACGGATCACGCATCAGGGATTAGACAAACAGCAGATACGGCTTCTCCAGAAGACCGGCAAGCGTGCGCAGGAAGGCAGCCGCCGGAGCGCCATCGACGATGCGGTGATCGAAGGTCAGGGAGAGGACCATCATGGCGCGCTTGACGATCTCGCCCTGGACCACGGCCGGCTTCTCCACGATGCGGCCCACTCCCAGGATCGCGACCTCCGGCGGGTTGATGATGGGGGTGGAGACATCCACGCCGTACATCCCGAGGTTGGTGATGGTGAAGGTGCTGCCGGTTGCCTCGTCCACCGTCAGCGTGCCGGCCCGCGCGGCCTCCGCCAGCCGGCGTGTCTCCTGGGCGATCTCGGCGAGCGTCCGCTGCCCGGCATCGCGCACCACCGGCACGATCAGGCCGTCCTCCAGCGCCACCGCCACGCCGATGTGCAGCTCCTCGAGAAGTTGAATCTCGTCGCCGACGAGGGTCGAGTTCAGGAGTGGGTGCTCCCTCAGCGCGGCGGTGACCGCCCTCACCAGGATGTCGGTGTAGGTGAGCTCAAACTTCGTCTTGATCTGCTCGCGGAGTTTGACCATCTCGGTCACGTCCACCTCGGTGGTGGCCGTCACCTGGGCCATGGTTTGCAGGCTCTCGGTCATGTGCTGGGCGATGGCCTGGCGCATGCCGCTGAAGGGGATGCTGCGGGCGCGGGCCGGTGGGGGCGCCGGAGTTGCCGCCACCCTGGCCTGCGCCTCAAGACAGGCCTGCACATCTCTCTCGGTCACGCGTCCACCCGGGCCGGTGCCGGCGATCTGGGCCAGGTCCAGGCCGTGCTCGCGAGCGAGCTTTTTCGCCATCGGTGAGGCCAGGATTTCCGGCGCTTTCGCCCGCGCCTCGGCGAAGCGGCGCACGTCATCCTCGGTGACCCGGCCCTGCGGGCCACTGCCCTGGATCTGCGCCAGGTCAATGCCCAGTTCTTTGGCCAGCCGGCGCGCTGCCGGGGAGGCCACGACAAAGCCGTCGGTGGGCGCCGCCGCGGCCGGGGCAACTCCCGGTGGCGAGGCGCCGGCCACCGCAGACTGGGCGATGGGCACAGCCACGGGCTCGTCCACCGCCGGAACCGCCTCGTCCGGGGCCGTGATGTACGCCATCGCAGCCCCGACCGGCTTCGTCTCTTTGATCTGCGCTACGTGGCGGAGGATTCCATCGGCCGGCGCTTCCACCTCGTAGGTGATCTTCTTGCTCATGATGACGGCAATCGGTTCGCCCTTCCTGGTCGGCTCGCCGTCATCCTTCAGCCACTTGACGACCACGCCCTCGGTCATGACCAGGCCGAGCTTGGGCATCGCCACCTTGACTGCCATGTTGCACTCCTTCACAGACCTCGCGGGAGGCCCTGACCATGCGCTGCTCTCAGGATCGGGCTTCCGCCACAGTTGACTCTGCTTCCAGTGTAACTCCTCAGCCGCTCCCGGCGGATCGCCAGATCCGCCGGCTGAGCCGGCCAGACCAGGCCCGTTTCGTCATCTCATTGGCCTGGATGTCACAATCCAGGCCGAGCGGTTGAGGGGTCACTTTCCAGTAACCATTGACAGGGAGCCAGGCAGACACGCGCCTTCAGCAACAAGCAGGAGCGGTCGCCGGGCGCGTCACCACTGCCGGCTGCTCGCATGAACGTGTTGCAACGCGCCGCTTCGTGCAGCGCCTTTCCGACATCCACCACCAGCGGCCCGCGGTCGCTCAAGCGGACCGCGACCTGCATCCCCGGCCGGACCTCCACCTCGCGCTCGCCGTCCAGCGCGAGGATCGATGGCGTGTGGGTGACCTCGACGGCGTCGCCGGCGCTCAGCAGGCGGAAACCGGCGATGCCGACCTGGTCGATCAAGCCGGGCGCGATCGCCGCAGTGACTTGAACCGGCCCCTCTCCCAGTTGGAGGTAGACGCCGTGCTGGTTCCCAAGCTCGGCGCAGTAGAGGCCACCGCCCACCGCCGATAGCCCGATGTTGCTCGGCTCGGCCCGGGTCAGCACCATCGCGCGCACTTTGGACACATCCCAGATGGCCCGCGAGGCCACGAAGATATCGTCGTAGACCACCACGTCGACCAGGGCGATGTCGATGAGCCGACCATCCGCCACGATGTCCAGACGCTTGGTCCGCTGGACCACCTTCTCGCGCGGGACCAGCCCTCGCGCGACCACCCCCGCCGCCAGCCCGGCGACCGTGCCCTCCATCATGCGCGGGAAGACGTTGTTGGTGCCGGTGGAGATTGGCACCAAAGGAACGTCGGCACACCCCTTGGCGACGGCCCGGTTGGTGCCATCGCCGCCGAGGGTCACGATGGCGCCCACTCCGCTCTCGGCCATCAGGCGGGCCGCCTCGGCCGAGTCTTGCTGGTCGCCCCGGAGACGCATGTCGAGGTACGAGACGGGGAGCGTGAGGTGCAGCCCCTCGACAGCCTTGCGGCCGATGGCGAAGTAGTCGGGCATGAAGACCACGTCATCGACCCCGACTGCCTGGAGCCCAAGCAGGACGCGCCGGACGATGTTCACTTTCTCGTTGTTGTCGAACACCGAGCCGTGGGCGACGAGCCTTCGAATATCTTTTCCCGATGCCGGGTTCGCAATGATCCCAACGGTTGCCAAAATCCGGACCTCCTGGTCAATCGATTCCAGGTGCGACGCACCTCGGTGCGAGGTGCGTCGCACCTGCCTCACACGTCCAGCGACACCCGCACCGCGGCGTTCGCCACAATCACTTCTTCACTCTCGCCGTCGCGGTACCGGACGGCCAGCCCGCCGTCGACAACTCGGATACTCTTCTGCCCGACGGGCAGGACCTGCAACACCTCGTCCGTTCGCACCGTCTCCGGTCGGGGTACGGCCACCGTGATCTCAACGAACACCTTCTCGAAATCTTCGACGTAATCCAGCACGTAGAGGGAACCACGGTAGATCGCATCCTCGACCGCGCGCACGGCGGCCTTCGTGGAGTCGCCCCCGCGGAGGTCCGCGCCGCTCCCGAGTTCCAGCACGAAGCCTTTGCGTGCCATGAAATCAGCCACTCCTGGCGACCCGCCCGCGGCGGGCCATCTCAGCCAAGGCGGGGTGCGCGAGCGTCTGACGCCCGCACACCCAGGGTTCGTTGCTCAACCCACCATCGCCTCGCGCATCGCGGCGACGATCTTGTTCTCGTCGGGCAGCACGTAGTCCTCCAGTGGGGGGCTGAAGGGAATGACCGTGTCCAGCGCGGCCACCTGCTTGACCGGGGCGTCGAGCCGGTCGAAAGCATGCTCCATGATCACGGCGATGACCTGCGCGTTGGTGCCGGCCATCTTCGGCGCTTCCTGGACCACCACCGCCCGGTGGGTCTTGCGCACCGAGTCGGCGATGGTCTCCGCGTCCAGCGGTGACACCGTGCGCAGATCAATCACCTCCGCGTCGATGCCGTCGGCGGCGGCCAGCTCGGCGGCCGCCAGCGCCTTGTGGACCATGAGCGAGCTGGCGATGACCGTCACGTCGCGTCCGACCCTCTTGACGTCGGCTTTGCCCAGCGGGACAACGTGCTCGCCCTCGGGCACCGGGCCCTCGACGCCGTAGAGCAGCTTGTGCTCCAGGTACAGCACGGGATTGTTGTCGCGCAGGGCGGCCGTCATCAGACCCTTGGCATCGGCCGGGGTGGCCGGCATGACCACCCTCAGCCCCGGCACCTGGGTGAACCAGCCTTCCAGCGACTGGGAGTGCTGCCCCGCCGCCCGAATCCATCCGCCCGTCGACGTTCGGATGACGAGCGGCAGCTTCTCGACCTGGCCGCCCGCCATGTAGCGCACCTTGGGCGCCTGGTTGGTCAGGTAATCGAAGCAAACAGTCAGGAAGTCGGCGAACATGATCTCCGGCACCGGCCGCAGCCCGAGCAGGGCCGAACCCAGCGCCAGCCCCATGATCCCCGATTCCGAGATGGGCGTGTCCTTGACGCGCTCATCGCCGAACTCTTCCCACAAGCCTTTGGTCACGCCGAAGACGCCACCGTACTGCCCCACGTCCTCGCCCAGGATGAAGACCCGGGGGTCGACCAGCATCTCGGCCCGCAACGCGTCGCGGATTGCTTCGGCATAGGTCATTGTTCTGGCGCTCATGCTGCCACCCCCGTGTAGAGCACATCCTTGATTGCTTCCTCGAACGGCGGATAGGGGCTCTCATCGGCGAACCGGATCGCGGCCTGCAGGTCCGCTTCGGCGCTCGCCTCGACGGCAGCGATCTGCTCCTGGGTGAGGATGCCCTTCTCGAGCAGGTTGGCTTCAAAGCGCCGGATGGGGTCCCTCCGCAGTATTTCTTCCTTTTCCTCGTCGGTGCGGTAGACCTCGGCGTCGCCCTCGAAGTGGCCCCGGTGGCGGGCCGTCTTGGCCTCGATCAACGCCGGCCCCTCGCCCGCCCGGGCGCGACGGGCCGCCTCGGTCACCGCCTCGTGGACGGCCATCACGTCGTTCCCGTCCACCACCAGCCCGGGGATGCCGTACCCACCGGCGCGAGCGGCGATGTCCTCGACCGACGAAGCGTAGGCCGACGCCACGCTGATGGCGTACTGGTTGTTGACGCAGAAGAAAATCGAGGGCAGCTTCCAGATGGCGGCCAGGTTCATCGCCTCGTGGAACTCGCCGCGGTGCGCCGCCCCATCGCCAAACATGACGACGGCCACGTTGTTGGTTTTGTTGTACCTCAGGGCGAACGCGATGCCGTTGTTGATGGTCTGGCTGGGACCGAGGATGCCGTTGCAACCGGTGCAGTGCTTGTCGAAGACCGCCAGATGCATCGAGCCGCCCTTGCCCTTGCAGTAGCCATCGACCTTGCCGAAGATCTCGGCGCGGGCGCGTCCGAGATCGGCCCCGCGGGCAATGAGCATCCCGTGCTCGCGGTGGGTGGACGAGACCCAATCGCCCGGCTCCAGGGCGTAGGCCACGCCCGCCATGACGCCCTCCTGCCCGATGCCCAAGTGGACGAAGCCTGGCAGGACACCGGCGGCGACCGCCTCGGCAAGCGATGCCTCGAACTTCCGGATGACCAGCATGGTACGGTACATCTCGATCAGCTTTTCGTGGGTTAGCGTCACGTGACACACCTCCTGGTAAGCAACTGATTCGCTGCAGGTCGAACGACAGCGTTCTGTGCCTGGCGACCTCCTTTCGCGAGAAATAGCTGGTGCAGTCTGGTCAGCCTCGGAACGAACGGGCGTGCTGCGTGCTGTCGATCAGTCGTATCTCATAGATCCACCGACACGGTCACCGCCGCCACCACCACCACCACATCTTCATTCTTGTCCCCGAACCGTTCGACGTAGATCGCCGGGACACCCATCCCACCCTCGATCACCTGAATGCTCTTGCGGCCGAAGGGAATCTCCGCCAGGATCGCTTCCTGGTCCACCTCCTCGCGCAGCGGGGAGGCGATCGTCAGGTCAATGTAGACATCGTCGAAGTGCTGGAGGCCCAGGATCTCCTGAAGGCCGCACAAGCAACTTCGTGAGATCGCATCCTTGACCGCTTTGCGCCCGGCCTTTGTCACGTCCTGCCCGTGCAGGTCCGTCCCCATCCCGACTTCGACGATGAACTTCTTGCGCATTGGTTGTGCCTTCCTCGCGGACTTCCCCTCTCCTCCTGGCCCGCTGGCAGCGCAGGGGGTGGAAGAGCGACGATCTTCAGGCCGGGGCGGTGGGCGGACGCCGCCTACGCCGCGACCGCCATCACGACCCCCTTCACCGCGGCGATGATTTTCGCCTCGTCCGGGACGAACTCCGCCTCGAGAGGTGGGCTGAAGGGAACGGGCACGAAGGGCGCCGCGACGCGTTTGATGGGCGCGTCCAGGTAGTCGAAAGCGTGCTCGGCGACGCGGGCGGCAATCTCTGCGCTGGAGCCGGCATGCTTCACCTCTTCGGTGACGATGATCAGCCGGTGGGTCTTCTTGACCGAGTTGAGGATCGTGTCCTGGTCGAAGGGGGTCAGCGTGCGCGGATCGATCACCTCGACGCTGATCCCCTCCCGCGACAGCACCTCCGCGGCCGCCAGCGCCTTATGGACCATGTTCATCGTGGCGACCACGGTGACATCCTGACCCTCGCGCTTCACGTCGGCGGTTCCAAGCGGAATGGCGTAGGGTTCCTCGGGGACCGGGCCCTCGATGCCGTAGAGGAGCTTGTGCTCCAGGAAGACGATGGGGTTGCCGTCGCGGATGGCGGCGATGAGCAGACCCTTCGCATCATACGGCGTGCTCGGCAGCACGACTTTCAGGCCGGGGACGTGCATGAACCAGGCTTCCAGACACTGGGAGTGCTGGGCGGCTGCCGCGATACCGGCGCCGCACGAGGCGCGCACGACCAAAGGCATCTCGGCTTTGCCGCCGAACATGTACTTGATCTTGGCGGCCTGGTTGAAGAGCTGGTCCAAAGCGACCCCGATGAAGTCCACGAACATCAGCTCGACCACCGGGCGCAGGCCGGTGCCGGCAGCGCCCACGGCCGAGCCGATGATGGCGCTCTCGGTGATGGGCGTATCCTTGACCCGCTTCTCCCCGAACTCGTCGAGCAACCCGGCCGTGACGCCAAAGATCCCGCCGTACGTGCCGACATCCTCCCCGGCGACGTAGATCAGCGGGTCGCGCTGCATCTCCTGCCTGAGGGCTTCGTTGAGCGCCTGGGCGAACGTGAGTGTACGCATCGTGGTGACTCCTTTCCCCCGGTTAGACCAGGACCGGCTCGCCGGTGTAGACGTCATCGAAGATCTCGACCGCATCCGGGTAGGGGCTGTCCTCGGCAAACGCGACCGCCGCGTCCACCTGGGCGCGGATCTCGCCGTCAATCCGGCCGAGCTCGTCGGCCGCCACAATCTCCATCTCGAGCAGCCGGGCCTCGAGCCGCCTGATCGGCTCTTTGGCCAGCCAGGTTTCCAGCTCCTCCTTCGATCGATAGACGGTCGGGTCGCCCTCGAAGTGGCCACGGTGGCGGTAGGTCTTGCACTCGATCAGGCTCGGCCCCTCCCCCGCGCGCCCCCGTTGGATCGCGGCACTGGCCGCCTCGTAGACCGCGATGACATCGTTGCCGTCGACGACGAAGCCCGGGATGTCGTACGCCGCGGCGCGGTCGGCGATATCGGAGATCTGCTGGTGGCGCTCCTGGGACATGGAGATGCCATAGAAGTTGTTCTCGCAGACGAAGATCACCGGCAGCTTCCAGACGGAAGACATGTTGAGCCCCTCGTGGAAGGTGCCCTGGTTGGAAGCGCCGTCACCGAAGAAGCAGATGGCCACCTGGTCTGTGCCCCGGTATTGGGCGGAGAGAGCCGCGCCGGTCGCGATGGGCGGACCACCGCCGACGATGCCGTTGGCGCCGAGGATGCCCAGCCCGAGGTCGGCGATGTGCATCGAGCCGCCCTTGCCCTTGCAGTAGCCGGTTTTGCGACCGTACAACTCGGCCATCATCAGTTTGAGGTCACCACCCTTGGCGATGAGGTGACCGTGGCCACGGTGGGTGCTGGTGATGAAGTCATCGTCACGCAGGTTGGCGCAGACGCCGGTGGCGACCGCCTCCTCACCGATGTAGAGATGAATGAAGCCCGGCAGCTTCCCGGCAGCAAAAAGCTCACCGACCCGCTCCTCGAAACGGCGGATGGTGAGCATCCTGGTGTACAGCCGGAGCAGCAAATCTTTGTCAAGCGCCATGGATCTTCTCCTTGCAGAATCTCATCCGGCGATGGCTGGAGCGGTCACTGGACTCTCGGCTCTTTGCCTCCTTTCTGCTGCCGGGGACCACGCATCCGCGCCCTCCGAGAGGGCGTGCGCCTCTCCGCACGCTTCTCCCGAGCGCCGCGCGCGTTCTTCCCGGCGGGCCACTGTGTCGTCCCGCACTCGAAACAGGCG
>Ga0232063_1060131_pt1 | contig 12697 bp, 15 predicted proteins | sample LAC_MetaT_7_FD_165509 | JGI IMG/M metagenome (GOLD analysis project Ga0232063, IMG submission 165509) | Metatranscriptome of anaerobic ammonium oxidizing microbial communities from anammox membrane bioreactor (MBR) in UC Berkley... | ecosystem: Engineered > Bioreactor > Anaerobic > Unclassified ... | reverse complement strand
CGGCAACGGCTGCGTGTTCGGCAACGGCTGCGTGTCCGGCAACGGCTGCGTGTTCGGCAACGGCTGCGTGTCCGACAACGGCCGGGTGTTCGGCAACGGCTGCGTGTCCGGCAACGCCCGGGTGTCCGGCAACGGCTGCGTGTTCGGCAACGGCTGGGTGTCCGACAACGGCCGGGTGTTCGGCAACGGCTGGGTGTCCGACAACGGCCGGGTGTCCGGCGACGCCCGGGTGTACGGCAACGCCCGGGTGTCCGGCGACGCCCGGGTGTACGGCAACGCCCGGGTGTACGGCAACGGCTGGGTGTCCGACAACGGCCGGGTGTACGGCGACGCCCGGGTGTCCGGCGACGCCCGGGTGTCCGGCGACGCCCGGGTGTACGGCAACGCCCGGGTGTCCGGCGACGCCCGGGTGTCCGGCGACGCCCGGGTTGAGGTAGCGCGCCATGTGCTGACGGTCGAGCCGGTCGGCTCCGAGGGGCGCACCGTCACCATCTGGCGCCACCAGGATGGCACTGCTCGCATCGCCGCCGGGTGTTGGACCGGCACTCCCGACGAGCTTGCGGAGCGGATCGCGCCGGGCGGCGCGCACGGCTGGCCGAAAGCAACCGAGGGCCGGTGGCGTGCCGACTACGAGGCCGTGATCGCCCTCGCCCGCGCCCGCCAGGCCGAGTGGGTGGCTGAGCTGTCGGTGGTGGCGTCGTGACCGTCTGGTGGTGGTTCGCAGTGTTCGCCGCCGTGCAGGGGGTGGTGTTGCTCGCCGCGGCGTGCATCCACACCGACCCGCCCGCCCGCCGGCTCGCCACCTACCAGCCACGCGCCCCACACCCGAACTAGGAGCCCCGCGATGGCCATCTACGTCACCATCGACCTGCCCGCCACACCCAGCCAACTGGTTGCATTCCTCTCCGGTGCCGTCGAGCTCGGCGCCACCCTCATCGACGCCGACGGCCCGCTCCTCGTCGCCCACATCGGGTTCCCCGACGACCAGGACACCAACGACCTCGACACCGATGACCTCGACGAAGACGTCGACACAGAGGACCTCGACACCGAGATACCGGCCGCCGCACGAATCGTCGCCCACCTCGCCACTCTCCCCGACCACACCTGGCACGGCTCGACCAGCGAGCTGCACCGCCATCTCGACCTCCACTGCACCCTCTCCCACACCACGAAGGCGATCCGCACCCTCACCGCCGACGGGACGATCACCGTCGAGAAGGCCCACCCGACCCGCGTCACCGCCATCTACCTCACCGCCACCGGCCACGACGTCCACCAGGACCCGGTGGTGCGACCGTTCGACCGCGACGCCACCCGCGCCCGCGCCGCCGCCAGCATCTAGGAGCCCCCGTGCGTCTCACCCCGGCCCGCCGACACGCGCTCGACGTCCTCGCCCACGCCGACCAGGCCCGCACGCACGTCGGCGGGTACGACATCTGCGCCGGCGTCGAACCGACCCCGTCGAGGAACCAGAGGCGCCAACCATGATCAGCGCCCGGGAGCAGGGCGACGCGGCGTTCCTCGCCGGCTACCTCGACGGCCTCTCCTGCCGGAACAGCGATGTCCCCCTCGACGTGGAGGACCGGGAGAGGCTGCGCGCCGCGGCGCGGATGCTCACCGCCGGCTACGACATCCCCCACCTCGGCGGCCACTACGACCACGACGACGGGGAGGGGTAGGGATGGCAGACCGCCGCACCGGGCCAGCGGCACCCAACAACCACAACCAAGGCGACGACGACAAGAGCGGGGTGGACAAGCAGGGCGTCATCTGGGCGTGGCTCGAGAACCTCTACCCCAACTCCCGGCCCGAGCACGGATGGCTCACCATCAACCACTCGGTGCGCAACGGCATCGCTACCGAGTGGTTCCCCGCCGGCGACTGGGACGATGCCAGCGACCACGCGGCGAACCTCGACACCAACGTATGGTTCGGAGTCGGACTCCGCCGCGAACGTCTCGGCCCCCGCCAGCGGGGTGGCAACCAGGACGTCACCCTCCTCCCCGGCCTGTGGCTCGACGTCGACATCGCCACCGGTGAACACGCCAACACCGCGGACCGGCCCCCCACCCTCGACGCCGCCCACGCCCTCCTCGCCATGTTCCCGCTCCCCCCGACCGCGATCGTCGAGACCGGCGGCGGACTCCACGCCTGGTGGCACCACCCCCACCCGGTCCCCCCCGACCCCGGCCTCCTGGATCGGTGGGCCGGGTGGTGGCAGACCACCGCCGGCGACCAAGGATGGATCGTCGACAACGTCTCCGACCCGGCACGCATCATGCGCCTCCCCGCCACCGCCAACCACAAGCACACCCCACCCCGCCCCGTCCGCCTCGCCGAATGGCACCCCGACCGCCGCTACCCACCCGGCACGCTCGCCACCCACCTCGAGTTGAGCGGAGCGGTGCGACTCGTCCCCAACGACACCTCACCACAGCCGGCAAAACCGGAAGTCCTCGACACTGGAGAGCGGCCCGGCGACCGGTACAACCGCACCGCCGACCCCGGCCAACTCCTCACCGACACCGGCTGGACACTGCACCACACCGACCACGCAGGCGCCCGCCACTACACCCGCCCCGGCCCCCCACCCAAAGGTCAAACCGGCGCGACCGTATACCCCGACGGCGGCACCCAGATCTACACCACAAACGCGGAAATCCCGGCCGGGCAATACACCCCGTTCGCGCTCTACACCACCATCCACCACCACGGTGACTACACCGCCGCCGCCCGCCAGTTAGCCGCCGAGGCCGCCGGCGACGGGACTGCCCCGCCCTCCACCGACGAACCCGGGCCCGGACCCAACGAGGAGGGCGACAGCCTCGAGCGGCCAGTGGTGGTCATCAACGGCCGGCCGCTGCGCGACATCACCACCGACATCACCACCGCCCTCGCCGCAGCGAACCGCCCTCAGCCCACCGTGTTCGTCCGGGCCGGGCAGCTCACCCGCATCCGCCTCGACGAAAACGCCCGCCCCATCGTCGAGACCTTCGCCGAGTCATCCCTGCGCGGCCGGGTCGCCCGCACCGTCGACACGGTGCGCGTCAACCGCGACGGGGACCGCTCCCACGTCCCCCCGCCGCTCGACACGATCCGCGACCTCGCCACCCTCGACACGTGGCCGTTCCCGCCGCTCGAGGCCGTCACCGAGATCCCCACCCTCCGCCCCGACGGCACCATCCACCACGCTCCCGGCTACGACCCCGCCACCCGCCTCTACCACCACCCCGACCCGCACCTCACCGTCCCCGCCATCCCCCACCACCCCGACCCCGACCAGATCACCGCCGCCCGCCAGCTACTCGTCGACGAGCTCCTCGGCGACTTCCCGTTCGCCGGCGACGCCGACCGGGCCAACACCCTCGCCGCGCTCCTCACCCCCCTCATCCGCCCCACCATCACCGGCCCCACACCCCTCGCTCTCCTCGACGCCCCCGAACCCGGCACCGGCAAGAGCCTCCTCGTCACCATCCTCGCCACCATCACCACCGGCCGGCCCGCCGCCATGCAGAACCTCCCCGACAACGACGAAGAGCTCCGCAAGACCATCACCGCCACCCTTCTCGACGGGGCCACCGTCATCGTGTTCGACAACATCGACACCACCATCCGCTCCTCGGCGCTCGCCCAAGCGCTCACCACCGACACCTGGAAAGATCGGCTCCTCGGACGCAACACCACGATCGAAGTCCCCAACCGGGCCGCATGGTTCGCGACGGGCAACAACCTCCAGGTCGCCGGCGACCTCGCTCGGCGCTGCTACCACATCCGTCTTGACGCCAAGCGGGCCCGCCCCTACCTGCGTACCGGGTTCCGCCATCCCGACCTGCTCGCCTGGACCGCCGAACACCGAGGCGAACTCGTCGCCGCGCTCCTCACCCTCGCCCGCGCCTGGTGGGCCAAGCACAAGCCGCAGCCCGAGACGGTGCCCGTCCTCGGCGGCTACCAGCCGTGGGCGACCACGATGGCCGGGATCCTCAACGAAGTCGGCGTCGAAGGGTTCCTCGCCAACCAGGCGACGTTCACGGCCGGGGCTGATGTGGAGGCCGACGAGTGGGAAGCGTTCCTCGTCGCCTGGCACGACCGCTTCGACGACCGGCGGATGACCACCGCCGAGCTCGTGGCCGAGATCGACTGCGTCGGTACGGTCCCGATGCGTGACGCCCTACCGGGCGCGCTCGCCGGTGACGTCGGCCGGCCGGGCCTGTCGAAGAAGCTCGGGATGGCGCTCCGCCGCCGGGTCGGCCGGCACTACGGCGACGACGGCTGGCACGTCATCGACTGCGGACGAGATCGCCACAAGGTGCAGCTGTGGCGTGCCGTCGACGGCGACTACCAGCCGCTGAACCTGCTGACGATCACCGATGGCGCGGGGACCGCAGACGAGGTCCCCGCGCCTCACGAGTCTCTGACCAGCACTGACGAACGAAGCGCGGGGACCGCGGGGACCTCTCCCCCTTACCCCACACAAGGATTTACCTTCCAGGAAGAGACAGTAAAACGCGTAGAGACCGAGGGGGGAAGGTCCCTTCAGTCCCCGCGGTCCCCGCGCGCGCCCTTGGTCGAAGAGATATGACCCACACACCCACCTTGTCCACATCCCGCCCGCCCGGCCCGCCGGCACTGCCCGACGCCCGAGCCCTCCTCACCGACCTCACCGCCGCCGGCGCCACCATGCACATCCACCCCACCACCGCCACCCTGCGCATCACCGCCCTCCAACCCATCCCCGACGAGCTCCGCCACCGCCTCGCCGCCACCAAGCCCGCCTGGCTCGCCGCCGCCCGAGGCCACTGCGCCTGGTGCCACCACAACCCCCCGTGGTGCCACGACCACGACACCGGCTGGCCCACCTGCCACCCCTGCGCCCAACACCTCGGCCGCCAGCGCCTCCAACACGAACACCCCGACCGCCCCCACCTCTGGAACCCCGACCCGTGACCCGCTACCCCCTCGCCCCCCTCGCCACCGCCGCCGGCATCCCACCCCACACCCTCGGCACCCACGACCGCGGCCTCGACCACCCCATCGGCACCGCCCTCCTCGCCCAACGCCTCCACCTCACCGTCCGCACCATCCGCCGCTACAACACCCACGGCCTCACCGCCCTCCAAGCCGACCGGGCCGCCATCACCATCGGCACCCACCCCACCACCATCTGGCCCAACTGGTGGCCCACCCACGACGGCGCCACCACCGACCCCCACTGGTACCGAGACGACCCGCCCCTCGAGACACTCCTCCCCGTCGCATGCTGAGTCCGACCTGCCCACCACACTGGCCGCCACCATGGCGAAGCCCCTCACCGACACCGAACGCCAAGCCATCACCGACCTGCTCACCGCCCACCCCGACCTCCCCATCCGAGAACTCGCCCGCCGCTCCGGACGCAGCACCGACACCATCCGACGCATCGCCCACCAGATCGGCCACGTGTTCTCTCGTGAGAAGACCGAAACCGCGACGCGCGCGAGGCAGGTCGACCTCGCGGCGCGCCGGGCGGAGCTCGCCGCGCAGCTGGTCGCCGATGCTGCTCGGTTGCGGGCCCAGTTGTGGGAGCCGTGTGTGGAGCGCAAGGCGATGGCCGTCGCCCAGGGCGGCAACCTCGGGTCGGTGGTGGAGGTCGTCGAGGTGCACCATCCGCGGCCGCCGTTCGCGGATCAGCAGCGGATCATGACCTGCGTGGGGATCGCGGTCGACAAGGTGCTGGCGATCGACCGGCACGACAACCAGGCTGACGAAGGCCTCGCCGCGGTGGACCGTTGGCTGCGGGAGATGATCGGGGAGGCGGTCGGGTGAGTAAGCGGGTCGAGGAGTTCCTTCGTACGATGGCGGACCACGCCGATAACGAGTTCTGCTTGGCGGCGATGCTGCGGGTGAGGTCGGCTCGGGACCAGGAAGCCGAGCTCGACGCGGTGCTGGTCGAGATTGGCGAGATGCTCGACAAGCTGGCTCGGACCATGGACCTGTTCACGGACCAGCTGTTGGCCTTCCTCGCCGTCGATAGCGGCTGATGTTGGTCGCCCCGCTGGCCGGTAAGGCGCGTCAGGCGGTCCATCTCGCCGAGCGGCGCATCAACGTGTACGAGGGCAGCGTCCGGTCTGGTAAGACCGTCGCGAGCCTGCTCACCTGGCTGCGATTCGTCCGTCAGGGGCCGGCGGGGAACCTGGTGATGGTCGGCCGCACCGAACGCACGTTGAAGCGCAACGTGATCGACCCGCTCGTGGAGATGCTCGGTCCGGCCCGGGCCCGCCACGTCCGCGGCGAAGGCGAGCTCCACCTCCTCGGCCGGCGGGTCTACCTCGCCGGGGCGAACGACGACCGTGCGCAGGACCGCATCGCCGGGCTCACCCTGGCCGGCGCCTACGTCGACGAGGCGACGCTGATCCCCGAGGGGTTCTGGTCGATGCTCCTCACTCGCCTCAGCGTGGAGGGGGCGCGGTGCTTCGCGACGGCGAACCCCGCCCATCCGGGCCACTGGCTCAAGGCCGGGTACCTGGACCGGGCCACGACACACCTCGACGCTGCCGGCCACCTCGTCACGCACGACGGGCCCGGCCGGCTCGACCTCGCCCGCGTCTCGTTCCGCCTGGCCGACAACCCGCACCTTCCTGCCGCGTACCTCGCGGCGCTCGAAGCGGAGTTCTCCGGGCTGTGGTACCGGCGTTACATCGCCGGCGAATGGGTCCAGGCCGAAGGTGCCGTGTTCGACTGCTTCGACCCTGCCCGCCATGTGGTCGATGAGCTCCCCGTCGACGACGGGGGCCGCACCGACGTGGACCGTTGGGTTGTCGCCGTCGACTACGGCACCGTCAACCCGTTCGCCGCCCTCTTGGTCGGCACCTCCGAGCATCACCGCACCGTGTACGTCGCGGCGGAGTGGCGCCACGACTCGCGTGCCGCGCACCGTCAGCTGACCGACGCCGAGTACTCGACCCGCTTGCGCGATTGGCTCGCCGTCGAGACCGGCCGGGCGGACGGCGCCACGCTCATCGACGCGCTGATCGTCGACCCGTCCGCGTCGAGCTTCATCGCGCAGTGCTGGCGCGACGAGTGGCCCCGCGTGCGCCACGCCGACAACACCGTCGCCGACGGCATCCGCGACGTCGCTTCACTGCTCGCCGCCGGGCGGCTCAAGATCCGCCGCTCCTGCGTCGGGCTGCTCAACGAGTTGCCCGGCTACACGTGGGACCCGAAACCGGGCCGGGACGGCAAGGAACGGCCCCGCAAGGCAGACGACCACAGCATCGACAGCCTCCGCTACGGGACCCGGGCGTTGCGCCGCTGGTGGCGCCACTGGCTCACCGCCCCCCTCCACGACACCGCAGACACCGCAGACGTCACCGCTGACGCCGCCTGAGGCGCCTCGCGGCGCCGCTACGGCCCGGCCCGGTACCGGAGACCCGTCCGGCCGGACGGGCCGCTCAGACGGCGATACAGCGGGCCATGTCCGATCTGGCGGGCATGATGACCAGCCGTGCCGCTCCCCACAGACCCCGCCGCACCGTGGCCGCCCGTCGCGTGGCGTCCCGTCGCCGCCACGATCGACGAGGCCGCCACCTGGTGGGAAGGCGACGAGACCCGCCTCGCCGCCCTCTACGGCGGCCCCACCCCATCACCGTCGGCCAGGCCCCGACGAGGCCTGGAGCGCATCCGGTTCTGGGCTCGCCGCGCCGACGACCAGAACACCGGCCGTACCCGGTTGCACGTGCCGCTCCCCGCCGATCTGGCCACCACCTCAGCCGACCTGCTCTTCGGCGAGAAGCCTGCCATCACGATCCCCGACGCCCACCAGACCACCGCCGCACCCGACGCGACCGCCACCGAGGACCGCCTCGCTGAGCTCGACGAGACCGACGGCATCAGCTCCACGCTGCTCGAGGCCGCTGAGGTGTGCTCCGCGATGGGCGGCGTCTACCTCCGCACCGTCTGGGACACCCAGGTCGCCGACACGCCGATGCTCGACGTCGTCCACGCCGACCGGGCGGTGCCCGAGTTCCGGTGGGGCCGGCTCATCGCCGTCACCCTGTGGCGGACCGTCACGCATGACCGGGCGGCGGCGGTCGTGTGGCGCCACTTGGAGCGCCACGAACCCGGGGTGATCTTCCACGGGCTGTTCGAGGGCAGCCCGGAGCGGCTCGGCCGGCCCATCGGCCTCGACGCCCACCCCGACACCGCCGGGCTCCCCGAGGTCCTCGAGCTGCCCGCCGCCCTCGCCGGCCAGCTCGCCGTCGGCTACGTCCCCAACGTCCGTCCCAACCGTCGCCACCGCGGCGTGCCGGTCGGCCGGGCCGACACCGCCGGCACCGAGGCGCTCCTCGACGCCCTCGACGAGACCTGGTCGTCCTGGATGCGTGACATCCGGCTCGGCAAGGCCCGCATCATCGTCCCCGACGAGTACCTCGACCGTGCCGGCCGCGGCCGTGGTGCCCGCGCCGATCTCGACGCCGAGGTCTTCACCCCCCTAGCGATCGACCCCACCTCGGCGGATCGGGCCGGGATCACCCTCACCCAGTTCACGCTCCGCACCGCCGAGCACGCCCAGACCGCGAGGGCACTCGTCGAGCAGATCGTCACCACCGCGGGCTACGCCCCCGCCACCTTCGGCCTCGACACCGGTGGCGGTGAGGCGACTGCGACCGAGGTGCGAGCCCGCGAAGCCCGCAGCTTGCGCACCACGATGCGCAAGCAGGCGTACTGGCGTTCCGTCGTCGCCGATCGCCTCGAGCAGGCGCTGGTGCTGGACCGGGAGATCTGGGGCCGGCCGACCGTCCCGTTTCGTCCCCGCGTCGACTTCGCCGACGGCCTGCCCGACGACCCTCACCGCTCCGCCGAGACGCTCGACCTCCTGGTCCGCGCCCAGGCGGTGTCGATCGAGACCCGGGTGCGTCTCGCTCAGCCCGGCCTGGATGAGGCGGAGGTGGCGGCGGAGGTGGCCCGGATCCTGGATGAGACCGGCATGGCGGTTTCGGATCCGACCAGTGGCCTGTCCGGCCTGCCCGGGTAGTCGGCCGTGCCTGCGGAGGCTGACCCGCAGCTCGCCGCCGAAGCCGCGAAGGCGCTCGCCGACATCTACAGCGCCGCGCAGGTCGAGCTCCTCGCCGCGATCGCTCGCCATACCGCCGCCGGCATCGACACGCCCGGCTGGGCGTCCCGCCAAGCCGCCCAGCTCGCCCAGCTCGAGGCGGAGGCCAGGGCCCGCATCGTGGCGCTGGCCTCCGGTGCGGCCGACACCGCCGGGACGGTGATCGGCGACGCCTGGGCAGCCGGCACGGCGGCTGGCGGCGTCGAGCTCGGCGAGGCGGGCATCAACCTGACCTGGGGGACGATCAACCGTGAGGCGGTGGAGCGTCTCGCCGGGGAGCTGACCGGCCGGCTCGCCGCCACCCACCTCCAGATCCTGCGCTCCACCCTCGACGACTACCGCCGCGTCGTCGCCGACACGACCGCCCAGGCGGTAACCGGGACGTGGACGACCCGCCAGGCGGCGCAGCGGGCGTTGGATCGGCTGGCGGATCGGGGGATCACCGGGTTCGTCGACACCGCCGGACGGCGCTGGGGCCTCGACAGCTACGTCGAGATGGCGACGCGCACGGCGACGGGCCGGGCGCAGGTCGCCGGCACCCTCGACCGGTTCCAGGCCGCCGGCCGCGACCTGGTGGTCGTCTCCGACCACACCCAGGAGTGCTCGCTGTGCCGCCCGTGGGAGGGCCGGGTGCTGTCGATCTCGGGGCGCACCGCCGGCTATCCGACCGTCGCCGAAGCCACCGCCGGCGGGCTGCTGCACGCGAACTGCCGCCACGTCCTCGGCCTGTGGGTGCCCGGCTTGAGCGAGCCGATACCCGGGCCGACCGCGGATCCCGAGGGTGACCTGTTGCGGCAGCGCCAGCGGTACCTCGAGCGGGGGGTGCGCCGCTGGAAGCGCCGGGAGGCGACAGCGATCACGGCGAAGACACATCGCTACAGCCGAGCCAAGCGCATCCAGTGGCAAGAAGCGCTCGACGATCACGTCGAGCGGCACGGGCTGAAGCGGCTCCGATACCGGGAGCGGGCTCGATGATCATCCTGCGTTTGAGTTCGTCGAAGATGATGAGCTCGTAGCCGCGGTGAGCCTCGCCCGGGCGTGGCTGGCGTCTGGGCCGCATCCGCAGCGGCTCGTCGACGAGATCAATCGCGAGATCGAGTGGGCGGGGGAGAAGGTCGCGGAGGTCGAGGCGAGACGCCGCGCCGGCACCTGGTAGCCCGTTGGCCGTTGGTTGTCCGACCTGGGGGGCATACTCCCACCCCGATGGACGACGACCTGATCCTCACTCGCACCACTGTCGACGGCCGGCCCCACTGGGTGACGCCGGACGGCCGGTCGTTCCCGGTGATCTCCGGTGGCGCCGACGACGGCGGCACCCTCCCCGCTGGCGACGACGGGAACGGCGCCGGCAAGGCCGACGACACCAAGACCGCCGACGCCGACACCGTCGACAAGGGCGACGACGGCGAGGCGGCCGGCGGGGAGAAGGTCACCCTCACCCAGGCCGACCTCGACGCCCTCGTCGAGAAGCGGCTCGGCAAGGCCCGCAAGGCGTGGGAGGCGGAGGTCAACACCGCCGCGGAGCGCGCCAAGCTCGACGAGGTCGAACGCCTCCGGGCCGAGAAGGCCGACGCCGAGAAGGCCGCCACCGACGCCCGGACCGCGGCGCTCGGCGTGCGGGTCGCCGCCACTGCGGAGCGTGCGGCGCTCGCCGCTGGGGTGCGGCCGGAGCGGGTGGAGCGGTTCATGCGTCTCGTCGACCTCGGCGAGCTCGACGACCTCACCGTCGACGGCGAACCCGACCGGGACGCCATCGCCAAGCTGGTCGGCAAGGCGCTCGAGGATGTCCCTGAGTTCAAGGCCACCACGAACGGCCGGTCGGGGTCGGAGTTCAACGGCACCGACGGGCGGCCGAAGACGTTGGAGGAGGCGGTGATGCGCCGCATCGCCGCGCAGGGCGGGTAGGCCGGTGCGGGACCGCGCGGTGCGGGCCCGGGCCTCATGAGCCTGGGTGCCGGGTTCAACTCCCGGTCCCGCCACCACCCCCAGCGTGCTGGGGCTCCCGACGGGGAGAGAAACACGGGGCCGCACCCCGGTGCGGTCAGGCGTATTGCCTGCTAGCCACGGGCCACCGACGGGTGTGAAACGGGACCCCGGCAGGGGTCAGGGGAAAGCAACACGACAGGCCCTCACCCAGGGGCCAACCGAGACCTCGTGACCTGATCCTGCCCAGAAGGAGACCGTTATGCCTGTCACGCTCGCCCAGGCGAAGCTGAACGCCACCGACGACCTCGACATGCTCGTCATCGACGAGTTCCGCAAGGAAAGCGTGATCCTCGACGCGCTCACCTTCCACGACGCCGTCAACCCGTCCGGTGGTGGGACGACGCTCACCTACGGGTACCACCGGCTCATCACCCAGCCGACCGCCGATTTCCGTGCCATCAACGCCGAGTACGTCCCGTCGGAGGTCACCAAGGCCCGTTACACCACCGACCTCAAGCCGCTCGGCGGCAGCTTCCAGATCGACCGGGTCCTCGCCGGCGTCGCGGCGGGCACCGAGGTGACGTTGCAGATGGGTCAGAAGGTCAAGGCGACGCGCACCAAGTTCCAGGACGAGGTCATCAACGGCGACGTCGGCGTCGACGCGAACGGCTTCGACGGGCTCGACAAGGCCCTCACCGGCTCGACGACCGAGCTCGTCCCCAACTCGGCCGGCACCAGCTACGCGGATTGGACCGCGATCACCAGCGTCGACGACACCCCCCACCAGGCGATGGACCTCCTGGACGAGTTCCTCGCCTTGGTCGACGGTGAGGCGACGATGATCCTCGGGAACAAGAAGGCGATCGCGAAGGTGCGGTCCATCGCCCGCCGCGCCGGGTACTACAGCCGGGACCGCAACGACTTCGGCCAGACGGTCGAGCGGTACGGCAACGTGCTGCTCGTCGACCCGGGCGACAAGGCCGGGACGTCGGACCCGATCATCCCGATCGAAACTCGCGACCCCGACGGCGCCGGCGGCGGTGGGAACATCACCGGTCTCACCGACCTGTACGCGGTGCGGTTCGGCCTCGACGGCTTCCACGGCGTGTCCGTGTCCGGCGCCCAGCTGGTCAACACGTGGCTGCCGGACTTCACGACCTCGGGTGCGGTCAAGACCGGCGAGGTCGAGATGGGCCCCGTCACCGTCGCGCTCAAGGCGACCAAGGCCGCCGCGGTGCTCCGCAACTTGAAGGTGCAGTGATGGGCGGGCTGGTGGATGTGTTCTCGCCGGTCGTCGGGTTCGACGGGACGGTGGCCGGGGTCGAGTTCGTCGGTGGGGTCGGTGCGGCCCCGCCGGCGACGCTCGCCTACTTCCGCCGTCACGGTTACGCCATCGGCGCTCCCTTCGACGTCGACGGCGACGAGGATCCCGACGACGGTGACGGGGAGCCCGACGATGGTGAGCCCGACGGCGACGAGGATCCCGACGACGGTGACGGGGAGCCCGACGATGGTGAGCCCGACGGCGACGAGGATCCCGACGACGGTGACGAGGAGCCGGCCCGGCCGGACCGCAAGGCAACCAAGGCCGCCTGGGTCGCGTACGCCACCGCGATGGGTGAGGACCCCGAAGACGCCGCGGCGCTCACCCGTGCTGAGCTCGCCGACCGGTACGGGGCG
>Ga0232063_1031449_pt1 | contig 12783 bp, 15 predicted proteins | sample LAC_MetaT_7_FD_165509 | JGI IMG/M metagenome (GOLD analysis project Ga0232063, IMG submission 165509) | Metatranscriptome of anaerobic ammonium oxidizing microbial communities from anammox membrane bioreactor (MBR) in UC Berkley... | ecosystem: Engineered > Bioreactor > Anaerobic > Unclassified ... | reverse complement strand
TCGTACGCCACAACTCCAACAAGCAATTAGATACTGCCTGAAATACGGCTTCCCTAGTGAAGCACAAGTGCTAAGTGAAGACTGGATACAAAAACACTTAGTTGACAAAAAAAGCTCTATCTTTGGGCGAATACTACGGCGCTAACTTCATTTGCACCATGATTCTGTAAGCAACGCGCAGCCGACTCAAGCGTTGCACCCGTTGTCACCAAGTCATCTACTAGTAAAATTCTAGCACCGCCCTTAGCTATTTTCTTCCTAGGTGCAAAAGCATTCTCCATTTGCTTATAACGTTCTTTCCTGCTAGCCCCAACCTGACGTGTTTTCGTAACTCTAAACAGTAGTGCCTCATATCGTAAACACAAAAGTCTAGCTAGATTGCAGGCAATAAGTTCGGCATGGTCATATCCCCGTTGTCGTACACGATCGGTAGCTGTCGGTACATGAGTCAAGACAGTATTTGTATCAAAATAGGGTAGTGTTTCCGTCATCTTGCGTGCGATAAATTCTGAAGCAGCTTTTTTGCGCTTAAATTTGAGGTCTTGTACTAGCTCTTTGGCTTGTCCCTCATATATTGTACTTACCCAGACATGGTTGAGCGCACTACGTGTACGACATTTTCTACACACTCTAAAGTCTTTAGTAGCTACTTTGCAAATGTAACAGCGGCTAGGTAGGGGTGCGACAAAATCCGGCATACACCATTCACAAACAACTGCACCCTCGCTACCGCAAACAATGCAATAGTGCGGCGCGATTAGGTTTAGTATCCTTTCAATCATAAGTACACCTGTAATTATATTATTTAATATTCAAAACTTGGAATGTTGTGCTTATTACTGTTGTAAATAATCCTTATGTCTGTTGCGCCTCTATTGCTGAACAGCTATACTGGTATACAACAAAAATTGCAAATAGACCTAAGTTAACCAAATTAGTGGAGGGTAACACTATTATGGCTAGACGCAGCCGTGACGAAGATTTGTTGATGGAAGATGAGCTAACCGCTGCCTTTCTGGGCGACGACGAAATGCCTACTCCCAACAATAATAACCAGGGTGAACAACAGTCTGCCCCTGTACCAACAGATGATTGGGAGGAAGATGACGCCGTTCCAGGTCAGTTGGCAGTTGACGTTTTTGAAACTAAGGAGAAGCTGGTAGTAAAAGCTAGAACCGCTGGGGTCAATAAGTCTGATTTGGATGTTAGTATATCTGACAACACATTAACCATTCGAGGTACTCTTTCCGCCGGCTCAGAAGACGATGTAGAGAACTACTTTGTGCAAGAATGCTATTGGGGTGAGTTCTCGCGTAGTTTGGCTCTGCCAGTACCGGTGAAGGAAGATGAAATTGAAGCCGTATTAAAAGATGGTGTGCTAACTATAGCATTTACCAAAGTTAAGCAAGACACCGTCAAGAAAATCCAGGTCTTATAAAATAGACAGGTTTTGCCAATTGACAAAACCAAACTTGTTGGTTAGAACACGAAAATAAAATCTATTATGTTTTGTAGGTAGTTATTAACTCTCAAATCCTGAAAACACGTACAGGGGTAAGTATTGATCTAGCCTTTCTTCAAGATTAGAGAGGCTTAAAGCCTCTCTCGCTACTGTTCAACACCACTATTAGTCGCACGAGCTAGTACAAATCGTACGATAACCTGAGCTAATGCAACTATTACCAACCCTACTATAGCGTATAGGATTGTAGTTTTTGCGGCAGAGACATTGTTAGAGTCGCCACCAGATGTAATATACTTAAAGCCACCAAAGATTATCATTATTACAGCAACAATACCAACAATAACGGAGAATATATTAATCACAGTGGCAACTATATTATTAACTCTTTCTTGGGCTTCGCCTGTATCCCCACAATCATCTCCAGTCCCACCAAACTTCAACTGGTTAGCACTACCACAAAGGTTACCCTCTATGTCTGGTGTTGCATCCTGCGCGGACACAGCAGGTGCCATAGCAAAAGCAAACACCAAGCTAACTACGCCTAGTGACATCGTTAATAATTTTAGTTTTTTTATCATTTCGTAATTTCCTTTCTAGATGCTTATGGATTTATTTATATCACACTCCAGTCTAGGTGTGCAACAGAAAAAATATAATATAATAACATTTAGGATGTAGCTTTAAATAGCACAAATCGTGCAATTACCTGAGCTAATGCAGCGATAATTAAGCCCACTATTGCATAAATTAGAGTAGTTTTTGCCTGAGATACACTATTGGAATCACCCCCGGCAGTAATATATTTGAACCCAGCAAAGATTATCATGATCACCGCCACGATACCGACAATTACACTAAATAGATTTATTATCGTTGCAACTAGTTTGTTCATCTTTGATTCTGACTCACTTAATTTTCTCTGGTCGCAAGTGCCGCCCAGTTTAAGATCTACCCCAATACAGGCATTTTGTGATGTCGGGTCTGTCGGTGCCGCATGTACTTTCCCTGGCGCAAATAAAGCTACTATGATTAGAGCATATAATAGTACAGAAGGAATCAGTAATTTTATTTTTGAAATCATTGTTACCAACTTTCTATCATAATTTTATACATCATCTACACACCATAATAATACTATAACTTTGCTTACATTTTAATGTTTTTTCGTACCATGCTCATAGTCTAAGATGTTACCCTGTGTAGTACAAAACGAGCAATTACCTGAGCTAGAGCAGCTATCGTCAGACCGACAAGCGCGTAAATTATCGTGTTCTTCGCGCTAGCAATACTATTGGAATCGCCCCCAGCAGTAATATACTTAAACCCACTTATGATAATCATAATTACAGATGCTACCCCTACAACTGCACTTAAAATATTTACAGCTACTTGTATTACCCCATCTATAGTTTTCTGGCCTGGTGGGTTATTACAGCCTGACCCGCCAGATATATTTCCTATGCCTGTACAGACATTGTCCTTACTAGAAGCCGCACCAGCTAATGTATCTGAAAATAATATAATAGATGCTGATAGAACTAAGCTACATAGAAAAACGATACCTAATATGAAAAATTTGGAACGAGGCAAGATTTCTTTCATTCTTATTGCTCCTTATAAATCATTTTATAACTTTTTTAAAACAAACAACACAATAGCTTGCGACATTGTGGCAACTACTAATCCGATTACAGCATATAGGACAGTATTCTTAGCGGACGCAGCTTGATTGCTATCGCCACTTGATAAGACATATTTTATGCCCCCGATTATTATCATAATCACCGAAGCTATTCCAACTATTACAACTACTAGTTGCACCACCTTAACTAATACTCCATCTGGACCTAAGATTCTATCTGAGCCAGGAGTTGTACTCCCTTTATCAACACAAACTGCGGACTCTGATGCCCCCTCACCCTCACAAGCCTCCTTAAATACTGCTGTATCTAAAGCTTCAACCGACATAGAGGGCAATACTAATAGTAATCCAAGATTGGTAGTACCTAATACTACAAACATCAACAAAATATGCATTATTTTTTTCATAGCTACTTAAGTAACCTTGCTCATTGTAAAGTTAACTATTGCAAACGCCATGATACAAAGCACGAGCCCGATTACGGCATAAAGTATCGTATTTTTGGCTTTCGCTGTCGACTCAGGATTGCCCTGAGATGTCGCATAATGAAATCCCCCTATAGCAACCATTAATACTGCTACAATCCCTGCAATTATAAACACTGTTTTTAGTGCATTTTGTAGTGTCAGTGCGGTTAAAGGATTATTTGGTAAGGGCACAGCTCCAATAACACGGATTTCTACGTTCATAAGTAAGTAATTCATGCTATGCTCCCGCCAACAACATTCACAATTACTACCGCAAGAACTGAAATTATCACCCCGATTAGGGCGTTTAGTATAGTAGACTGACCCGCTTTTAATCTATCTGGCTGTCCCTGACTCGTCATGTAGATAAATCCTCCCCAGATGACAAATATTACCGAAACAATACCGGCTATTCTTAACAATATTTCAACTATTGCAAGCAAAATTTTTGCGGCAGCATTCGGTGTATTTGTTAGATCAAGATTATGAAATACACAGTTCTCTTTGTCATCAATGCTTGACTGAAGATATTTATACCAAGTAGGAAAACCGAGAAAGGAGCTACTGGACTTTTTGCATTCGCTAGCAGCAGCGCTTGCCTTGATAGGCGCTGAAATTATTGTGATACTAATAGCTAACAATATTGTAAATACCGCGAGGTATATGTGATACTTCCTCACCAAACTATTCCTCCTGGTATTAGCCATTGAAGAAATGCAAAGCTAAACAAGTATATGACCAAAGCAAGGATAGAGTTAGTTATTCTTTTTTTTGCTGCGGCAGATGCTTGAGGATTATCCCTTGCCGCAGAATATTGAATACCGCCTACAACAATACCTATAACTACCGCTACACCTACCGTCGCGCTAAGTGCTCGTGCGATATTTCTGATTATTTCCATGAATTTGCAGTTGCTCCTAAGACCCGATTTACATTGTGCGTCTAAACGTGGGTCTTTTAAATTTCGCAGGGCCTCACCGTCGTTTACTGCGTAACTCATCATTCCCGTATCTAGAAAAGTATTATGATTTATTATATTATTAGACGTACTATCGAGAGCAATCACAGTCGATGCAGATACCATAGCTACGAATATTGCCACAATGGCGAAAAAGATAAATGATGTTACTTTGAAGTTTTTTATTAACATATGCTTGTAGGATTCCTTATGTCTATACTATACAGCAAATATCAATAATATTCGTAAAATAAATTCGTAAACAATAAATAAACCTCTGTACACGACCACAACCATTTTTTTATACATAATCATATTAAGCTAGCCTACGACCACATATATAGGCTTTGGCTTTACACATGACGCTATTGTGACTATAATTTATAAACATTAGCATATCTGGAAATGAGATGAACAAAAAAAGCACAACTATTTGGCTAAAGATATTAATCTATATTTTTATTGTAAGTATCTTTATCCAATTGATTCCGGCTAGAAGCGTGTCGGCCAACACCCCAGAACAAGATCTAGTCCGTCGGAAGCTATGGATGCTTAGTGGTTGTTTGGACAACACAGTAATACATACTAATCGAGACTACAATACTTTAGAGGATTTACTTGGTGAGGTCCCCCTTAAGGGCGGCAAGTGGGCAGATGAGGAAGGGTTAGTAGCCGGGTTCGATATTGATAGCAGAAATGGTGTTATTACGTGCAGGTCTGCATTCACCATGGGTATCTGTACTTTTACACGTGGTGCCAAATGTGATGAAGACGATGTATTAAACTATATTATGCAAAAAGTTACCGGTGGTAAGAATATTGAAAATAATGAGGGTAAAAAAATTGAACCCAACAAAGAAGTATGGGATAGAAATTTGGAGAACTTCCGTCAGCAAGTCTTGGATGCGATGAAACGTAATGGCGGTGATCCGTCACGGGCAGTTCGCGCCGAAAGACTAAGACCGATAATAGATGTTTGTTATACATTCTCCGAAAAACCCACGGGCACACTTGGGAAAGATGACTTCAAAGTAAGCGGTTTGGGCTATTTCTATCTCAAGGATGATAAAGATATCAAGGCTTTTGTTGAAAAATATGCGAATGATGGAAAAATTGGAGATATAGATATTAAGAGCGTTGGAGGGTCTTTCTATCCGTTAGGTAATGATTTGGCGGGTGTACCAACTAAGTCTGATGCAGGCCTTGTAGATTGTAAGCTAGTAAATGCATCAAAAACTCCAAGCCTGGCATGGATATATGATGGGTTAAAGGTGGCAAATGGCAAGCTCGTGGATGAAAATGGAAACCAGATTGCCGCACCAGCTCCATCTGGTAGCGAAGATAGTAACAAACCAAACTGTGAAGACGAAGGTGGCGCATGGGGATGGTTTCTGTGCGGTGTCTTTAGGCTACTGGATGCAGCTTTGAATAGAGTTGACTCTATCACAGCTAAGCTGTTAAACACCAGCGCTGATAAGTATCAGGATGGCGGAAGCTATGAGCCTGCTCAGAAATCTTGGTTGGTATTTCGTAACGTGGCGTTTGTCGGAATAGTCATAGCTATGCTAGTAATGATAATCAGTACAGCTATGAGTTTGGATTTTGTTAGTGCCTACACTGTCAAAACTGTACTACCGAAGCTTGTTATATCTGTAATTCTTATTGCGGTTTCGTTTGAGATATGTATGTTCTTAATAAATTTCTTTGATATGCTCGGAAAAGGTGTCATGGGTATATTAACTCAGCCCTTTGGTGGGCGAACAATCGATAGTATGTCGCAAATTATTGGGCCTGGGTTTGATTCTTTTCTAACGGGTATTGCGGCTGGGGTTGGTCTGTTGATTTTGGGTTTTTTCTTTTGGAGTATGGCGTTGTTAATGGCTCTGGTAGCTTTGGCCGTGCTAATACTACGTCAGTCACTGATCTTTTTCTTGGTAGTAATCTCGCCAATTGCATTCGTAGCCTGGATATTCCCTGGAACACAGAAAGTCTGGAAGTTATGGAGTGATAACTTCCTAAAGTTACTATTCATGTTTCCCCTCATAATGGGCTTATTGGCATTGGGCCGAATATTCGCATATATTTTTGGTGAAGGTGGTAGCGCTTCTGGGTTAACGATATTAATCCAAGTATTTACATATATGTTACCTTATGCAATGATTCCGTTCACCTTCAAATTCGCTGGCGGTGCAATGGCGCTGGCTGGCGGTGCATTGATGAACAATAAGGCAACTGGCAGTATTAAGGGAATGCTTGATAACCGCCGTAAAAATCTACACGAGGAAAGAATGGCTGGAAAGAAAGGGATGTTTGGTAGTCGTGGCGGAAAAATATATAGACGTGCGGCTTCATTGGGCAGGCACGGCAGTTGGAGTATAACAAGTGCAGGCAGAAAGCGCTGGAAGGACGAAAGCCAACGTGCTATAGAGCAGACTAGTGCGAAGATGCTCGAGGAAGGTGGAGCTCGCGGATTTAACAATGACGACGCGTCAGAGGCCGCACTTAGAGCTACATCCAGAGCCGACTTCATCAGAAGATATACAGCCAGTGGTGAACATAATAGACAAGAAGCAGAAGAGGCTCTGGCTAGAGCAGAACAAGCCACAGGTGCCAGAATGGGAACAAGCGCTATGCAGGCTGCGGCCGGTCGGTTCCGAATCGGTATGACAAATACCGCATATGGGTCCGGCGAAGAGGGTCTGGAACAGCTACGCCAGGACGCACAGTACTTAATAGAGCAGGGGCTAGCTACCGAATATGATGTAGCTGGCTGGATGAAGGGTAATAGAGGAAGAGCCGACTATAGTGCTAATGGGTTCGGACAGACCGTAGATTTCCTGAAAGGAGATAATACAGCCAGGCAGCAAATTGCAGGCGCCTTCAAGGGTGCGACTCCTCAAGAGATCTTAGGTAGCCACCAGAATGGTGTTGTATCGTTCGCAGAGCAGGCAAGAATCAACTTTGAGCAGGCTGCTGCTGCTCATACTGCTGCTCTTCAAGCTAATGATGCGCAAGCAATTGCACAAACACAGTATGACTTGGATATAGCCGCTGCTGATATAGCTGGTGTTTACGATAGCATGGCTCATAGTTCGCCCCAAAAAGCTCAAGAATTTGCAACCAACGTACTGGGAAGGGGTGTGCGGCTTGGGGATGAATGGCTAACCGCACGAGAAATTATGGATAGAATCGAACAAAGGCCCCCCGGCGCTCATGGAGAACAGACTTTTCATGAGAGAAGGCGTGAGTGGTCAACTGCACAACAACAGGCACAACAACAGCAAGCTAACAACGCTGCGGCAGCGGCTACGGGAGGCCAAGGACAGCCACCCCAACAAGGTCAGCCACCTCAACAAGGTTAGTTTCCTGGAATGTAGAATCAAGGGAGTAAATAAAATAGAATGGATATATCGGAAGTAAATGACTCCAAATCCCGCTTTCACAAAGCTCGCACCAAACAAGGTAGAAAGTATCAGCTCCGGCAGGTCCGCAACAGGCGCGACGTGGTCTGACCGCGGCCCGCCGACACTGTCCGTGAAGCTGCCAGCACAAACATCTATTGTTAATGTTCGTTCGTCCAGCCCGACTATCAAAGCTCCACCGTCATCCCAACTCAAAACCCCGCTGTCACCCCGAACTTGATCCGGGATCTAGCCAAATCTAGAACTCCTTATCGGGCTTATTGGGCTGGTAATGACAGGATAGGGATTGTGGAGTCTGATAATCAGACTTAGTTCAGCCTTGACTTAGCTAAGTTGTTTTGTTATATTGTATATTATGAAAAACGTCATACCAATCCACGAGGCCAAGACCAACCTGAGCAAGCTCGTCAAGCGGGCGGCCGGCGGTCAGACCATCTACGTAGGTGCCTATGGGCAGCCACAGGCGGTCATCGCGCCGCTTCCCCGGAAGAAACCGATAAATATCGGCGCCTACGCACACAAATATATACCCGACGCCTACGATTACGACGACCTGGTCGGCCCCGATCCGGAGATTGTCAAGATGTTTGAAGACAGCCTAAACAAACCGTTTCCGTCATGAGCACCCCAGTTGACGCCACGAGAATCCTGATCGATTCCCATGTATACATCTGGCTGCTATTCGAGCAGCACATGGTGGCCAAAAACTGCCGCCGGATCGTAGAGGAAGCGGAGGCGGCCTACGTGTCGGCTGCCAGCCTGTGGGAGCTTGTTCTGAAGGCCAACAAGGGTACCCTTAAATATTCGCCTCGGGACCTAATAAGAGGGCGGGAGGAACTGGGTGTAGCTTTGTTGGGCGTTTCCGAGCAGCATATCCTCGATACGTCGCGTCTGAAAATGCCGCACAAAGACCCCTTCGACACCATGCTCGCGGCCCAGGCCAAGGCAGAAGGCCTGGTACTGCTGACTGCCGACCGGTACCTCCTGAACAGCCGGTATCCGGCCGTTGACGCGCGGTTGTAATTACCGCAGGTATTCCCCATAGAAGCATTTGCGGTATAATAGTGTCTGTAAATGGCAACATACAAAGTAATCCAGGATATCGAAGCCGAAGATAAGCTGATTGGCCCTTTTGGAATCAGACAGTTTATATACCTGATTATCGTAGTGGCATCTGGCTTCTTGATATTCAAAATTATTGTATCTGGTGTATGGTACTTAGCTTTGCCCTTTCTGCCCCATACGCTGTTTTTTGCCCTTCTGGCACTACCGTTTGGTGGTGATCAATCAACCGAAACTTGGCTTCTGGCAAAGATAAGATTTGCAATAAAGCCACGTGTTCGCATATGGAATCAGACAGGCGTTCAGAATCTAGTAACAATTACAGTGCCGAAAAAAGAGGAGAGGCCATTAACGCACAGTTTAACGGAGGGCGAGGTAAAATCTAGACTTCAGGCGCTAGCAAATACACTAGATAGTCGTGGCTGGGCGGTAAAAAACCTTAATATCAATGTTTTTACTCCAGCATATGCGGGTATGACTATGAATAGCTCTGATAGACTTATAGATGTCAGCTCGACTAGACCGTTACCTGACGACAGTATACCGGTAATAGCTGATATGATGGACGAGCACGATAATCCGGTAGCCAGAAACTTGGATCGCATGATCGAGGATTCGACCAAAGCGCATCGCCAACAAGTGATTAACAGCATTAGGAATACTGGAAATAATCAATTTTCACAACAGCCACAAATAGGCTCACAACAACCACAGACTCCACAGTCCCAGATAGCACCAACGAGTGGATTTGTCACCCCGGATCCGATAACGCGACCCGACTACTGGTTTATGAATCAAAATCAAAGCGGTTCATTAGGACAATATAATAGCTCTAATGCACTACCGGCTTCTGGTAACCTCATAATGCCAGATCCAACCGCTACCACTCAGCAACAATCATCAGGCTTCACGCTGAAGCCATTAGCACCTTCTAATGAGCCGCTAACAGATGAGGAACTATTAGAGAAAATTCACTCGGATCGCCAGAATAAACTACCACATCGAGGGCTTAAGGTTATAAAAACGCTTGATGAACAACAAGCGGATGAAGAAGCCACAAAGTATAATAAGGAAATATCAAAGGAACAAGACAAACCTGAACCAAGCACAAACTTGGCTCAATTGGACAATCCTACTATGACATCAGAACCAGACCCTGATATAATAAAACTTGCTAGAAATGATGACCGTAGCTTAGAGTCAATTGCTCGTCAAGCAAATAAGCTCAAGGAGCAGGACTCGTCCGACGGCGAAGTAGTTATCAAGCTTCACTAAAGCAACGGTTGCAAACCCTCTACTTGGGGTGGGATATTTTAGAAGCCAATGGATCCAAATACATACAATAATCAACAAGCTACCGGTATTGAGCCCAGCTACGGTAATTCGTACCAAGCTCCAGGTCAGGCAAGCTTGGCATCAGCCCCTCCTGGGATACCACAAGGGCAGCCGATTTTACAACCCAATCAAGCCTCTATGCAAGGGCAAGCATCAGTCCAACCTGGTATGCCACAACAGTCACCTGCTCAACCGCCAAAGGTTGCACCAAAAACTAACCCAAATAGTACCCAAAACATTTTACAAATCGCAGAAATTCGCGACGGTATTGCCATTATGAATGATGGTTCATTTCGTTCGGTAGTAATGGCCAAATCAATAAACTTTGATCTCATGAGTGGCGAAGAAAAGGAAGCTATAGAGTTCGGCTATCAAGGCTTTTTGAATTCTCTGTATTTCCCAATTCAAATTTTTATCCGTTCAACTAAGGTTGATTTGCGACCTTATCTAGAGCGACTAGACAAAATTCGTCGTGAACACGACAATATGCTCCTTGCTCTGCTCATGGAAGATTATTTAGGCTACATAGAAAATTTGTCTTATGAAGCAAATATTATGGATAAGCGATTCTATATCGTCATTCCCTACTTTCCGGTCGCTGACGTGCAAAGAGCCATAACCCAAAGCAAGAATTTCTTCTCTGGGCTAAAGAGCCTTTTTGGCAGTGTCGAGACACACGTAACAATCAACGAGCAAAACTTAAATGCCGCCAAGGATGAATTACGGAACCGAGTACAGGCAGTTCTGGGTGGCCTAAACCAAGCTGGCGTACAGGGTCTGCCATTAGACACCCAGGAGCTTATCGAGCTTTATTACGATACATATAACCCAGATACTGCTACAAGACAACAACTAAGAGATTTTAGCGACATTAGTACTCCAATAGTGATGAGGGGCGACGGCATAGCGCCACAGCCTAATCTGGATAGGAGTCTCCAATGAGCAAGAAGCCATCCATGGATCCAGCCGCCATAGCAGAACAACAACGCCTAGCGGAACAACAGGAAGTTCAGATAGCCTTTCAGAGAGGGATAACAGCTCTGCGCGATTTTATCGCGCCGGCATCTATCGAATATTCACCCACACACTTTCAGCTAGGAACTCGGTTGGCGCGTACTTATTACGTTTACGGCTATCCAAGGCAAGTTTTTACTGGCTGGATTAGCTCCATGGTGAATCTAGACGAGGTTATGGACATTTCGCTCTATATCTATCCGGTTGAGAGTCAGGTGGTATTAGAGAATCTACGCAAGAAAGTATCGCAATTAGAGGCTGGGATACAAATTGATGCTGAGAAGGGGCGGGTTCGCGATCCCGGAAAACAAGCCGCTATACTAGACGCGGAAGAAATTCGAGATAAGCTACAGGTTGGAGAAGAAAGATTCTTCCGGTTTGGCTTTTATTTTACATTATTTGCTAGTAGTCAAGATGAATTGGACTATGTTACAAATAAGGTAGAGTCGTTATTGGGGCAACAGCTACTTTTCTCGAAACCAGCAACCTCGCAACAAGAGCAAGGCTTCAATAGTACGGTGCCTCAGTTTACCGACCAACTACAAATTCGTCGAAATTTTAGCACCGGCGCTTTATCTACTAGCTTTCCATTTACATCTGCCGACCTAACACAAGATAGTGGTATTTTATACGGTATAAATATGCACAACTCTGGGCTGGTAATCTTTGACCGCTTTACCCTAGAGAATGGAAATGCGGTTGTCTTCGCAAAATCCGGTGCTGGCAAGTCTTTTGCTATCAAGCTTGAGGCTTTACGGAGTATGATGTTCGGTACAGAAATTTTCATAATTGATCCTGAAAATGAATACGAAAGAATGTCCGAAGCTGTTGGTGGTGCGTACGTACGCCTTAGCTTGAATTCGCCCACTCGCATTAATCCATTTGACCTACCGAAGGTAATCGATACTGAGGAAGCTGATAACGCTCTGCGTAGCAACCTCATTACGCTTCATGGATTACTTCGCCTAATGATGGGTGGCGCCCAAACACAAATAATCGGTGGCCAAGCGGCAGCCTTGCCGGCACTTAGTCCGGAAGAAGAAGCCGACCTGGATGCCGCATTGATAGAAACCTACGCCAAAGCCGGCATTACAAACGACCCATTAACTCACGTTACTCAGCCACCAACTATTCTTGATCTCTATGACACTTTGTTGCATATGGGGGGCACGGGCCCACAATTGGCACAACGATTGCGTAAATACACCTCTGGTACATTTGCTGGCATATTCAGCCAACAAAGTAATATTGATATTAATAATCAAATGGTGGTATTTAATATCCGTGACCTAGAAGATGAGTTGCGACCAGTTGCTATGTATATTGTGTTGAACTTTATTTGGAATCGCACCAAGATGGACAAGAAGCGTCGTCTACTAGTAGTGGATGAGGCCTGGCAGTTGATGAAGTACGAAGAT